>Ga0256407_10013436_pt1 | contig 10950 bp, 10 predicted proteins | sample RumenRJG_04DNA_FD_193489 | JGI IMG/M metagenome (GOLD analysis project Ga0256407, IMG submission 193489) | Bovine rumen microbial communities from Lethbridge, Alberta, Canada - RJG_04 | ecosystem: Host-associated > Mammals > Digestive system > Stomach > Rumen | place: Canada: Alberta... | reverse complement strand
TATTTTCGGAGGCGAATGTTCCGTTCACCCTGTTGTAAGAGCACATGATTGTGTCGGGCTTGGCTTTTTTTACGGTCGTCTCAAAGGCCGGAAGGTAAATCTCGCGCAAAGTCCTCTCGTCCATGTTTGAGGTGGAAGACATTCTGCGGTATTCCATAGAGTTGGCCGCAAAATGCTTTACGCTAGTTCCGATATTCTTGGACTGAACGCCTTGCGTGTAAGCCGCTCCCAACTCGCCGGCCAAGTAGGGGTCTTCCGAAAGGTACTCAAAGTTTCGGCCGCAAAGGGGCGACCTCTTAATGTTGAGCGCGGGGCCAAGCAAGACGGCCACGTCCTCTGCCTGACATTCATCGCCCAAAACTTCGCCTTCCATGCGCAAAAGGTCGCGGTCAAATGAGCAGGCCGTCAAGCAACCGCTTGGAAAGCTTACCGCCTTGATGCTGTCGTTGACTCCAAGGTGGTCGCCGTTTTGGTCTTGCTTTCTAAGTCCCGTGGGGCCGTCGCTTACCATTATGTTTGGAACGCCCAAGCGCTCTACCGCTTTTGTGTGCCAAAAATCCAAGCCAGAGCAAAGCCCGGCCTTTTCTTCCAAAGTCATTTGGGAAATCAATTGCTTTATGTTGGTTTTCATAAATTACAATTCTAACATGGAATTTGCGGGAACGCAAGGAATTGTTTGCGCCGTTTTTTGCGCCTTATATGTCGATTTTGACATGCAAGGCGCAAGCCGCGGATTGAATGTCATCCATTCTTTTGCTGAATTTGAATGCCCCGTTTGCTTTTTGTTAACGGAACGATATGAGCCGCGTCATTGAACAATTCCAAAATCGGATGGATCCATTCGCCCGGCCTGGAGGGAAAATTCAAAACGCTTATCGAAGTGTGCGCAAGGAACATAGAGCTTAGCGCGTATGGAAGCGGCATTCCCATCAAGTGGGCAAAAACGCAGGCGATCGATCCGCCGTGGGCAAAAATCGCGACTGTCTCTTCCGTTCCGCCCTCGCAAAAAAATCTGTTTCCTTCGTGGCGGTAACCGTATCGCGACAAAAATTGGTCGATGCCCGCCGCGATGTTTTGGCAGTCAAGGCGCGCTTGGTTGTCCTTAAAATACGGATGCGTCCGCCAATCTTTTTTTGCAAAGTCAAAATCTTCTTTATCGACAAGCCAGCCTGACAAGGTCCAAGGATGGCCGCCGCATGGAAGGCCGTCGCCGCTCCAAGAAATCTCTTTCATATAATCCAAAGTTTCTATGTCCAAGCGCAAAATTTTTGCGGCGGCGTCGGCGGTTTGTCGGGCGCGTCCTAAGGGCGAAGAGTATATTTTTTTGATTTTAGCGGCGGGCTCTTCCGTTCCGATTTTTTTCAAACGCTTGGCCACGACAAGAGCCTCTTTTTTTCCAAGAGGCGTCAGGCAGTCTTTTTCGTAGTTGGGGTCGCCATGCCGAATAAACACGATTCTCATTCTTTTATTATACACGCTCTTTTTAATTTACGCTAGCAAAAGAATGATAAGAAAGATATAATGGAACGCCAATGCAAAAAACTTACATCGCGATTGACCTAAAATCTTTTTACGCCTCGGTGGAATGCAGGGAGCGCGGCTTGGATCCTTTGACGGCCAAATTGGTCGTGGCGGACGCAAGCCGCACCAGCAAGACAATTTGCCTTGCCGTCACTCCCGCGCTAAAGGCTTACGGAATCGGAGGCCGCTGCCGCCTTTTTGAAGTGGAACAAAAAGCGCGCGAAGTAAAGCGACAAAGCGGAAAAGATTTGGAATACATCGTCGCTCCGCCGCGCATGGCCCACTACATAAAAGTGTCCGCGCAAATCTACGGCATTTACTTGCGATTTTTCGCGCCGGAAGACATTCACGTTTACTCAATCGACGAAGTTTTTATCGACGCGACAAGCTACCTTTCTTTTTACAAAACCGACGCGCGCGCCCTTACGCAAAAAGTGATTGGAGCGATTTTGGAAGAAACTGGAATCACCGCAACCGCCGGAATCGCTCCCAACCTTTACCTTTGCAAAATCGCGATGGACATTTGGGCCAAGCGGATGAAAGCCGACAAAAACGGCGCGCGAATCGCGGAGCTTGACGAGATGACTTACCGCCGCGAGTTGTGGGACCACAAGCCCCTGACCGACTTTTGGCGGATTGGAAACGGAACCGCGCGACGGCTTGAAAGGCGCTGCATTTACACGATGGGCGACCTTGCCCGCGCCTCGCTAAAAGCCCCGCTTTTTCTTTACGACGAATTTGGAATCGACGCGGAAATTTTAATCGACCACGCCTGGGGCCGCGAAAGCGTTCAAATGAAGGACATAAAAAATTACCGATCGAGCGCAAAGAGCCTTGGAAGCGGGCAAGTCCTTCATTGCGCCTACGATTACGAAAAAGCAAAAATCGTCGCGCGCGAAATGGCCGAAGCCTTGGCGCTGGATTTGTTCCAAAAAAAAATGGTCGCGTCCAGCGTGACGATTGCCGTTTGCTACGACAGCTCCACATTGGAAATCGACGGCTTTGACGGAGAGCTTTGTTCCGACTACTACGGAAGGCTCGCTCCAAAGCCCGCGCACGCAAGCGCCTCGTTTTCCGCGGAGACAAATTCCTCCGCCCAAATCGTCGCGGCAATCGTCGGCTTGTACGAACAAATAGTGAACCGCGACTGGTTTGTCCGCCGAATGTATGTCAACGCCAACAACGTAATTCCGCAAAGCCAGCGCCAGCCGACTTTGTTTGACCAAGACAACAGTTCCGCCAAAGAAGACAGCCTGCAAGAAACGCGGCTGGCCATAATAAAAAAGTTTGGCAAAAACGCGCTCTTAAAAGGAACGGACTACGAAGAAGGCGCGACTACCCGCGACCGCAACGCGCAAATCGGAGGGCACAAAGCGTGAACGAAAAATCAAAATACGACGACATCATCAACACAGAATGGAACGAAGCCTCGCTCAAAAACCGCATGAGCCCCGCCCAGCGCGCCAAAATATTTTTGCCCTTCTCCGCGCTGGCAGGCTACCAAGACGAGCTGGACAAAACGCTCGAGCAAGCGATCGCAAGTCAAGAGACGTATTCGTCCACAATGCTCAAAACAGGTCCAAGATAACTTTTTCCAAAAAGGTTAAGGTGATTTAAAAGTTGGTAAAGGTTGTAAAGGTCGCGGCGCTTTTCGTAGCCGGGCTGCATCGGATTTGCCTCGCGGTAGGCTTGGTAAAATTCCGGCGCGAAGCCCCCGAACAATTCCGTCATCGCAATGTCGGCTTCGGAATTGCCAACGTAGGCGGCTGGGTCTATCAGCATAGCCTTTCCGTCGGGGCCGGCCATTACGTTGCCGCTCCAAAGGTCGCCGTGAATTAGGCTGGGCTTTTTTGGCTCGATCAAAAAGTCGTCCAAATGGTCAAGCAATTTGGTCACGCGGGACATTTCTTGGCTGCTGAAATTTGAGGCCGCCGTTTTAAATTGCGGCTCCAAACGGTTCTCTCTAAAAAATTCTATCCAAGTTTTTTTGGGAGCGTTGCTTTGCGCCGTGGCTCCGACATAGTTGTCCTCAAAGAATCCAAAGGCGCCGCCATCGCAAAAAGCGCTTGCGTCCGACTTGTGGAGCGCGGCCAACTCGCGGCCAAAAATTTTCCAATAGTCTTGAACGGGCTTTTTGCTCTGAATCAATTCCATCAACAAAAAACTGTAGCCGACCTCTTGGCCGTCGTCCGTTCCGGCGCAAAGAATTTTTGGCGTGGCCAAGGTTCCCGTCTGCGCGATCGCAAAAAGGCCGGCGGCCTCGGCTTTAAAAAAGCCGACGTTTTCCTTGGCGTTGGCCTTCATGAAAATTCTGTCGCCGGTGTTAAGCGTCACGGCGTAAGCCTTGTTGATATCTCCGCCCGGAACTCTATCGGTTTGCTGTATCGCGACTGACGTTCCAAAAAGAGACACCAAGGCCTCGGCCAAAGACTTGAATTGCAAAAGAGGAATCTGATTCATGCCATAATGCTAGCAAAAATCGCGCTCAATGTCGACCCGCCGCCCATAAAAAAAACTTGCGGATTTAAACAGATGCGCTAAAATAGTAGAATATGAAGAGTGAAGAGACGCTAAAAAGAAAAAAGACTGACGGCCTTTTATTCAGGTTCGCGCTGATTTTTGGAATCTTTACTATAATTACTCTTACTATCAGCGCAGTCACGATTTATGCCATTCAAATGAAAGAATACAAGGCGCAAAAAGTCGAGGACATTCGCAACATCGGCGACTACTTGGAGCGCTTGATTCACGAAGCCGGCGAAGAATTTGTCGTTTACCAAGACTATTACATGAAGCATTTTGCCGAGGCCAACATTCCCTACGATTTTAACGAATACCTTACGGCGCAAAGAAAATATGAAAGCCTTTTGGCGCAGCAGCCGCCGCGCGCGAACAGCGACGGAAAAAAATTTGACTTTGACTCTTTTTCAGACGAAGCCAAAATGGCCTATTTTATTTACATCCACGAATATTGGCTTTTGACATTTGAGAACGCGCGCAAAACCTTTAACCTGCCCTACACTTATTACTTAGTTCCAAAAGAAGAAATCTATCACATGGTTTACATGATCGACGGCGAGCGCACCCACAAGGGTCCTGACGGCAGCAAGGCCGAAGAAGGCGACTACCTTTACCTTGGCGACGAGTACTACGATCCGCCGGAACAGTACAAAGTCCAGTGGCGCTCTTGGTTTTCGGGGGAACGTCAAAAAGACTTTGAAGTTTGGGACAACGAATGGGGCCACACTTACGCCTACTACACTCCTCTTGTCATAAACGGAAAAAAGCTTGGCCTTATCGGAACGGAAATAGAAGTTGACGCGCTAAACAAGGCGATTCTTTTTACATCGTTAAAAATCGCCGCTGGAATTTCGTTGGGCCTTATCGTCTGCATTATTGTCGTAATGATTCTTTTGAACCACAATTTCATAAAAGGAATCATTAGGCTGGAAACTCAAATGCGCGAGTTTACCGAAACCAAGGATCCAACTATCGCGGAACGCATCAAGGCTGGAACCAGAGGCAAAAACGAAATCTCAATGCTTTCCATGCGATTCGCCGACTTGATTTTGGAATTGCAAAATTACATGCAAAACCTTCTATCCACAAAAAACGAACTTAAAGACACGCAGCTTTTGGCAAGCCAATTGAACGCCTTGGCCAACAAAGACGCCCTTACCGGTGTCCGAAACAAAACCGCGTACGACAATGAAGTCCGCCGCCTTGAAACCCAAATTGCAAGCGGAAACAAAGAATTTGGCATCGTGATGGTCGACCTAAATTTCCTAAAGAAAATCAACGACACTTTTGGCCACGACAAGGGCAACATCGCAATAAAAAAGCTCTGCCATCTTATTTGCCACGTCTTTAAACATTCGCCCGTATTTAGAATCGGCGGCGACGAGTTTGTCGCCGTCTTGGAACGAGAGGACTACAAAAACGCCAGAAACTTGGTCAACGAATTTAACTTGGAGTTGGACAAGCTTGCCGGCGACAGGTCGTTAAAAATGTGGGAAAAAGTTCAAGCCGCGATCGCATACGCGGTTTTTGAAAGCCACGACAAGTGCGTTGACGACGTGTTCCGTCGCGCCGACCTTAGAATGTATCAGCGCAAAAAAGAAATGAAAGGCTTGCGCGTTGACTAGGAACGGGCAAGGCATGCTAGTTTCGGTCGCTCAGATTGGCCAGGGTGATCGCGGCGAAAATCAAGGCGCAGCCCAAAATCATTATCGGCGTAAGTCGTTCGCGCAAAAATATCGCTCCAAAGACAACGCCAAAAACTGATTCCAGCGACAAGAACAAAGACGCAAGCGACGACTCCATGTACTTAAGGCAAACATTTTGCAAGACAAAGGCCACAAGCGTGCTGAATATTCCCAAATATAAGACGCCAAGAAAAACCCGTGATGTTTGCATTTGCTCCAGCGGAAACGTTCCGTCGTAAAAGGGAGCGAAAATCCAAGAAAAAAGCGCCGCAAAAAAGAATTGAATTATCGTAAGCAAAATAGCGCTTTCATTTTTGTTGTAGTAACTTGTAAAGACAATATGGAGCGCGTAAAAAATTCCGCAAGCCAAAGTAAGCGCGTCGCCAATGTTCATCGTAAAAATGCCGTCAGATTTTTTTAGCGCCAGCATTCCGATTCCGCACAAGGCTATGACAGCCGCGACCACTGCGACAGCCTTTGGTTTTTTGCGGAAGACAGGCCACGCGAAAAATGGAATTAAAATTACGTAAAGGGTTGTTAAAAAAGCGTTCTTGCCGGCGGTGGTGTAAGCGCATCCGACAGTTTGAAAGGCGTATCCCAAAAACAAAAAAGCGCCGGTCACCGCTCCATGAAAAAACTTTGTCCAAGTGAGCGCCTTTAGTTTTTTGCAAAACACAAGCGCCAACGCCGCCGCCGCGATAGAAAAACGCGCGGCCATCATCCAAATCGGACCGATGTAGTCAAGAGAGTCTTTTACGATTACAAAGGCAAAGCCCCAAATGGCCGCTGTTGTCACCAAGCCAATCGAGGCAAGGACTCGCCTATTCTTTGCGGGCGCGGACAAGGTAGTCTTTAAAGCCTTTTCTTTCCAAGGCGTCAAGAACGGGCTGCACTTTTTCGGTGGGCAAGTCTTTTACGATTACGCGAACGATTCCGCTGCGCGTTGTTTGGTAAGCCAAATGTTTTATTCCGGCGGCCTGAGCGTCCGCGGCAAAAATTGACGCGTTTTTTCTGGAAGAGAAGGCGCCAAGCTGGATGTTCCACCTGTCGTAGTTTGCGGCTTCCGCGCTTTTTGCAAAGTCAGACGAGCTGGAAATGTCAGAGGCGCCCGCCTTTTGGCCTTGCGAAACGTTTTGGCCAGAAGCGCCGGAACCGCCGATAATTTCAAGGCTGACTTTTGCCGTTCCGCTTTTAATCATTCCGATTTTTACGGCGGCGGCCTTTGACAAATCGATTTCGCGTCCTTTTACAAAGGGGCCGCGGTCGTTGATGCGCACGATTACGGACTTTCCGTTTGAAAGGTTTGTGACTTTTACTTTTGTGTTGAACGGAAGAGTTTTGTGCGCGGCGGTCAAGTCGTACATGTTAAAGACTTCGCCGTTTGAGGTTTTGCGGCCGTGGTACTTGTCGGCGTAATAAGACGCCACCGCGCTGCTTTTATAGACAGAAAGCGCGGCGCTTGCAAAAACGTCGGCCGCCAACAAACTGAGGATTAATGCCAAAAATAAAATCGATTTTCTCATAATTTTATTTTCGGCATAAAAGGCTTAGGACAAAAGCATTTTGTCGCTTAAAGTGTCTTCGCCCTGATGGATGCTAAAGCGCTCAAGCAAGTCCTTGACCTCAAGGTTTTTCTTTTCCTCGCCGCCGACTTCGTAAACGATATGGCCGTCCAACATCATTATCAAACGGTTTCCGTAACGGATCGCGTCGCGCATGTTGTGCGTTACCATAAAGGTTGTAAGCTTGTCGCGCTGGACAAAGAATTCCGTCAATTCCAAAACTTTTTTGGCAGTCTTGGGATCAAGCGCGGCGGTGTGCTCGTCAAGCAAAAGAAGCTGGGGCTTTTGCAAAACGGCCATAAGCAAGGTCAAAGCCTGGCGCTGGCCGCCGCTCAAAAGTCCGACCTTTGCGGTCATGCGGTCTTCCAAGCCCAATTCCAATTTGGCCAGCGCTTCCTTGAACAAGCCGCGCTCTTTTTGGGTGATTCCCCAAGCGAGCGTGCGCTGGCGGCCGCGCCTGTAGGCTAAGGCAAGGTTTTCTTCTATTTGCATGTTGGAACAAGTTCCAAGCATCGGGTCTTGGAAAACGCGGCCCAAGTACTTGGCGCGCTTGTGTTCCTTTATGTGCGTAAGATCGTTTCCGTCAAGCAAAATGGAACCCGAGTCGCAAGAGTGGACTCCGGCGATAAGGTTGAGGAGCGTAGACTTTCCGGCGCCGTTTCCGCCGATGACGGTGACAAAGTCTCCGTCGTTAAGCGTAAGGCTTACGTCCTTAAGCGCCTTTCGCTCGGTGATTTGGCCAGGATTGAAAGTTTTTGAAACGTGGCGGACTTCAAGCATTCTGATTTCCTCCCATGAGCGCGTCGTCGGTTTTAGAAACGTTCTCCGCGACAAAAGAGTCGTTGGGCGGATTGGCGACAACAATTTTTCGCTTGCTAAATTTCTTTTTTAGAACGGGAAGCGAAAGGGCAAAGGCGACGATGATCGCGCTGAACAACTTCATGTCCTGCGTCTTCATTCCCATTTGCAAAACGATCGCGATGATCAAGCGGTAAATGACCGAGCCAATCACAACGCCGAGCAACTGGACCCAAAACGAAAATTTTTGGCCAAAGAAAACTTCGCCGATGATGATCGAGGCTAGTCCTATTACGATCGTTCCGATTCCCATGCTAACGTCGCCAAAGCGCTGCTGCTGCATTACCAAGCCGCCGCTAAGCGCTACAAGGCCGTTGCTTATCATAAGCGCCAAGAGCTTCATGTTGTCGGTGTTGATTCCCTGCGCTCGGCTCATGCGGGCGTTGTTGCCCGTGGCGCGAATCGAGCTTCCGATCTCGGTTCCAAAGAACCAGTAAAGCGCCGCGATAAGCGCGACGGCAAAGACAAGGCCGGCGGCAAGGCTTGACCAAGTGGGAGCCATGCCCTTGAACTTTTGCGACAAGCCAAGGATGTCGCTGATGTAATTCATAATCGTTTTGTCGGCGCGCGCAAGCGGCTTGTTTGGTCCGCCCAAAACGCGCAAGTTGATTGAATACAAGGCAAGCTGCATCAAGATACCGGCAAGGATTCCCGGAATGTTCAACTTTGTGTGAAGCAAGCCCGTAATCGCTCCCGCAACCATTCCCGCAAGAATCGCGAACACAAGCGAGAGCAAGGGATTCATTCCGCCAGCGATTAAGATGGCGCAAGAACAGCCGCCCAAAGCAAAGGAACCGTCAACGGTCATGTCGGCAAAGTCCAAAATTTTAAATGTGATGTAAACGCCAAGCGCCATGATTCCCCAAAGGATTCCCTGGCTGGCGGCTCCAATCATCGATGCTACAATCGGCGGCATAGTTCCTCCATATGTCATTGTCGGGATTGTCCCGACAATCTTTTCTACTTAATCAAATCAGCGGGAATCTCGATTCCCAATTCGTCGGCGACTTCCTTGTTGTAGCTAAAGTCACACTTTTCCAAATACTGGATCGGCATGTCGGCGGGCTTTTTTCCGTCCTTCAAAACTTCAACGGCCATCTTTGCAGTCTGCAAGCCAAGCTCGTAGTAGTTGATTCCGTAAGTGGCCAAGCCGCCGCCTTCAACCATTCCTTCCTCGCCGCAAATAACCGGAATCTTGTTGGGAGTGGTCACAAGCGCTACTGTCGCGAACGACGAGGCGATCATGTTGTCTGTGGGAGCGTAGATCGCGTCAACTTTTCCGACCAAGCTCTGCACGACTTGCTGAACTTCGTTTGTGTTTGAAACCGTGGCTTCTACAAAGTCAAGGCCTTCTTTTTTGCAAGCGGCTTCGGCAAGGTTGGCCTGGAAGCGGGAGTTCTCTTCGCTTGAGCAAAAGAGGATCGCGACTTTTTTTGCGGAAGGAACCAAGCGCTTGAGCAAAGCGATTTGCGCGGCGCAAGGAGTCAAGTCGGAAGTTCCTGAAACGTTGGTGCCGGGCTTTTCGTTTGACTCAACAAGCTGGGCCGTTTTGGGGTCCGTCACCGAAGAAACCAAAATCGGAATGTCGCTTGTCATGTTGGCCACAGCCTGAGCGGCAGGAGTGGCGATGGCGAAAATCAAGTCGCTCTGGTCGTTGACCAATTTCTGCGCGATCGTAACGCAGTTGGCCTGCTCGCCCTGCGCGTTTTCGTAATCAATCTCAATGTTCTGTCCGTCAACATAACCGGCGGCCTTAAGTCCGTCCACAAAGCCCTGATAGTTCTTGTCCAAGGCGGGATGCTCTACCAATTGAATAACGCCGATTTTAATCTTTTTGTCTTTCTTTTGGCAAGAAGAGAACAAAGCCAACGCGGCAACAGCGGCCGCAAAAACGATGATTTTTTTCATATAATATTCCTTACTTTTATATATGATTATATAAAAAGCGAGATGTATTATAGTGAATTTGGATAAGGAATTCTAGCGCCTTTAAAGAATTTTAGTGAGAGTAAAGGAGTTATGGCGGCAAACCGCCGCCATTATCGGCCAGCCAAACTACTTCCTAGCGACTATGACCATTGTGCTCATATTCTGGTTATATGGTTCAAAATTATAGCCGCCATATATTTCCGCGCTCTTAAAGCCGCTGGCCAAAATCAAGCGCTTGAGTTCCACCGCGCTGTAGAGGCGCTGGACAAATTCGTGCTCGATGCGGCCGCCGTCTTTGCCAAGCAGTGTCCATTTGGAGCGAAGGCCTTCCCACGCTCCCTCTACGGTGAACTTTGTAAGAACGGTCATGCCGGCGCGCTCAAACCATTCGCCTTCGGTCCAATACTTGATGGCGGTTTCGCGGCTAGTACATTCAAGGATAAAAAAGCCGCCGTCCTTAACGCAGTCGGCGATGTGGCGCAAAATTTGGATGTCCTCTTCTATCGTGTCGCAATAGCCAAACGAAGTGTAAAGGTTTATCGCCGCGTCAAATTTCTTTTTGCTGGTGAACGTCCTAAGGTCGTCTTTTATCCATTCGATTTTAACGCCCTCGTCGGCGGCGCTTTCTTTGGCCGCGTCAAGTTCAGACTGAATCAAGTCAACGCCGGTGACCTTTAGGCCGCGCAAGGCAAGCTCGATGCTGATTCTTCCCGGACCGCAGCCCGCGTCCAAAACGCTCGCTCCCTTAGAAAGGCCGGCGATTTTGCAAACCGCTTCCGCTACGCCGGGAGCCTCCGCCCACTTTGGCGCGTCAAACATAATCGGCCCGTAATTTTTCCAAAAAGATTCGTTTTCAAACCAAGAGCGTTCCGCCA
>Ga0256407_10013435_pt1 | contig 10950 bp, 10 predicted proteins | sample RumenRJG_04DNA_FD_193489 | JGI IMG/M metagenome (GOLD analysis project Ga0256407, IMG submission 193489) | Bovine rumen microbial communities from Lethbridge, Alberta, Canada - RJG_04 | ecosystem: Host-associated > Mammals > Digestive system > Stomach > Rumen | place: Canada: Alberta... | reverse complement strand
TAAAATCATCAAACTGCAGGCTCTTATCTATAAAACTACTTGTTATCTGCTTACTCTTGTATTCTGTTCCAAGTAATTGGAACACTGGCAACAAAGCAGTAGGCCCCCATGCACAGATGCTATTCCATTTGTACGCTAGTTTCGTTAAATCACTATTCTGTAAATCGCTTAGACTAGTACAAACAGCATCTACAGAAACAATACGGCCTATCTTACCGCCCTTAAGTAAAAGAATCAGTCTATTATAGGCCATTCCGTATGCTGTTTTGATGGCATCCATCAGTATCAAACCATTATCTTTAGCCAAAGCAATAAGTTCCTCATATTGCTCTACATTGAGCGTCACAGGTGATTCGCAAAGAACATGCTTCCCCTTTTGTAGAGCTTCCTTGATATGCTCGTAATGCAGAGAAGGATGAGATGTTATATAGACTGCATCTACTTTTTCCAATAACTCTTCATAAGTATCGGCTAAAAAATATGTGTCAGAAAATTCATTGCTGAACTTTTCCTTATCTCTAACAAAAACTGCTGATACCTCTAAACCATTAACATATGCTGTCTCTGCAATATATTTCTTCACCATACCATAGCGTCCCATCAGACCAAGCCGCAAGAGATTTCGCTCTGCACGAAGCTCCGTACTAGAAACCCCTTGAGTCCGGTCAAGATAGACTACCTTACAGTATTCGTTCAAATAGTCAAACTTTCCAACCCAGTCACTACCGATGGCAAAGATATCAACATCGTAACGCTGAATATCATCTATCTTCTGACCTTCATATTCCTCTACGATTACCTCATCTGCAATGCCTGTCTTCTTTACAGCTTCGATACGTTCCATCAGGCTCTGCTGCACATTGATTTTGCCACGAGCTTTGTCAAAGTCTTCAGCAGTAACTCCTACTATCAGATAGTCTCCCAAGGCCTTTGCACGTTCCAGCAATCTGATATGACCATAGTGCAGTAGGTCATAAGTGCCATAGGTTATAACTTTTTTCATGTGTTTATTTCTTGTAAAAATGGATCCAATATTGTTTTGGTGCGCGTTTATCCTCTGGTGGCAATTGCATATAGTCGCCATATAGTTTGCGGAGCACATCGTCATAGTCACTCATGGCCCTGAACTGTGTATCTTCAAAATCAATTAAAACAGGGTTGTCAAATCCTTTTTTCGAAAATACAATTGGGCCATCGTCTAAACAGGATATTTGTCCATATCCATCACAATCATCGTAGTTATATTTTGTCATGGTTTGGATAATTACCTTATTAAGTACCATACTTGGTAACCAGCCATTAAGACCAATAATTCGAGCTACTATTGTCTTTGTTTTTGACCACCATGTATCGGTTGATACAATATGATGGTTCTGCCGACGAAACTTATACACGAACTGGCTTATCGCCTTTAGGTGTTCATAACGACGACTGTATTCCTGTTGATTTTTAACTCCATCTAACGGGAAAATATCTATCCAAACCCCTGACTTCTGGGCTGTCCACGGGCGTTCTGTCTGGTAATCGGTTTTCTCACATTCAACTACTCTGGCAAACGCAGCGAGCGCTGTCTTGTCATTTCCATAATAAATCATTCTCATTCCTTTGTCCGACTTATAAGTCTTACAAAAACGCTCATAATCTGGGCGTGGCATGACAATATCCACGTCGTCATCCCACGGAATGAAGCCTTTATGACGCAGAGCGCCAATCAAGGTACCATATGCGATTGAGTACTTGATGTTGTTAGCTTCACAGAAAGCATGAACATCCTTTAGGATGTCAAGGTTAACTTGCTGAAGTTCCTTAAGAGTTAACTCTTTCATTTTCCTTAAATACCAAATCTTTTAATTCTATGAGGTTTAAATCTCAGTTTAACATATTTTTCTGATAAGAAGAAGAATGGTTTCAAAATACAATCAGGAATGGGGTTCCCTTTAATCCATTTTGCCATAGTTACTGAATAATAATCAGTAGACCTAAAACTTATGTAATAGATATTTTTATAGCCCTGTTGAGCTTGTAATTTTCTCACTAATTTATTGTTTTCAGCAGTATCGAAATACAAAATATCAATATCATTATCCATGACGTATTGCATCCTTATATCTTGCAATCCAAAATAAACGTCAGAACCCTGATATTCTGGAAGTACGCCTTCCATACACAAATAACCTAAACGTTTCTTGAAAATGAACTTTCTACTATTTTGAATCATTAAAGAGGCGGTTCCAACAACCTTTTTCCCCTCTAAAGCTACAAAACAGATGCCTCCATACAGTTTCTTTTCGAGTTCAGCTCCAGTGAGTTCAGCGCAATGCATTTTAAGACCATTTTTAATGTTTCGCTTATGTGATTGTGCTTGACACTCTTGTACTTCGTCCCATGTAATCCATTCTGGTTTAATCATGTAAACAATCTCATCTTCTTTCATATTTCCCGTCATAACGTATTAAAAAAACAAAAATGTACCGCCCCAGCTCAATCCTACACCGAAGCCTGAAACCATCACTTTATCACCAGCCTTAATGGTTCCGTTATCAATACAATCTTTTAGTCCAATCAATACTGTAGATGATACCGTATTACCCGTCGTAGTCAGATTAACATAAAATTTATCCTTTGGCAGTACACATACTTTGCGGATGGTATTGAGCATAAACTTATTAGCCTGGTGAAAAACATAGTAGTCTATCTGGTCTTTCTCCAGTTTGTTCTTCTCAAGTATTTCTTTCATCATGGCAGGTACAGCATCGAGGGTGAAGTTAAAGATAGATCCACCATTCATGTAGAGATAATCGTCATACCACAAATGACCTTCGTCATCTTCTACGAACTTACCTGTTGCTTCTTTCTGTCTTGAAGCACCTGTCTTTACAATCAGATTATTCGCTCCACTACCATCTGTACCGAGAGCGAACTCGCCTATTTCAGCAAAGCCTTCTGTTGAAATCAAACAAGCTGCAGCACCATCGCCAAAGATTGAGCGATTACTCTTGTCGGAAGGATGCAAGTACTTATTATAGGTCTCTGCTGTTAGCAATAGAACATTCTTGGCTATACCTGCTGCTATCAAACCTTTGGCCATAGCCATTCCGTAAATACAACCTGAACAGCCCAAGTTGTAATCAAAGGCACCTGCCGTTGTAGGTATCCCCAGCCTATTTTGGAGGACACAAGCTGTTGACGGAAGGAAGTAATCTGGGCTTTGGGTACAAAGCATCAAGAAATCTATTGACTTCGGATCTATTTGATATTCCTCAAACAACTTTCTTGCAGCCTTCTCTGCCATATCACCCGCTGTTTCATTCTCAGCTGCCAAATGGCGAGAATCCACTCCGACTTTCTGCGCAACCTTATCTACGCTCCACTCTGGGAACTCTTTTACCAGTTCCTCATTGGTTACTACCATTTCTGGCAGATAATATGATATTGCCTTAATATATGCCATTTTAGTTTTTAATTTGCACCCCCTGATATTTTAACATTACTACCCGTCATCCAGGTAGAGGCATCCGAAAGCATATATATAGCAAGGTTTGCAATATCTTCCGGCTGACCATACCGTTTCAAGGGATAACTATTTTCGTCTGCTTTTAACTGCTCTTCTTCCAAACCATCTTTTAGAATAAGGTCTGTCCAAACCATCGCAGGACTAATACAATTCACACGAATCTTTCTAGGTGCCAGCTCTAAAGCCAAACAATTTGCAAAGGAGACTACAGCACCTTTAGAGGCGCTATATATAGAATTGCCAACACTGGGCGACCACATAGCCATTGATGCTACAAATACGATAGACCCGCCTTTGTTCAGTTTATTCTGTTTTAACAACTCAGATTGTAGCATAATGGGGGCTTTGAAGTTCACATCCATCACCTCGTCCACAAGTTGTTCTGACAATAGTTTGCATGGGATACGTTGCCCTATCCCTGCGCAATGCACTACACCATCAAGCTTAGGTAATGACTCAACAAGTGTTGAGAGTATTTGTGTGTCTGTCAGATCGCCAGCAGCCACAACATTTCCCTCTCCTTCCATCAAAGAAAGCGTCTCGTTCAATTTAACCGTATTTCGGCCATTGATAATAACCGTGGCACCTATCTTGGAACAAGTGACTGCGATGCCACGTCCTATACCGGACGAAGCACCTGTCACCAAGATTGTTTTTCCTTCAAGTGAAAAAGGATTAAAACCTGTCATTACTTAGATGAAATGAGGTTAAACAAATCCTCAACAGTTTCACACTCGCGGATTTCCTTGCCAGTAATTGTCTTACCGTACTCTGTCTTAGCCAAAGCAATTACGCTCATGGCAACAAGTGAACTCCACTCTTCAAGATCATGAAACTTAGTTTCTCTTTGAATCTCTGAAGGATCTGTGTCGTCAAATTGATTTGCGAAATCATTTACAAATTTTATTATTTCCATAATTAAAAAGATATTAAAAATATTCTAAATTAATACATTATTATGTAAGATACTATTCTTCAATTATCTTCTATATAAACTTTTTTTCTCTTAAATCGATGAATGCTGCAATTAGCTTGTCGTAATCATTCTTTTGCAAATAGCCAATATGACCAACACGGAAGATGGTATCCTTCATGTCACCACCATTAGGACAGATCCACATACCATACTCATCCTTAATTTTCAGGAAGATTTCGTAGGCTGATTGGGTTGTAGGATGAAGAGGGGTTACAGCATTAGATAGACTCTCTGATACTATCTCGAAAGGCAGGTTGTACTCCACCAATTTATCACGGAAGTACTTAGCCAATTCTGCACAATGTGCAATTTCAGCATCAGCACCACCCATCGCTTCAATTTCCTTCAAGCGTACATTGATCTGACGAAGGATACCAACTGCCGGAGTCCAAGGCGTCTGGCCTCTCTCCATATTCTTAAGCGCCAACTTTAGGTCGAGATACTGGCAGCAGCACTTATTCTCCTCTACACGCTTCAAAGCTGAAGGAGCCAATATCATCACTGCAATACCAGGAGCACATGCCAATGCTTTCTGAGAACCAGTAATCATAATGCCAGTATTCGTGGCTGCCATATCGAATGGGTCACAGAGGAATGTACTGATAGTATCTACAATCAAGAAAAGATTGTTACGCTTACAGAAAGCTGAAACCATATCGATGTCATAGTGAACGCCAGTTGAAGTCTCATGCTTCTGCATCAAGAAAGCAGTATAACCCTTCCCTTCGTATGGCGCAAGATGTTCTGGCTTCAAAGCCTTGCCATGCTCCAGTTTGATTTCGGTGAAGGGAATTTCGTGAAGGGTCAACAGTTCCACGAAACGCTCACCGAAGCTACCACCATTAATAACAAGAGCCTTGTCGTTCTTATTAAGACTGTTGATGATGGCTGTTTCCATTCCACCACTACCAGAGCATGTCATAAATACCACCTTACTATCTTCTGTGGCATTAGCAAACTTCTTAACCAAACGCTCATTCTCAAACATTGTTTCTGAGAACTCAGCGGTTCTAAAATAAGGCACCTGTTCGGCACCTATTGCCCGTACAGCATTCGATGACTGTACTGGACCTACTGTAAAATTGATCATATTATACAAAATTTCTTCTAAATAACTTTTCAATCCTCCAATTTCATTAATGGGAGTTTCTGGAACTACTCTTTTTGCAGTAATAGTTTCATAGCCTTGGGATGTCAGCATTATTGTAGGATTAACCACTCTCTGAACAGGAATACTTGTATGCCTCTTTATAGAATCCAACATCAAGTTCTCTCGTATACTGGTGCTGATTTTTTCTTAATCCTCTTATTTTTAAATAAGTAGAGAAACAACCAAATGTAAAAAAGAAGCATCACAATAAACTCAAAACCAAAGCACATATACAAAATCATAAAAAGGCTACCTATAACGTAAACCACTCTGTTAGGGGAGCGTTCTGAACGCCTTATAATCCCACAAACAAATAATATAGAAAAAAAATAACCAATTATTCCAAAATTAGCTATGAATTCTGACCAAATATTCACTTGCCTATTTGAACCAGGCAGAAAATTATTTCCTGTACCAAAATAAGCATAAGAAGTTAAATAGTTATAGAATCCATAAGGCTTATCTTTCCAAACTTGTCTTGGTAAGAAAAAAGTCGCATCATAAAGAAGCGATGCACCACTATAAGGTAGCATATCATTGCCATTTAATAAGCTGTAAATAGACAATTTGACTTCAGACTCTCTGCACAAGTAAGCATTATATGTTTGAAAAAAAGTTTCTGTTTTGTTCTTATTTGTAACAGATGAATAATAACTTAAGTACCCAATTATAAGGATAAATATTATAATATTTTTTTTACTATATATTTTTTTTATCTTAAAATTGCTTTTTATAAAATCAATAAAGATCATTCCTAAAAAAAGAAAAAGCATAAAAGCGCGCTTACCATCCACCCATACAACAACAAATGACGCCAGAAATAAAAAAAACAATGCTACTTTATTCTCTGATTTCTGATAATAATAAATAAGAATTGAAAAACAAGCAACATAATTCAAAAGCAGTATCACCAATTTATGGTATTGGAATTCAACCCCTGTTACATTATACGAATGTGTGTAAAAATACGAAAACTTTGAGTAAATACTTGGATCTGGTGCTAAAACTACACCAACCATTGGAATAAACATAAAAGCAAATGACACATATTCTATAATTTTATTCTTTGGAGCATTTAAAGCAATTTTATTAGTCTTTAAAACCTTATTTGAATATATAACTCCTACTTTATATAAAGCATGCATTGATACAAGACAAAACAAACTGTAATATATATTTACTTTTTCGTCGGTCATTGCATAGTATATGTATGGGGTTTCCTTTTGGAGTTCGTCAATACTGCTAAAGGTATCAACGAGCAGAGGCACTACTTGAATTACATAAAACACCAAGGCACAAATATGCAAAACACTGTACCTCGACCTCGTCAATCTTCTTATTGCAAAAAATGCAATAATTGAGCATAATATGAAAGTAATGTAATTAAGAAATATGAACATAACTAGATAATAATCTGTTTATTTGCAAACAGAGGCAACAACATCAACATATCTTTTCAAATAACTACCAATTGTGAATTGTGATTCGAAAAGCTTTCTTATTTTTTTTGATTTTTCAAATAGAATTCCTTTTTTCAATTCATCCACTATCATATAAAACTTTTCTTCTTCATCTTCCATATTACCATATTGATATAAATAGAAACCATACTCACTCCCGTATTTATTAAAATATTTATTACCCCCAGTGTTTGACATTAAGATTGGGGTGCCCTCTCTCATTACTTCTAATGTTACTAGATCAAAGTATGTTTCTTTATTGGGTAAAATAAAGAAATCTGCTGCTGAAATAACATTACTTCCATATTTTATCCACCCTAATTCTTTCCAATTTCTATTATCCAATCGTTTTAAAGGCTCCTCATTCCCAGCAATAACAAATTCAAATTTATCATCATTATTTAGTATTCTTTTTGCAAAGAGTTTTAATTGATCATAGCCTTTTATAACATTATGTCGCCCCACATAACATACCAGTATTTTATTATCATCTACACCCAACTCTTTCTTGGAAATGGGTTTTGAAATTGGTTTATCTAAAATAGCACTCTCACAATATATAAATTTTTGAAGATTGTTTTCTTTGAATTTCTTGATCTTGTTCTCCACGAAATATGGCTCCAATGCTTCCTCTACTGGAAACATGAGATATGTTGCCATACTCCATGCCTCAAGTTCTTTCCGTAACAGTATCCGGCGTATGATTTTACGTATAATCGATTGCTTATATACGATGTATTCGGAATCTTCATATGACTGGGGTTGTGGAGAGTGAGACGTTAAAAATATTTTACCTTCATAATTCATCAACAGTTGAGATGCTCTATACAAATCGCCAGAATGATGAAAATGGATTACATCATAATCATTCAGATTAATATTCCTAATTATCTCCTTGGATGTTTTCTTATTCCATCCTCTTAGACATCGGAGCGACCTGTAATACCCTACAAGTGAAAATACATCAAACTTGTATATTCTATTTATTAACCCTTTATGATTAGCATTCATTGAATTATCGATGTTTGGGATTCCCAATACATCTTTTAAGAAATGAATTTCACAATTCTCAAATTGATGGTCATTTAGATATTCTTTAATATTATAAAGATATCCTGCAGGCCCACCCGAATTTTTGAGTGTATAGCTTAAATCCCAGATTAGGATCTTCAACATACTTAATAGTTTATTATATTTAACACTTTTTCGATAATAGGAGCCATATCATAGTATTTGTATTCCGCCAATCGGCCCCCGAAAATCACATCTTTCTCCTGAGCTGCCATAGCTCGATATTTATCTGCCAAATCGTTGTTCTTATCATCATTAACCGGATAGTACTGTTCCATACCCTCCTTATACTCTGTAGAATACTCTTCACTTACCACAGTCTTTGGGCAATCATACACAGTCTGTCCAAACATCTCAAAATGTTTGTGCTCTATCACACGGGTAAAAGGCTGTTCATGAGAAGTATAATTCACGACAGCGTTACCTTGGTAATTTGGAGTATCAATTATTCGAGTCTTGAAGCTAACTGTACGCCAATCAAGTTTACCATAGCAGAAGTCAAAGTACTCGTCAATGGGGCCAGTATATACCAGTTGCTTGGCATATTTACGCCAGTCGCGATATTCGCTCTTAAAGAAGTCGGTATTAGTTTTGCACTCTACACCCTCTAGAAGTCCCTCTATAAGTCTGTTATAACCACCTATAGGAATGCCTTGATAGGCGTCATTGAAGTAGTTGTTGTCAAACACAAGACGCACTGGCAAGCGTTTAATAATAAACGCGGGCAATTCGCTACACTTACGCCCCCATTGTTTCTCCGTGTACTCTTTAATGAGCTTTTCAAATATATCTTTACCAACTAAACAAAGGCCTTGCTCCTCAAGATTACGTGGTTCAGACACGCCATCGGCTTTCATTTTTGATACAGCCTCAGCTTTCTGCTCTTCAATTTTGGCAATGGCCTCTTCCGGTGTGGTTACACCCCACATCTGGTAGAAGGTATTCATGTTGAATGGTAGATTGTAGAGTTTGCCGTGATAGTTGGCAATGGGACTGTTAGTGTAGCGGTTGAACGGCACAATGCTATTCACAAAGTCCCATACTTCTTTGTTGTTAGTATGGAAAATGTGTGCACCATACTTATGAACGTTTATGCCTTCCACATTTTCGCAATAGACGTTACCACCTAGTTGAGGGCGCTTGTCTATTACAAGACATTTCTTTCCTTGAGATGATGCAAAGTGGGCAAAAGTTGCACCAAAGAGACCTGATCCAACAATAATAAATTCGTAATTTTTCATCTAGTATATTATTTATTTATTATTTTTCGTTTTATTTGCATTATTGTTTCATTCCCCGTACACAATCCAAAGCACAAATAGATAAAAGAGCCCAAAATACATGACAACAACGCTTCAACAATTATGTTTAAATTAACACATTTCACAGCAACTATTATAATTGCCATAGCCACTAAAGGTCCAACAATTTGTACTAAAACCGATTTAGAAAGTGTTAGCGGAATTAGTTTTTTTACATAATATAACTGATAAAGTGCAACTATCAGTTCTGTTATTACAGAAGCTGTTGCAGCGCCATATTGAGCAAATGGTATAATTAAACTAGCATTCAACAGAACATTCACAACAGCTCCCAATATTGTAGAATAAAGAACAATTTTCTCTTTTCCAAGGGAAACGAGTATTTGATATCCCGTAAAATTGCTAATGGCAACTGTTATAACAGAAAGTGCCAAGATTCTCATTGATAATATAGAGGGTTCGAAATCTTTTCCAAACAGAATAAATGTGAAGTCGTCAGCTAATAACACAAGCCCCAAAGCAGCTGGTAGCGAAAAGGTAAGAAGCATGTATATCCCTTTCGAAGATAAAATGTTAAAATCTTCTTTTTGTCCATGACTTATATAATAATTTAGTCTTGGTAGGAAAACCGCACATGCTGATGCTATCATAACACGAGTTATACCTATTGTTTTTGAGGAATTAGTGTAATAAGCTACAATTTCATCACCTTTTAAGAGGGTTAACATTGTCGTGTCAGCAAGTGTATAAATCTCAATGGAAATCGTAGTAGCCAAGAGAATTAGAACTGGTTTTAAATGATGTTCTATTTCAAGCCCTTTCCATTGCAATTTAACATATTGCGGAAGCTTCGCAATATTAAATGCGAAATTAGAGACTGTACTTAATGTGATTATTAAAGCATATACAATATAATCTTCTGTTTTGTGTACAAAGGCAAATACTGCTATTAGGGCTAATAGCTTCACAAAGAAACTACGCAGCATTATATATTTATATTCTTCTCTTCCCTGATAAAACCAGTCAATATTAAAAATATTCGCAAACAAATGTATTCCAACAATTAATGAAATGGTTGTTTTATCCTCAAAATATGGCAAGCTAAATACCATACTTAAGTAAGCCATTATGCATATAATGGTGCTTACTGCATTGATTATTGCTAATTCCGAAAATACCTTGCTACAAATAACCTTATTGTCATAACATTCCGCTATTTTTTTTACACCATATGTTGGCAAGCCTAATGATGCCACAATAACAAAATATGACACAATATTCTGCGCTGAAGCCACTTTACCAACTCCAATAGGTGTCAACACTCGCGACACATATGCAATTGTTATTAAAGGAAAAAGAACATTCAAGCTCTTATATAGTATATTGTATATTGCGTTTGATGCTAAAGACTTCATCCTTTATTATTAACCATTAGTGTCCCGTTAAAATTGGGACGAGTTAAATATTAATCAAATAGCCCCGGAAAGAGGGGACAATCGAGTTCTTTGACATCGTTG
>Ga0256407_10013431_pt1 | contig 10952 bp, 7 predicted proteins | sample RumenRJG_04DNA_FD_193489 | JGI IMG/M metagenome (GOLD analysis project Ga0256407, IMG submission 193489) | Bovine rumen microbial communities from Lethbridge, Alberta, Canada - RJG_04 | ecosystem: Host-associated > Mammals > Digestive system > Stomach > Rumen | place: Canada: Alberta | collected... | reverse complement strand
TTCTTATTTCATTAATTATTCTAATTATTTGAAAATATTTGATTCAAAATATATATTAGTAAAAAAAATTATTTAAATAATTTTATGATTATTTAATAAAAATTATGTAATTTAATTCCAATAAATTTCAATTTAATAATATCTAAATATAATTTAAATAATAAGATTATAATTAAAAAAATAATTTTTTTATTTTAAAATTCTTGTAACTCCCAAATATCAATATTATTATTTGAATTTAAAGTAACAATATTTTTTTTAAATATTGTTATCATACTAGTAATTTGATAAGAATTACCTTCAAAGGATTCAATTAATTCATAATTATTTTTATCCCATAATTTGATAGAAGTATCATAAGAAGAAGTAATAATATATTTTTCATTATAATCAATAATATTAGAAATACTGTCTTGATGACCTAATAATTTACTTTTAAAATTATAAAAATTATCAAAAATAAAAATAGTACCTTCTCTACTTCCGATTAAAATATCATTATTAATTTCTGAATAATTAATTAATGTATGTCCACATATTTTTTTCTCTTTTTTTAATTCAAAATTATTATTATAAATAAATATACTTTCAAATATACCAAATAAATAATCTTGATTATTTAATTGATAAAAACTTTCAAACCAATTATATTCTACAATAGTTTTATTAAAAATTTTTTCACCTGAATTAATATTATAAATATCAATAATATGTCCTAAATTTAATTCAGCAATTAAATCATCTTTCCCTTTTACTTCTAATATAATCATTGGAGGATTAGATGAATTAATAGTTTTAATATTTTTTCCACTTGAAATATCCCAAATTCTCATTGTTAAATCATTTGAAATTGAAACTAATCTTTTTTTATCTTTTAACATAATTATTGATATTATTTTATTTGTATGTCCTGATAAAGTTAAAATTGAATTTTCATTATTATAAATTTTTATTGTTGAATCTGAACTTATTAAACAAAAATTATTTTCTTTTAATGAAATTATTGAATTTATTTGTTCATTAATATTGTTTATTGAATTAAGATAATTTAATTGAAATGTTTGATAAATATTAATATAATTCATATTATAATATTTTATTAATGCTTCATTTTTTTCAAAATTTTTTATTTTAAATTTTGTATTATTTATAATATTTATTATTACTTTTTTGTTTTTTATTTGCTTAATATCATCAATATTTTTAAATAATATTTCAATTAATTGAAAAATATTTTTATTATTTTCTTTATTCATCTTTATTAATGTTTCATTATCATTTTTTTCATTATTTTTTTGAATTTCTTCCTTATTTATTTCTTTTTGAAATATAAGTTTTTTTTTTTCTATTTTTATTTCATCTAAATAATCTATCCATCTAATAATATTATGTTGTTTTTTATTAATTACATCATGTTCAAAACAACATAATTGACATAAAAAAATTTTACATTGTTTACAATAATATTTTAATAAATTTTTTTTTGTTTTGTGTATTTGACAATTTGAAATTATACTATTTTCATAATTTCGATTTTTTTCACATTCGCTATAATTGTTCTTATGTTCTCTATTACATTTTTCACATAACCATTTTTCGCAATTTAAACAATAATTTATAGCATTATTATTATCTTTCTTATATGAACACTTTTTTATTTGTTTATTAATTTTTTTTAAATTCTGTAAAAAGTCATTTAATGTTAATATTTTTTTTATTTTGTGTTTTTCTAAACATTGACAAGATAATTTTATTTTAACAATTGAATTTTGAACAAACAACTCAAAATTAGGAATTTTTTGAATACAATACGGACATATTAATAAACAATTATTATAATTATCATTAGTATTTTTAGATTGTTTTGGTCCCATTCTATTTATTATTATTTATTAAAATAATTCAATATTATTTTAATTACACATTATTTATTTAATTTTTTCTTAATGGAAAAAATAAAAATAAATTTTTCTGATGAATCAATTCCATATTATAATAATAAACCATATTTTATCCAATTTCATAATCCAATAACAATTCCAATTAATACAATGAAAAAAGTAATAAAAAAAACATGGCCAGAAATGTCTGAAAATGATAAAATATGTTATTTAAAACAAAAATTAAAATATTATAATTCATGTATTAAATTAATTGAATCTGAATATAAATTAAATTCATCTTCAGAAGAAAATACTGAATCAGAAATAAAAGTTAATGATTATAAAGATTCAATTATGAAATTAAAAAATAAAAGTAAAATAAAATAATTGTTAATATAGTATAAAAAGAAATATTAAAAGAAATAAATGAAAATATTTTAAAATATTCAAATAATTTAAAAGATATTAATGATAAAATTAAAAATGCAAAAAATATAATTGATAAATATGAACATCCATATCAATCAGAACCAATAAAAGAAATTTATGAAAAATTATCAAAGGAAAATAAAAGATTAACAAATGAAATTGAAATTTCTCAAAAAAAAATTATTTTTTTACAAAATTCAATTTCAAATTTAGTTTCTAATATTTCTGGATTAGAATGTAAAAGTATAAATCATTCAAAATATTAAAGTATAATAAAACAAAATTATTATTAAATTTTAATTTTTTATAAATAATAAATCATATATTTTTTAAATTTCATTATTAAATAAATTTTAATAATCTCAAATTATTTGAATTAAAATAAGAAATTAACAAAATAAATCAATGACTGAAGCTTCAATAGGAATTAATTTAGGATTAAGAAATGCAATTATAGGAATATATAAAATTAATGGTGTAGAAATAATTTATAACGAATTTGGTAATAATAAAATACCTTTAATTATTTCTTTTCAAAAAGGTGAAATATTATTTGGTGAATCTGCTAAAAATATTATAAATAAAAATGCAAAAAATTCTATATATGAAATTAATAAATTAATAGGAAAAAATTATGATGATCCTGATATTCAAATTTTGAAAAAGAATGTATCATATATAATAGAAAAAGATTCAAAATCAAATAAACCTAAAATAATAATTGAAGATAATTATGAAATAAAAAGTTATACTCCTGAAGAAATTTATGCTTTGATTTTAAATCAATTAATAAAAATAACATTAAATTCAATTGATAAAATTAAAAATATCGTATTAACTATTCCAACATATTTTAATGATTCTCAAAAAAAATCAATAGAAAATGCGTGTAATATTGCAGGATTAGATGTGAAATTAGTTAAAGAATCAATTGCAGCATGTATTGCTTATAATAATGATATATTAGATGAACAAAAAAATATTTTAGTTTTTTCAATGGGAAGTAGTGAATTAAATATATCTATTGTTAAATTAAAAAATTCTTTATTTAAAATTATTTCAAATTCTCATTATTTATTTGGAGGAGATGATATTGATAATGAATTAGTTAATTTTTGTCTTGAAAAATTCAAAGAAGAAAATGGTTATGATATAAGTAATAATAAAAAACAAATGCAAAAATTAAAAAATCAATGTAAAATGGCAAAAGAATATTTATCTTGGAATATTATGTTTACAATTGAAATTGATAATTTAGATGAAGATGATTTTACATTTAATATAATGAAAGCAGATATTGAAAATATATATATAGATTTATTTAATAAATGTATTTCATATATAGAAAATGCAATACAAAAATCAAATTTAAATAAAAGACAAATCAATGAAATTATATTTACAGGAGGCTCAACAAATATTCCAAGTCTTAGAGAATTAATTAAAAATTATTTTTATAATAGTAATACTAATTTTTCAATTAATTCTGAAGAAATAAATGCATATGGTGCAACTTTTATGGCAAATAATTATGATAAAAAATTTGAAGATGATTCAAATTCAGAAAATTCTTATATTGATGAATTATCTAATTCCTCAGAAAAAGAAAATGAAATTAATGATAAAAATAATACACATTCATCAATCAGTATAAATAATTATTATATACCTTTATCTTTGGGAATTGATAAAGGTGATGGAATAATGGAAGTTATTATTCCAAGAAATACAAAAATACCTTGTAAAAATTCAATTCAATTTTATTCTCTTAAAAATTATAATTCATTTTGTAATATTTATGAAGGGGAAAGAAAATTAGTTAAATATAATAATTTATTAGGAATAATTTCTTTGAATAATTTTCAATCAGAACAAATAAAGAAATTAATTGAAATTACTTTTGAAATTGATAATGAATATTATTTATTAATGATAATAAAAGAAAATAATATTAATATTATTTCAATTAAAATAAAATTAAATTTAAATCAAAATGAAGAAGAAATAAAAAATAAAATAAATGAAGCAAAGGAAAATGAAAAAAATGATGAAAAAGAAATTGAAAAATTATTGAAAGAAATGGATGATAATGAAGAATATAATAAATTATTATTAAAATTAAAAAATGAAATAGAGGAATTAAAAAAAGAAAATTTTAATTTAAAAAATATAAATTTAAAAAATATTGAAGAAATAAAAAATCAAAAGAATAGATTGGATAAATATGAAAAAGAAAATACAATAACTTCAAATGAATTAAGTACATATAAAAGTAAAATAAAAAATATTACAGATGAAATGAATAATTATGAAATTGAAAGAAAAAAAATTCAAACAAAATTGGATAATTATGAAAAAGAAAAAAAAGTTCTTCAAGAGCAATTAAATAATAGCAAAATTGAAAATAAAAATTTTCAATCTCAATTAAATAGCACAAATTATAAATAAAATTAAGTAAAGAAAAAATTAAAAACATAAATTGAAAAGAAAAAAAAAATAGAAAAAGAACTTGAGTCAAAATTACAATTAATTGAAGAATTAAAAAATAAAATCCCTAAAAAATAATATTATATGTTTTGAAAATGTAAATATTTAATTGATATGAATATATTATTTTTTAAAGTTAATTAATATAATTAAAAATATTTAAATGAAGAAAATAAATTAAATTTAAATAACATTTTTTATAAAAATTATTTGTCTAATAAAAAAATTGAAATTATCATTATTAATTACTTTTTTCATAAATATAGTCTAATTTATCTTCTAATTCATTAGCATTAATTTTTTTATTATTTTTCTTAATATATCTTAATAAAATTAAAACTAGAATTAATATTATAATCAATAAAAAAAATATCAATATAGTCAATATTGATATTTTATTACTTAGTTTTATTTTTTTATAAAAACCAAAAATTTTTTTATCTTCATCAAAAGTAAATAAATATTTTTTTAAAAAAGGTAATCCTAAATTCCATTCATTATTATTATTTACAGTAAAAAATAATTTACAAAATAATCTCCCATTAATCTTTTCAAATAAATCATTATAACTTAAAACAAATGTATAATTAATATCATTATGAAAAAAATTAATATTTTTAAATTCTTTAATATTAATATTAGAATTACATTCATAATAAAAATAATTATTATAAATTTTTTTATCACAATTAACTTTATTAAAAAAATCTTCTTCTATAAAATTTTTAAAATAACTATCAACAACAATTCCACCAAAAGAAACATTAATAAAAAAATTATTAATTCTATTGTTTTCATAATTTCCATAAGTGATTTTTTTAAAAAATGAATTCCAATTTATTTGATGTGATATTGGAATTTTAATTAAAGAAAAATCAATAGAATCATAAAATGAATTATTATATTCATGTGGATATTCTCCAATAAATAAATCACAATTTGTATCATTTAAAAAATAAAATGTTATTCCATAATTATATATTATTTTCTTATATTTTAATTGAACAATAAAATTTCTATTTTTATAAAATGACATTTCTTTATATAATAAACCAATACTTCCATAATTTATTATAGGAAAATTTGGGCTTGTACTATAAGTAAATACAAAATTAGGTATTGAAATTTTATTAAAATTATTATTACTTTCATTTTTTGAATTTAAAGTTATTGTATCAAATGATATATAACCTGAATTTATTTCTTCAAAATTAAATTGTTCTTCTGAAAATTCAGAATAAAAACTTTTAGATAAATTTGAATTAAATATACCTTTTGATTTTGGATGTGCTATATAAAAATGTTCTTTGTTAAAATTAATTACTGTTGTTATTTTTTGTGATGGAGTTCCTATTAATAATTCTGTATATAAATCATTTGATAATATATATTTTCCATAATCTATTTTTCCTATTTCTGATTGAGAATATTTTTTCTTTAAATGTAATTTGATTACACAATTTGAGTAATTTATTATTACATTTACCATCAACAACAACATTATTTTCAAACAAAATGAAAAAAAATATTTTTTTATTTATTATTTGTGAATAAATTACTAATTTTATTTCCAATAAAAAAAAAATTAAATTAAAAAAAATATATTTTGATTTTAGTTAAATATTAAAATTATTAAAAGTTCAATCATTAATGATATAATAATATTTATTCTAATAAAATTAAACACAAATGAATAAATAAAATTAAAACCTAATATTAATTTATTCAACAATGCCTTCTTCAAATTCATTATTTTTCCATATTCCCTTAAATATATTACCATCATTTTTAATATAAACTCCCTTTCCATGTTTTTGATCATTAACCCATTCACCTTTATAAACATTACCATTTTGAAAATAAAATATCCCATAACCATTTTTTTTATCATTTTTCCACATTCCATCATATTTATTTCCATCATTATAACTTTTAATTCCTTTACCATCTCTTTTTCCATTTATAATTTCCCCTTCATATTTATCACCATTATGATAATAAATAATACCAAAACCTTCCATTTTATTATCTTTAAAATCACCTTCATATCTATCACCATTTTGATAATATAAAATTCCTTTTCCATTACTTTTATCATTATCCCAATTCCCATCATATTTTATTCCATTTCCATAATCAAAAATTCCTTTTCCTTTTCTTTTATCTTCTACCCAATTTCCATCATAAAATTTTGTTTTATTTTTATCATAATATAATATTCCCTTTCCTTCTTTTAAATCATTTTTCCAATCACCAATATATTCTTCTCCATCTTTATATATTTTTCTACCTTTTCCATCTCTTTTATCATTTTTAAATGAACCTATGAATATATCTCCATTATTATAATAAATAGTACCTTTTCCATTTTTTTTATTATTTTCCCAATAACCATCATATTTATCACCTGATTTATAATATTGTATTCCTTTTCCATTTTTTTCTTTATTTTTTATTTCTCCTATGTATTTTTCAATTTTATAATAATCTTTTTCTTTTTCACTATTAATTTTAGTTTCACACATTTCTTCTTTTGTATAATCTTTTGGAATTAATGTTATTTTTTTTTCAGTATTTTTATTATAATCTTTTGTTTCTAAATTATTAATAGATTTTTTATTTGAAATTTGAGATATTTTATTTTTTTCATCTACTCGACTGGTTAATGAATCTTTTGTTTTTATTGAATTCCCTAATATTCCAGAATTATTATTATTAACTAAAGTTTCTGTTAAATTTTTAGAATCATTAATATTTGAAATATTTGAATTTGTATGAGAAAAAGTATCATTAGATTCTATAGAATTTTTTATTTGATTATTATTATTTTTTTCATGAAGTAATGATTTTTTATCACTTGATAGATTTTTTGATATATTACTATTATTTGTAATTAATGAATTTGTATTTATTGATGAGGTATTTGTTATATCGCTTATATTTGAAATTGAAGGATTTGTATTATTTGATAGGGTTTTTAATTTATTTTCATTTTTTTGAGAATGTGATGAATTTGTATTTATTGATGAAGTATTTGATATATTGCTTTTATTTGAAATTGATGGATTTGTATTATTTGATAGGGTTTTTAATTTATTTTCATTTTTTTGAGAATGTAATGGATTTGTATTTATTGATGAAGTATTTGATATATTGCTTTTATTTGAAATTGATGGATTTGTATTATTTGATAGGGTTTTTAATTTATTTTCATTTTTTTGAGAATGTAATGGATTTGTATTTATTGATGAGGTATTTGATATATCATTTTTATTTGAAATTAATGGATTTGTATTATTTGATATGATTTTTAATTTATTTTCATTTTTTTGAGAATGTAATGGATTTGTGTTTATTGATGAGGTATTTGATATATTGCTTTTATTTGAAATTGATGGATTTGTATTATTTGATATGATTTTTAATTTATTTTCATTTTTTTGAGAATGTAATGGATTTGTGTTTATTGATGAGGTATTTGATATATTGCTTTTATTTGAAATTGATGGATTTGTATTATTTGATATGGTATCTAATTTATCATCATTATTTTGAGAAAGCAATGAATTTTTCAAATTATCTACATACTTTGATGATTGTATTGTGTTTTTTGAAAAGGAATTTGTATTTTTTAAATTCTGTTCAATTTTTTTTTTACTTTCATCATATGTAATTACTTTCTTTATATTTCCACCTTGAAAATTTTTCCTTTCTTCATTTCTATGTTTCCTATCAATAAAATTAAATAAAAAATTTTTACACTTTTCGTTGACCACCACCCTTTAAATTATCTATTTTATACAATTCATCAACTAATTCATTAATATCTAATCTATCTTTAGGCTCAACTTTTAATAATTTATAAATTAAATCAATTAACTCTTGAGTATAATTAGTTTTTCTTAAAGGTATAATTTTTCCTTCAGTAATATCTTTATTTAATTGTTCCATACTTTCACAATTAAAAGGATGTTTCAATTGAGTTAATTCATATAAAATTATTCCTAAATCCCAAATATCAGTTTTATAATCATAATCTTTTCCTTGAACAATTTCAGGACTAAAATAAGTAATTGTCCCAACTTGAGATTTAGTTAAATCATTTCCTATTTTTTTTGAAATTCCAAAATCTCCAATTTTAATATGATTATCTTTAGTTAAAAATATATTTTTTGGTTTTAAATCTCTATGAATAATATTTTTACTATGTATATATTTCACTCCTTCACATATTTCAATAAACCAATTTAAAATAATATTTTCTTTAAAATATACTTTTTTAACTTTTCTTTGTTCTTCTATTATAGATAATAAATCTCCACATTCTGCATATTCCATCATTAAATAAGCATTATTCTCATTAAGATAAAATTCTTTGAATTTTATTATATTTTTATGATTTAAATTTGATAAAGTTGTTCCTTCATTAGAAATCATTGAAATTTCTTTTTCAGATAATTTTTTTAAATTTATTTCTTTTATTACTAATTGTTCTTTGGTTTCTTTATTTTTTGCTAAGTATGCTTTTCCGAAAGCTCCTTCTGATAAATATTTTATTAATTCATATTGTTTTGCAAGGATTAGATTTGAATCAAATTGCTTCATTTTTTATTTGAGAATAAATTAAAGGATATCTTTAATATTATAATTTTTGATTAATTATTTAAGTTATATTTTACAATGAATTATATTTTTTCTGGTCTTTTTTTTGAAAATTTTTGAAATCAATAAATTTATTTTTTTTTATTTTTTTTTTAAATATATTTTTGATTTGTTGATTGATATATTTAAATTTAAAATGGAAAATAATTGTTAATATAATAAAAGAAAAAAATAGGCTTCATTAAATAATTTTTATAAAGGATTTTTGAAATATTTATTTTAAATATTAATTAAAATAAAAATTAATTTTATCATATGATATATCAACAATAATTAAATCATCAATTGCTTCATTTATATAATTTAAATATTACTTATTATTTAAAGTTTAAATAGAATAATATTTGTTTAATTAAAACTATTACTAATTACTATTTTATTAATTTGATAATTTACAATATTTTTTACATTTAATATTCTAAAATTGAATCAAATAATCCACATTTTTTATAATCAATTTTACATTCATTTCCATTTTAATTCATTTTTTAATTGAAAATGCATTTCTATCTCAAATATTGATTATTAAATATGGTGTTTTTGAAATTTTTTTAAATACTTAAATGAGTATATGAAAAACATTTTTTAACTTTATTTTATAATAAAAAAATAAATCATATATAATAAATATTTTCTCCTTTTCAAAAAAATTCTGAAATTCATTTGAATATTTTTTAAAAAGAAGAAAAGATTTATTAAATTTTTCAATTGATTAATATCTTTTTTCCAGAGAAAAAATTATTATTGATTAATTTTCTTTTTTTATTTATAATTAAAGAAAAATAATCGAATATAATACTGTTTGTTTTCTGATAATATACCAATAAAAATAAAATATTAATAAGGAATAATATTAAAATTAATAATAAAAAATTTTTTTTTTTATATTTTTTTACTTAATTCATTTACCCATAATATATAATAATTATAAAAAAATAAAAAAATAAAATTATATACCTAAAAATTAATATCTTTATTTAGTTTCCAAAGCAAAAATTTCTTCATCTAACATTTTAGGAACAGTTTTTCTTGAAGCCTTTTTACAAAGAGTAATATCTTTATTATGAGGTAATACTCTTCTTAAATAAGAAATTTGCTTTTGATATCCTTTTTTATGTTCTAAAACATCTAAAATTTTACTTGAATCATAAAAATCTTTTGAATTTTGAGCACATTTATAAAATTGTTTAATATCAAAAACACTTTTTGTTTCTTTATCAGGTACTTTTCTAATGTTGCATATAATTAAATTTATAAATAAAGTAAAGCAAATAAGAATAAGAATTTTCGACATTTTTTTTTTAATTGTTTTAAAAAAGGAAGTTAATAAATAGTTTATTTTAATTATATTTTTTTAATAAATTGATATATTTCTTCTATCAAAAAAAAAAAAAAAAAAGTAAAAAATGTCTTAATCAAAAAAAAACCGTTTTACAAAAAAAATAAAAAAAAAATCAAAAACAAAAAAAAAATAAAAATAAACAAAACTAA
>Ga0256407_10013430_pt1 | contig 10952 bp, 10 predicted proteins | sample RumenRJG_04DNA_FD_193489 | JGI IMG/M metagenome (GOLD analysis project Ga0256407, IMG submission 193489) | Bovine rumen microbial communities from Lethbridge, Alberta, Canada - RJG_04 | ecosystem: Host-associated > Mammals > Digestive system > Stomach > Rumen | place: Canada: Alberta... | reverse complement strand
ATATGCAGTATAGATGCTGGTTACGCCTGGGTCGAAACCACAACCAAGGATAGCTGTAAGTCCAGCCTTCTCGAAGCGGTCACGATAAGCCCACTGCCATGAGTACTCAAAGTGAGCCTCGTCCTTTGGCTCGTAGTTGGCTGTGTCGAGATATGAGCAGCCACAAGCCAGACAGGCGTCCATAATCGTCAGGTCCTGATAGGGGAGGGCCAGGTTGATAACCAATTCAGGCTTGTAGTCATTGAACAGCGCCTTCAACTGCTCCACATCGTCAGCATCCACCTGAGCGGTCTTGATGTCCAGCTTGTAGCCAGCCTTATGGATGTCCTCTACTATCTTGTCGCACTTCGCCTTTCTGCGACTTGCAATCATAAACTCTGTAAACACGTCAGCGTTCTGAGCAATCTTAAACGCTGCCACTGTTGCGACGCCACCAGCGCCAATCATTAGAACTCTACTCATTTTACGATTTATTTTATTTTTATTACTTTTCGTTTATCTAACTATTCTCTCACCTCTCACCTCTAGCTTCTCACCTCTCACCTCTAGCATTCAGCTCCGCTGACTTGATTCCCAGCGCAGCCATCAGCGAATAACCCAGTATTTCCTGTCGGAAGTTGCCACTGTCCATGGGTTGCATGGTGAAGACGGTGATGTGTTTATCGGGGTCAGCCTTGCGCAGGGCTTCACGTACCTTATTATATATATGGTCGCTGTCACCCACCACCATCAGTCGTTTTACCTCTGCCGCATTGGCAATAATCTGTAAGGAGTCAATGAAGAGGTCGTCCTTGGTGACCATCTCCTCCACTTTCACGCAACTGATCAGGAACTCGCCCAGTGGACCCGTGAAAGCCTGCCCGTCGAGGTCGCTGAACTTTCCTGGCAGGAAGTTGTCCATCTGCTGCTTATCCTTCTCGTGTAACAAGATGACTTGAACATTCCTCTCACCTCTGTCCATCGGCCTCAGTCCACCATCCAGCGCCACGCACTCCAGCCACTGTGCCATATCGGCCTGTGGTATGCGTCGTTCCAGCATGCGTTCAAAGTTCACTATCATGTCGAATGCCACCTTGTCAACATATTCGGCATCGACCAGTATCACGTGTTCACTCCATTTTGTGTCGTTCATACGTGCAAAGGTAAACAAAAAACTCAAGAAGAGAAAGAATAAAACGATAAAAAATCGTAAAAAACGTGGCTTACAAATTTGCATAATTGAAAATTTCTTCGTACATTTGTGCCCAAACAAATATGATTACTAACTAAAATCGGAATACTATGAACAAGGAGGAGAAATTTGTCATAACCATCAGCCGACAGTTTGGCACTGGTGGACACGAGATTGGAGCGGAGCTTGCAAACAGGCTCGGAGTGAAGTTGCTGGACAAGCAGATCCTGAATGCTGTGGCTGGACGCATCAATGCCGTCGAAGATGCCGTAGACAAAATAGAGTCGCGCAATCCCTTGTGGCGCGACGATTTCACAAATTTCTATCGTAACTACATGTCTAATGCGGAGTATAATGGTCAGGAGCACGACCAGACCAGTAGGGCGCTGTTCCGTGCACAGTGCGAGGCCATTCGTCAGATTGCCGCTGAGGAGTCGTGCGTCATCGTGGGCCGTTGTGGTTTCGACATTTTTGCCGACCATCCCAACGCCCTGAAGATTTTCATCCACTCCACGCTCGACTGCCGCAAGCGCCGCATTGCCGAGAAGTATGACATCAGCGAGTACGACGCTGCCGCCATGATTGTTGACAACGACTACAGCCGCCAGCTCTACACCAAGACGTTCACGGGTCGCGACTGGACAGATGCCACAAACTACGACATCTCCCTCGATGTCCGTCGCTTTGGTGTCAATGGTGCCGTCAACTTCCTGATGAATTGCATAGGGTAGGCATCCTTAAAACGTTAATCTTCTTTAACTTCATTGGGTTTCATTTTACTTTTGGACACTGAGCGTGTCTAAGAACTTAGTAAACCTAACTTATTGTTAATATGAGAAGATTATTTCTTTCGTTGATGGCTGTCACAAGCCTCACAGCATGGGCACAGTTCGGTGCGCCCAGACAGAACCCTACGGTTCCTTCAGTAACAGAGAATGTGGTGGAAGACTTCAAGCCCGCCACCAGCAATCAGGAGAACAAGCAGTTCCCCGCTGTCAACTCACAACGCATGGTTCGTGCACAGATCAAGGCTCCCGATGCCAAGTTCGTGGGACTGGACATCGCTGGTAAGATCTATCAGATGACCAAGGACGAGAACGGTGTTTGGACGGGTACCTCTGAACCTCAGGACGAGGGCTTCCACTACTACCAGCTGAACATCGACGGTGCCTCCGTGCCCGATCCTAACAGCCTCTACTTCTATGGTGCCAGCCGTTGGGGCAGTGGTATTGAGATTCCTTCTGCCGACGAGGACTTTTGGCAGGTGAAGAATGTGCCGCAGGGTTCTATCAGCGAGGTGTTCTACTGGTCCTCCTATACCGAGAAGATGCGTCGCTGCCACGTCTATCTGCCCGCAGAGTATTTCACCAATCCCACCAAGAAGTTCCCCGTGCTCTATCTGCAGCATGGCATGGGTGAGAACGAGTACGGATGGGCTGAGCAGGGACATACCGCACAGATTCTCGACAACCTGATTGCCGAGGGTAAGGCCGTTCCTTGCATCATCGTCATGGACAATGGTCTCAACGCCCGCAAACCTGGTGAACAGGCTGGCTTCGGCTTTGGCGGTCCCCGTCCACAGGGTGGTCCTCAGGGACAGCGTCCGCAGGGTGCTCCTGGTCAGCGTCCTCAGGGTGCTCCCGGACAGGGTGGTCCCCGTCGTGGCTTCGGTGGTTTCTCAGAAGGTTTCAAGAATGTGCTCTTCAACGATATCATCCCCATGGTCGAGAAGAACTATCGTGTCATTGCCGATCCTCAGCATCGTGCCTATGCCGGTCTGTCTATGGGTGGCATGCAGGCTCGCGAGATTACGCTGGCCAATCCTGAGAAGTTCGCCTATGTAGGCTCCTTCAGCAGTGGTGCCTGGAATGTAGACCAGGTCAAGGCCTCTGAGGGCTTCGCCAAGAATGTCAAGCTGCTCTTCATGAGTGGTGGTGGCAAGGAGAACATGGGTTGCGTTGAGGCTGCCAAGAAAATCAAGGACGAGCTCGGCATGAATGCCGTAGGCTATGAGTCGCCAGGCACTGCCCACGAGTGGCACACATGGCGTCGCAGCCTGTACCAGTTTGCTCAACTGATGTTTAAGTAAGCTTGAAAAGTGATAGTTGAAGAATGAATAAGAGGACGTGTAAACAAGTCCTCACAATAAAGAGAGGCTGTTCGAGTGAACAACCTCTCTTTCCTTTTGTCACTTGCATTGAATTTTTTTCGTAAACTATTGGTATTTCAATTTTAATTTGTAACTTTGCAGGGTTAAATACTTATCAAGATGAAGAAAATAGTGAACTGGATGCTCACCGCCATTCTGTTTTGCGGTGCAGTGAATGCTCAGGCACAGGTGATGAAAGCTGCCGATTTGGAGAAATATGCCAAGGAACGCTATGGTGACAAATGGCTCGATGCCGCTGCCAACCTGGCCAAGGAACTGAAGTTCGACAAGAACGAGTCGCTGACGTATCAGCAGATTATCGAGGCCCCTGGCAAGACCAAGCAGCAGCTCTATATTGCTGTCAACTACTGGGTGACTGCTACTTTCAAGGACAAGCAGGCTATCACGCTGAACGATAAGGAGGCTGGATGTATCATCATTTCATCGACCATCGATGCCATTGCCGACCATACGGGTACGCTGAACCGTTATGTGGTGAGCATCACCCCTGTCATCAAGATTGATATCAAGGAGGGTAAGGTGCGCGTGACCTATACCGTTCAGAACTATGATATCCTGAAGGCAGAGGATGCTGGATGGCTGGGCGGACTGGCTGACAATACAAAACATACAAACCAGAACCAGAACGTCTACAGCGATGGCAAGCGATTGAAGGATGACAAGACCGACCACCGTCTGTATGATGAGCAGTGGGAGATCGTCAAGCACTATCCCTTTATCGAGAAGGACAACAAGAAGCGTACGTGCTCGAAAGCCCTTGTCATGACTCACGCCTATTCCAATGCTATCATCGACAAGGTTGAGGAGGCCATCAAAAATGGTATCGTTGGCAACGAGGACGACGATTGGTAAGGATATCCACTTATGACAGGAATAAAATGTAAGATGGTGTGTCACACATTCGGCACACCATCTTTTTTTCTTATATCTCTTTGGGCTCCTGGATAATCTGTCCGCGACAGAAGCGGTGGAGTATCTGGCGGTCGTCGCCCACGTAGATGAAACGCTCCAGGCGGTGCAGCAGCGAGTACTCGTCAGGATGCAGCACTTCGTCGTCGATGACCAGGGCGTCGAACTCGTAGCCGGGCTCGAAGCTGCCCACCTTGCCAAAGAACGAGCCTGCCGACTTGGTTGCAATCCAGAAGATCTCGGGTAGGGTGAGGAAGGCCTTGCTCTTGTCCTGCTGGTAGTGCATCTTGCTGACCTGGATGGCATAGACCAGCATGCGGAGCATGTTGAGGTCGTGGCCACCGCTGATGTCGCTGCCCAGACCAATGGGCAGCCCCTCGTCGAGGAAGGTGCGGACGGGTGCCAGACCCGACGACAGGTTGAAGTTTGACGTAGGACAGTGGGCCACCATCACCCTGTTCTTCTTCATCAGTTCCAACTCACTGCCGTCAGTCCATACGCAGTGGGCCATGATGGTGGGCGTCTGTCCGAAGAGTCCATAGCGGTTGTAGGCATCGCCATAGCTGGTGCTCTCCTTCTCCAGTTCTGCCACCCATGCAATCTCGGAGGTGTTCTCCGACAGGTGTGACTGTACGGGCAGCTGGTACTTGTTGGCCAACTCGCCGCAGGCCTTCAGCAGCTCTGGCGTACAGGAAGGCACAAAGCGCGGCGTGATGATGGGGCGAACGAGAGGTGAGAGGTGAGAGGTGAGAGGTGAGAGGTTAGAAAATTCGGCGATGAGCCGTTCTTGGCCTTCGACATAGGCATCGACTTCTTCCGTGAGGGTGTCAGGGCAGTTGCGGTTCATGCCTACCTTGCCGACCATAGCCCCCATGCCAGCCTCCTGATAGAGCTTCATCAGCACGCGGGTGCTGTCGGTATGCATGGTGCCGAAGACGACGCTACGCATGGTGCCAAAGAGCCACTGGGTGTGGATGAAGCGGCGATACATGCGCTCGGCATAGTGGACATCGGCATACTTCGATTCCTCAGGGAACGTGTAGTTCTGCAGCCACGGCAGCAGTTCCAGGTCCATAGCCACACCTTGGTTGTGTACCTGCGGCGCATGGACGTGCATGTCGTTCATAGCTGGTATGAGCAGCTTGTTGCCGAAATCCGTAACTTCTGCCCCTTCGCATCCTAAGTCTTTCAAATTACTTGCCACGCCCAATACGATGCCGTCTTCCACAGCGATATAGCCATTCTCGAAGACCTCGAAATGGTCCTTCTCTTTGGTAAAGAGAATATGTGCTTTATATACCTTTTTCATAGTTTATAGTATTTGATAGGTCAGTTAACGATGCAAAGATAAGAAAAAAAATGGGAAATGCTATGGTTATTTCGATTTTTTTCGTACTTTTGCAAGTAGTTAATCAAATCGAGAGGTAATATGGAAAACATTAAAGGACACATTGTTGACGTTGTTCGTCGCGAGATATACGATGGCGAACTGGTAATCGAGGGCGAGACCATCGTCGAGGTGAGACGCTGTGAGCTGCCCGCTAACGAGACTCCCTGGCCCTACATCATGCCTGGTTTCATTGATGCGCATGTGCACATTGAGAGTAGTATGATAGTGCCCCACAAGTTTGCACGTATTGCTGTCAGTCACGGAACGATTGGCGTCATTGCCGACCCCCACGAGATAGGCAACGTGCTGGGCGTGGAGGGTGTCGACTACATGATTCGCTCTGGCAAGGAGGCCTGCTTCAACTTCCTCTTTGGTGCACCCAGCTGTGTGCCTGCCGTGGGTGGCGACATAGAGACCTGTGGCAAGGTCATCGACGTGAAGGATACCGAGGCGCTGATGGCCCGCGAGGATATTGGTTTCCTGGGTGAGATGATGAATTATCCCAGTGTGCTGAGTGGCGACAAGGACGTGATGGCGAAGATACAGGCAGCCCTGCAAAATGGTAAGCCTGTGGATGGTCATGCTCCTGGAGTGACAGGTCAGCAGCGCGACCGCTATGCTGCTGCAGGCATCACCACCGACCATGAGTGCTCGACGCTGGACGAGGGTCGTGCATGCATCAGGGCCGGCATGTATGTCATCATCCGCGAGGGTAGTGCCGCCAAGGACTATAAACTGCTGAGTCCGCTGATCAACGAGAGTCCCAACATGGTGATGTTCTGTACGGACGACTGCCATCCTGACGACTTTGTACGTGGACACATCAACCTCATTGTGAAGCGTGCCCTGGCCGACGGCTACGAGCTGTGGGATGTGCTGAAGGCTGCCAGCGTGAATGCACAGCGACACTATAAGCAGAAGTGGGGCATGCTGCAGGCTGGCGATCCCGCAACATTCATCACCGTTGACAATATCACCCCGTACTTCCGTGTGGAGAGTACGTGGATTCGTGGACAAGAGGTGTTCAACTATAACTCTAACCTCACTTCACGTCACGACGTTGACGAGCTCATCCTGGATGATAACTTCCCCAACAACTTCGTGGCAGCTCCCATTACCGCCGCCGATATTAACCTCGACCTCAAGACGGGCGATACCGTACATGTCATCCATGCCTCCGACGGCAGTCTGCTGACTGAGCACGACGAGGTGGTGCTGACGGGTAATCCCCTGTTCGACTCGCAGTATCCGTGGACGGAGGTGCAGAAGATAGTGGTGTACAACCGTTATGTGCCTGGTGCCAAACCCGTGGTAGGTCTGGTGCGTGGCTTCGGCATCAAGAACGGTGCTATGGCAGGTTCGGTGGCTCACGACTGTCACAATATCGTGGCTATCGGTTCCAGCGACGAATATATCGTCAAGGCCATCAACCGTATAGTCCAGATGCAGGGTGGACAGGTGGTTGTCACTCCTGAGGAGATGATGGACATCCCATTGCCTATTGCCGGACTGATGTCTCCCGTGAGTGGCCATGAGATTGCCTTCCGCACGCTGTGCATCCAAGAGAAGGTGAGGGAGATTGGCTGTAAGATGAAGTCGCCGTTCATCACGATGGCCTTCATGTGTCTGCCGGTGATTCCTGACATCAAGATTACCGATCGTCACCTGATGGACACCAAGACATTTAGTGCGATATATTAAAGATGAAAAATGAAAGATGAAATAATAAGATTACAAATTTAAAGATTTAATACTATGGACATGGATGTTTTATATCACATTTTAGGATGGTTAGGCAGCATCGGCCTTATCTTGGGTTATCTGCCACAGGCTATTCAGACTATTCGTACCCGTCAGACTGACGGGATCTCACTGCCAGGCTTCATCATGATGTCTGTTGGCAGCTTTTGTTTCATGTGTCAGGGATTGATGCTGTGCATTCAGCAAGGCATTGGGGTTGGTATCTTCTTTTTCATTACCAACTTCATCACTGCTACCTGTGCTGCTATCATCTTCTGTATTAAAATGAAGAACGACCACTTTAAGAAATGATACTGATCTCTAACGACGACGGATACCAAGCAAAAGGAATAAACTCACTCATCAACTTCGTTAAGGACTACGATGATGTGCTGGTGTGCGCACCAGAGGGTCCCCGTAGTGGTTTTGCATGTGCCTTCTCGGCTACGACACCCCTTACGCTGACCCATCGCCATCATGAGAAGGGCGTGGACGTATGGTCGTGCAACGGCACCCCTGTGGACTGTGTGAAGATGGCGCTGGCAGAGTTGTGCCCGCAGAAACCCAATCTGGTGATAGGTGGCATTAATCATGGCGACAACTCGTCAGTGAACACCCACTATTCAGGTACGATGGGTGTCACCATGGAGGGTTGCATGAAGTATATCCCCTCTGTGGCCTTCTCGCTCTGCGACTACAGGGCTGATGCAGATTTCCATCCGTTGGAACCCTATATCCGTGACATCGTCCAGCGCGTGTTGCGCGACGGACTGCCCACGGGTGTCTGCCTGAATGTCAACTTTCCGCTTCTCACCTCTCACCTCTCACCTCTTACCTCTCACCTCTCACCTCTCACCTCTTACAAGGGCGTCAAGCTCTGCCGTATGTCCATGGGAACGTGGGAGAGCGAGGTCAGCAAGTGTCACCATCCACGCGGCTATGACTATTGGTGGATGATGGGGCACTACGTCAACGACGAGCCGGAGGCAACGGATACAGACCGCTGGGCACTGGACCATGGCTATGTGGCGATTACACCCACACGTGTTGACGTAACAGCCTACGAGGCTTTTGAACAACTCAAGCATTTGGAAACTCAGAATTTTTAATGTTTAATCTTTAATTTTTAATTTCCTTGAAGTATTACCTGATAGCGGGAGAGGCCAGTGGCGACCTGCATGCGTCACACCTGATGAAGGAACTGAAACGGCAAGATGCTGAGGCTCAGTTCCGATTCTTTGGTGGTGACTTGATGGCTGCCGTGGGTGGCACGCGTGTCAGGCACTATCGTGAACTGGCGTATATGGGTTTCATACCCGTTTTGCTGCACCTGCCTACTATATTAAGGAACATGCGCATGTGTAAGCAGGATATCACGGAGTGGCGCCCCGATGTGGTGATCCTTGTCGACTATCCTGGCTTCAACCTGAAGATTGCGGAGTATGTGCATAAGCTTAGAGGTGAGAAGCTAGAGGTGAGAGGTGAGAGGATAGATAAGAGCCCTAAGGTTTATTATTATATAGCGCCAAAGATATGGGCATGGAAAGAGTACCGCATCAAGAATATCAAGCGCGACGTGGATGAGTTGTTCTCCATCCTGCCTTTCGAAGTGGATTTCTTTGAAGGGAAACACCACTATCCCATCCACTATGTGGGAAATCCCACGGCACAGGAGGTGAGGGAATACTTAGAGGTGAGAGGTGAGAAGCTAGAGGTGAGAGGGGAAAAGCCCATCATCGCCCTGTTGGCTGGTTCACGTAGGCAGGAGATCAAGGACAATCTGCCTGCCATGATTGAGGCGACACGTCATCTGGCAGACCACTACGACCTGGTGCTGGCTGGTGCGCCAGGCATCGAGACCTCTTACTACAACACATTCCTGAGAGATAACAAGGTGCGGATGGTGAAGAACGAGACCTTTGCACTGTTGTCGCAGGCTACGGCAGCACTGGTGACGAGTGGTACGGCAACGCTGGAGACCTGCATGTTCCGTGTGCCACAGGTGGTATGCTATAAGACACCATTGGCTAAGCTACTTGGCTTCTTGAAGCGCCACTTCCTGAAGGTTCCCTATGTCTCGCTGGTCAACCTGATAGCCCATCGTGAGGTGGTCAGGGAATTGGTAGCAGACACGTTCAGTGTGAAGAATATCCGTCAGGAGTTGGAGAAGATACTGCCTGGTGGCAGCAGACGTGAGTCGATGCTGAGCGATTACGAAGAGATACACCGGCTGCTGGGAGAGAGCGAAGCTCCCAAGAAAGCAGCGTCATTAATCATTAACTTTTTAAATAAATGAAGAAATTATTTACGCTATTGATGCTGGTCTGTGGCATGACGGTCAGCGCGCAGAACATTCAGTTACACTATGACTTTGGTCGTAACATCTACACTGGCGAGGAAGCTGGAAGACAGAAGGTGACCATAACCCTTGAACAGTTTAAGGCTGACCAGTGGGGCCAGTGGTATTATTTTGTGGATTTCGACCTGTCGAGACACTTTGTTGAGAGTGCCTATACTGAGATTTCGCGTGAGGTGAAATTTGGCAAGGAGTCACCCTTTGCTGCTCATGTGGAGTATGACGGAGGACTGAGCCGTTCGGCCAGTTTCCAGCAGGCCGGACTTATTGGTGCTGCCTATAATGGACATACTGCCGACTTCTCGAAGACGTGGTCTGTACAGCTGTTGTATAAGCAGTTCTTTAAGAGTTATGAAGATACGCACTCCTATGCCAGTGCCCAGCTGACGGGTGTGTGGGGCTTGAACTTCCTGAATAACAAGTTGCGCTTCTCTGGATTCATTGACTTCTGGCGTGGCGAGAAGGCCGCCAATGGACATGGTTGTCTGGTAATCCTCTCGGAACCCCAGCTCTGGTATAACTTTACTGAGCATTTCAGCGTAGGTACGGAGTGGGAGTTCAGCAACAACTTCGTATACAACGCAGATCCAGAGAGTTCGAAGACCTTCTTCTGGAATCCCACGCTGGCAGTGAAGTGGAACTTTTGAAGATTAAAAATGAAAGATTAAAGGTTCAGAAGACCATGTAGCGACCGCTCTGTTGCATGAAGACAGCTTCGTGAGCGGCTTGCTGACAGATGGCAGCCTCTTCGGCACTGATTTTTGCAGGCCAGTAGCGGTTGCCATCTATTATTCTGCCCGTCAGAACCTCGCACCAGGTGCAGGCGGCAGTATAGCGCCCAAGGGTGTATGACAGGTGGAAACCATCACGATTAAGGATGTCGCCCAAGCGGTAGCGAGCCAACTGGATGGCAATGCCACTGGGGATGATGCGGGTGAAACCACCTACGGCAGGCAACACGTTCTGCATGGTGCTGACAATGGCACTGTACATCTCACGCTGGTCGTAGTGGTATGCTGAAAAGTTCTCCTTGGTGAAGTCCTCGGCATAGGCCCACGTCATGTGCCACATGAACTGCACATGCAGGTTTGTGGTATAGCTCATGATAAGACGTTTCAACTGTGCCAGATTGCCAAAGCTGCTGGCAATACCCGACAGTTGGCTGACCTGCTGCAGGGTGATGATGTCCCACTGCTCGTTGCGAATGATGGATTGC
>Ga0256407_10013429_pt1 | contig 10952 bp, 9 predicted proteins | sample RumenRJG_04DNA_FD_193489 | JGI IMG/M metagenome (GOLD analysis project Ga0256407, IMG submission 193489) | Bovine rumen microbial communities from Lethbridge, Alberta, Canada - RJG_04 | ecosystem: Host-associated > Mammals > Digestive system > Stomach > Rumen | place: Canada: Alberta | collected... | reverse complement strand
GGCTGGGAGACGATCATTCCTCTCTGTCCCTTTCCTATCGGGGAAACGAGGTCTACGAGCCTTGCAGCGTTGGAACCGCCCTCTCTTTCGAGTCTGATCCTCTCATCAGGGAAAATAGGCGTCAGCTTCTCGAACGGAGTTCTTCTGGCATTTACATCCGGATTCTTGCCGTTTACCGAATCCATGAAGAGAAGCGCGCCATACTTGTCTGTCGTGTTATTTTTTCTCGTCTCACCTGTAAGCATATCCCCGGTGCGAAGGCGGAATCTCCTGATCTGTGAAGGTGATACGTAAACGTCATTTTCCGCTGTACTGTAGCCGTTGCATCTCAGGAAACCGAATCCGTCCGGTAAGACTTCGAGCATTCCGCTGCACGGATGCGCGTCCTTGTATCTTGGGATCTCTGCCTGCTCACGGGCTGCTTCCCTGGCTGCCTCACGCGGAGTCATATTCTCAGTATCCGGTGCCTCTGTGATGACTTCACCTGCTATATTATCGCTTGTTGCTTCGGCATGATTCTGGTTCTCCTGAGGCTGCTGGTTCTGTCTCTGCTGGTAGTTATTTTTTCTGTTATTCTGGTAGTTCTGGTAGTTTCGTCTGTTGTCGGATTTATTATATCTGTTCTGTCTTCCCCTGTTCTCTCCGCGGTTATTTCTCTCTTCCGGCTCTTTTGACTGATACTTCTGTCTCGGCTGTTTTCTGTAGTGGTTCTCCTCCGCCTCTTTTTTCTGTACTGTCTCCTGCGGCTTTACCGCCTCCCCTACCTCTGCCTTTGGCTCTTCAGTCGTTTCTCTCGTCTCTTCCTGCTGGCCTGTCAGCTGCTGCTTCGCGTCGTAATTTAACAGTACCTCGATCAGCTGCGGCTTTCTCATTGTCGATGTCCCTCTGATGTGCCTCTCTTTTATCAGGGCCTTCAGGTCCGGGAGCTGCATTTTCTTATAAGTCTCTTCTGTTGCCATGCATGTCCTTTCGTAGATTCATGTATATTCTATGAATTTGATTTTTAGATTTGTGAAAAAATGAAAAATCGAATGAACTTATTATAGTAAAAAATTAAAGTGATTTCAAGTATATGAAAAAGGGACTGCCCTTTTTCATATACTGCTATGTGTTATTCTTCAGAGATATAATTGTCCTTGACGGCTTTGGCAACGACGTCGGCGACGCCTGGATTGAAGGCGTCGGCGATGATGTTATCGCGGGTAAGGTCAGAGTCAGGGATAAGAGAAGCGACTGCCTTGGCGGCGGTGAGCTTCATATCCTCTGTGATGGCCCTGGCTCCGCACTCTAAGGCGCCCTTGAAGATGCCCGGGAAAACGAGGACGTTATTTATCTGGTTAGGGAAGTCGCTTCTTCCTGTAGCTACGACTGCGGCTCCGCCTGCCTTTGCCTCAGGAGGCATGATCTCAGGTGTCGGGTTTGCTAGCGCAAAGATGATGGCGTCTTTATTCATGGTGGCTACCATCTCTTTTGTCACGATACCAGGCGCTGAGACTCCGATGAAGACATCTGCTCCTTTAAGGGCGTCTGCAAGGGTTCCGGTCTTCTGTGAGAGGTTCGTCTCTTCGACCATTTTTTTCTGCATCCAGTTAAGGTCTTCCTTCGTGCTCTTCGAGAGGATTCCGGTCTTGTCGCACATAGTGATGTCCTTAAAGCCGTATCTCAGGAGAAGCTTTGTGATGGCGACTCCGGCCGAGCCAGCGCCGTTTACGACGATCTTCGTGCCTTCGACTGTACGGTTCGTGACCTTCAGGGCATTTATGATGCCTGAAAGGACTATAATGGCAGTGCCATGCTGGTCATCGTGGAAGACAGGGATGTCGAGTTCTTTTTTAAGGCGCTCTTCTATCTCAAAGCATCTCGGTGCTGAGATGTCTTCGAGATTTATGCCGCCGAAGCCCGGTGCTATGGCCTTTACAGTCTTTATGATCTCCTCAGTGTCCTGAGTGTCGAGGACGATTGGGAATGCGTTTACTCCGCCGAATTCTTTAAAGAGCAGGCACTTTCCCTCCATTACAGGAAGAGCTGCGTAAGGTCCGATATTGCCTAGGCCTAAGACGGCTGATCCGTCGGATACGACAGCGATGGTGTTGCCCTTTATAGTGTAGTTATAAGCCTCATGTGGGTCCTTTGCTATGAGCCTGCAAGGTGCTGCGACTCCCGGGGTATAAGTGACGCTTAAGTCATGTCTGTCCTTTACATGTGCCTTTGCCTCGGTGCTTATTTTTCCATTTAGTTTGCGGTGAAGCTCCATAGCCTCTTCATCGACTGTCATTTACGCTTCCTCCTTATTTACATAGTTTATAAGTCCGCCCGCATCGATGAGCTTCTGCATGAACGGCGGGAATGCCTGTCCTTTGAATGTCTCACCGGTGGTCTCATCCGTGATGATTCCACTGTCGAAATCTACGGAAACTGTATCACCATTTTTTATTTTTTCAGCCGCTTCCTTACTCTCTATGATCGGAAGGCCTATATTTATCGAATTCCTGTAAAAAATGCGCGCAAACGTCTCTGCTATGACGCAGCTGACGCCTGCTGCCTTTATAGATATCGGGGCATGCTCTCTCGATGAGCCGCAGCCGAAGTTCTTCTCTGCAACGATGATATCGCCCTTCTTTACGTTCTTTACAAAATCCTTGTCGATGTCTTCCATGCAGTGCTTTGCAAGCTCTTCAGGATCCGATGAGTTTAAATACCTTGCCGGGATGATGACATCTGTATCTACGTTATCGCCGAATTTATGAACTGTTCCTCTTGCTGATTCCATGTAATTCCTTTCTAATGAAGTTCTTTTCGTTAAGTTCGAGCTTCGTTTCACTCGCTCTCACTAATCTCAAAGAACGACCTCGCTTCGGATTCAAACTTCGACTTTGTCTTGTTTTCATCTCGAAGCTTTCGGTCATACGTTTGCCGGGTCGGTTATTTTTCCAGTTATGGCAGATGCTGCTGCGACTGCAGGCGATGCCAGATAGATCTCTGAATCTGTGGCACCCATTCTGCCTACAAAGTTCCTGTTCGTCGTCGAAACACACTTCTCGCCCGATGCGAGGATTCCCATGTAACCGCCAAGGCACGGTCCGCAGGTAGGTGTCGAAACTACTGCTCCTGCCTCGATGAAAGTCTTCAGGTAGCCTGCTTCCATGGCATCTAAGTAAACCTGCTGAGTAGCCGGGATCACGATGACACGGAGACCCTTCTTTACTTTCTTGCCCTTCAGGATGTCTGCTGCGATCTGAAGGTCTGAGAGACGGCCATTCGTACATGAACCGATGACTACCTGATCTATCTCGACGTCTCCTGCCTCATCGACTGTCTTCGTATTCTCAGGAAGATGCGGGAATGAAACTGTCGGACGGAGCTTCGATAAGTCGATAGTGTAGACTGCTGTATACTCAGCGTCTGGATCTGCCTCATAGACTACAGGCTTTCTGTCTGAATGCTCGCTAATGTACTCCAGAGTCTTATCATCTACAGGGAAAATGCCGTTCTTTCCGCCGGCTTCTATAGCCATATTTGCAATCGTAAATCTGTCGTCCATAGTCAGGTACTGAAGACCGTCTCCTACAAACTCCATCGACTGATAGAGCGCACCGTCTACACCGATCATACCGATGATGTGGAGGATAATGTCTTTTCCGCTGATGAACGGAGCCGGCTTTCCGGTCAGGATGAACTTTATGGCTGACGGAACCTTGAACCAGGCCTTTCCTGTAGCCATGCCTGCTGCCATATCTGTAGAACCTACTCCTGTAGAAAATGCTCCGAGAGCGCCATAGGTACAGGTATGCGAGTCTGCTCCGATAACGGCGTCTCCTGCTACCACGAGTCCTTTTTCAGGAAGCAGGGCGTGCTCTATACCCATCTGTCCCACATCGTAAAAGTTCGTGATGCAGTTCTCACAGGCGAACTCACGCACTTCTTTTACGTGCTCTGCGCTCTTGATGTCCTTATTCGGGACAAAGTGATCCATTACGAGGGCGATCTTCTCCTTATCGAAAACTTTTTTATCGTTCAGATTCTCCATGGCGTGGATTGCCACCGGGGAAGTGATGTCGTTTCCGAGAACGAGATCCAGGTCTGCCTCTATCAGCTGTCCGGCCTCTACATGATCGAGTCCGGCATGCTTTGCAAGGATCTTCTGCGTCATAGTCATTCCCATAGTAATACTTTTCCTTTCCAGCATTATAATCTTTTCGTTTAATTTTAATATTTCCGGGGAATTTTGTAAAGAAAAAAGAGCAGCTCCTTACGGAACTGCCCCGATTTTTTAAAAATAAGGATTAGTTGTTGATCAGCTTGTCCTCGCCGTCATTCCAGCTGTAAAGCTTTCTGATCTGCTCGCCGACCTTCTCTGAAGGATGCTCTGAGTTCTTCTGACGAAGCATCTTGAAGTGTACCTGACGTCCTGCCGGGCTCATATCAAGAAGGAAGTCCTTAGCGAATGTACCATCCTGGATGTCTGAAAGAACTGCTTTCATGTTCTTCTTAACGTCCTCTGTGATGATCCTAGGTCCTGATACGTAGTCACCATACTCAGCGGTATTTGAGATAGAATATCTCATGCCCTGGAATCCTGACTGATAGATCAGGTCTACGATCAGCTTCATCTCGTGGATACACTCGAAGTAAGCATTTCTTGGATCATATCCTGCTTCGCAAAGTACTTCGAATCCTGTCTGCATCAGCTTTACAACGCCGCCGCAGAGAACTGCCTGCTCACCAAAGAGGTCTGTCTCTGTCTCTGTACGGAAGGTAGTCTCAAGAAGTCCTGCACGGGCTCCGCCGATTCCTGCGCCATATGCTCTGGCGATATCCCATGCCTTTCCTGTAGCATCCTGCTCTACTGCGATAAGGCAAGGAGTTCCCTTTCCAGCCTGATACTCAGAACGTACTGTATGTCCTGGTGCCTTTGGAGCGATCATGGCTACATCTACGTCTGCTGGCGGAACGATACATTTATAATGGATATTAAATCCGTGTGCGAACATCAGCATATTGCCAGCTTCGAGGTTCGGCTCGATATCCTGCTTATACATGTCAGCCTGTTTCTCATCCGGTGTCAGGATCATGATGATATCTGCCCACTTAGCTGCTTCCGGAGTAGTAAGAACCTTAAGTCCCTGCTTCTCGGCCTTAGCCTTTGACTTTGATCCTTCATAGAGACCTACTACTACATCGCATCCTGAATCCTTGAGGTTAAGTGCGTGTGCGTGTCCCTGGCTGCCGTAGCCGATGATAGCTATCTTCTTGCCCTGAAGGTATGACATATCACAGTCCTGCTGGTAAAAGATCTTTGCTTCTGACATAAAAATATCCTCCTTATGTGAGTACTTATATCTGAAAGTGGAGTTATATCCACTCTCTGTCTGATTAAAGTGAATGCATCTTCCCGTCTTCATCTATCATGACTACGTCCTTCGTGCCACGGGTAAGTCCGGTGAGTCCGGTTCTCGCGAGCTCCAATATATCGTAATCTTCAAGCATATCGAGGAAGCTGTTCAGTTTGTCCGCCCTTCCTGTGACCTCGAGGACCATTGAATCCTTAGTCACATCTACGCACTTTGCATGGAAAATCCCGCAGATGGAAAGTACCGACTGTCGGTCTGTATCACGGGCACTTATCTTTACGAGCATCAGCTCCCTGGTGACGGAATCCTTAGGGTCTAAGGTCTTTACGTCTACGACGTCACAGAGCTTTGCGACCTGCTTTTCGATCTGCTCGAGGATCATATCATCTCCGTGTGTCACTATTGTGATCCTCGTATATCTCGGATCTGCCGTGACTCCCGAGGAGAATGAATCTATATTGTATCCTCTCCTTGAGAAAAGCCCCGATACATGACTCAGAAGTCCGGGTGTATTCTCTACGAGGATTGATAATACCTTCTGCATTTCTCTTTCCTTTCCCTAAGTTGTTTACATTCTAGCACTCTTTTGTATGATGTCAAGAGTTTTCTTCAAGTATGCGGTGAATTTTATTCAACTTTAATATTTACTATTGTTTTGGCCTCAAAAAACACGTTGTCATCACATAATTTTTTGATGCCATATACATGAAATCTTCCTTATTGTGAAAATCTCCTGCAGGCGCAGCTGATTCAGTTCCATTTTCTCTCAGTGTCTGCGCCAGTGGAACCCGCAGTGCCTTCATCCTGGCCTCCTTCTGTGTCCAGAGGTTTAGGAATTCAATTGTCGGATCCTCTGAGTCCCGAACCCGGATGAATTCCTTCTCCGGGAAAAAGCGCTTCGCGATTCCAGTTATATTTCTTTTTCTTGCTCTTTCTATTTCTTCTATATCTATCCCTATTGACAGTTCCGGGTTGCTGGTTATGGCAACTACCGTGTAATGACCGCTGTGGCTTATGGAGATATCTCCTCTGCCGCCTGCTATATACGGCCGTCCTGAGTAGGATACCATGTACTGTTCAAGTGGGATTTCATACTGCCGGAAGGCCTCATAGATAAGTGCTGATGCTGAGCGGTAATCCCACGTCGTACTGCGGTTCCGGTATGGCTTCATCATCGGCTCTGTCTCTTCAACTGCCTGTTCAGAAATTTCATTTTTTTCACACAGAAATATTGACGTATCCGCGGTCTTATGAATATGAAACCACGGAATGACTGTATCCTGACTCATTGCTCCTCCATCGCGGATATGAGCGCCGGGATGACCTGCTTCTTTCGTGAGACGACTCCAGGAAGGAGCTGGAAGTGGCCATTCGCATCTTCGAGGATCGGTTTGTCCGGAAAGGCCTGACTGGCGATCTCCTCGCTGTTTGCGCCGTAGCAGATCAGGCGGGTCGACTGGTCCAGGATATTCGTAAGCATCACGTAGACCTGGCTTAAGTTCCTGTCTGCGAGCACTTTTTCAAGATACTCGCTTAGAGATTTGCGGATGCTGTTCAGCTGCTTATCTGATACGGCCGAGATCTGCGAGACACCGAAGTCCGTATCTCCCTGGTTAAAGGTCTTGAAGTCTGTGTAGAATATCTCTCCTATGGACTTTTTAGAGAAATTCGAACCGGCTTCGAACATCGCCATAGCGTGCTTTTCTATGTCGACTCCGGCTATTTTTGCAAGCTCCCTGGCGGCTGACTTGTCGGCACCGGTGCAGGTCGGGGACCTGAACATCAGCGTATCTGAAAGGATAGCGCTAAGCATAAGTCCTGCCATCTGTGGATTTACCTTGACTTTTCTCTCCTGATACATCTGGTAGATGATCGTGGAGCAGCATCCCAGCGGACGGTTTGTAAAATATATCGGAGAAATGGTCTCAAGAGAACCTATCTTGTGATGATCCACGACTTCCAGAATCTCGGCCTCATCTATGCCGTCGACAGCCTGATTTTTTTCGTTATGGTCTACGAGGATAACCTGCTTTTTCTCCGGATTTAAGAGGTTTCGCCTGGAGAACATACCGACATAGCGCTGGTGCTCATCGAGTATAGGGAAGTCTCTGTGGCGGACCTTTCCGATGACTTTTGTCACATCGTCTAAGTAGTCGCTCTCCTCGAAAGTCACGAGTCCGTCGGTTGTCATGAAATACCTGATAGGGATGCTCTGGTTTATGAGTCGGGCTGTCGTGAAACTGTCGTATTCTGTGGTGATAAGCACACAGTCTATAGCTTCTGCTGTCTTTACTACCTCGGGATCTATGGTCTTTACGCCGGTTACTATCATGCAGCCGGGGATTTCCTCGAGAACTGCCTTCTGGCGGCTGACTACATTTCCGAGGATCACCAGGTCATCACCATCGACCTCTGCCCTGATGGTCTTCGTATCGCCTGAAGCCACGACTACTTTGCCATGGTTAAAGTAGGCATGCTCGTTTCCACATATCAGCTTGCCGTTTAAGGTCTCGATGATATTTTTGTACTGGGTCCTTGCGCGGCCGAGCTCGCGGTTATCGTACACGTCCATGTACGAATAGGCGATATCTCCGTTTACGATGATGCCGTCGAGTCTCCCATCCGGCTTTACGACCGGCAGGGTAACGACATCCAGCTGTCTCATCAGCGCCCAGGCTTTTTTCAGGGAAAGGTGGGAATCCACGCCCTCTGTGTGGCGGTAATCCATATCCCTTATCTGGGTGCCGACATTTCTAACTGTCTCAGGCTCCGTCACATGAAAAGTGTCGAGTACGTACCTCGTCTCTTCATTTATCGGGCCAGCTTTCTTTGGAACAAAATCTCCCTCTTCTGTCTGATTCTTAAGATTTGCGTATGCTATTGCCGCGCAGATAGAGTCTGTATCGGGGTTCTTATGGCCGATGACCCATACCGGGCGGCGACGTTCTAATTTTTCCATAATATCAAAATAAGGGCCGCAGAACGGCCCCTTCATTTAAAAAATACCAAGTGAATGTAGAAGAATAACGATGGAAACTCCGAAGTTCACGATCAGTACCACAAGAATGCCTATAAACCTGCTCTTCATCGCCTGGTACTTCTCTTCGAATGAGATCTCCTGCTCCTCTGAGTGATCCATCTCCTTCATAGTGTCCTGGATGTTCCGGAATACCTTTACGTTCTCGGAGTGGATCTTCTCAGAGAGCTCCTGCTTTACGTCCTCGAGGCTTATGCCCTCGCTGGAGTTCGCTAAGGTCTCCTTTATCTCACCGACTGAAGTATTTACGGTATTAAGCAGAGTCTCGAGCTTATCGGCTCCTGCCTGGTTCTCCTCTGATATCTTATCCGAGATATTCTGGTTAAGGTCTGAGAGATCAGCCTTTACAGAGGTAAGCATCCTATCGACCTGTGTCTCCACAGTCGTGACAAGAGCGTCTGCCTCCTTCTGCTTCGAGTCGAGCTCTGACTGTAGAGCTGCTATCTGCTCTTCCTTGTCGGCGATGTCTGCTTCTCTTTGCTTTACTAAAGCCTCGAGAGCCACGACCTTCTTCTGCTTTGCTCCGATAAGGCCTGAGAGCTTTACGGCCTTGTCCCTGAACGCGTCTATCTGAACTAAAAGCGCGTCAGAGCCGTAATCTTCGCCTGTTGTGATATCTGTATTTTCATCCATTGGATCTATTCCCTCTGTGTGTGTTTTACTTAACCAGAATAGTTTACCACATATTATTCAAGCAGGTCAAGAAGTTCCTCTTTAGACAGGTTGAAAAAGCTCGTGCCTTCACCGTTCAGGATCTCATCGGCGAGATTCAGCTTCTCCTCCTGCATCTTCAGGATCTTCTCCTCGATAGTGTCCTTTACTATCAGTTTAAAAACTGAGACCTTAGACTTCTGACCTATCCTGTGCGCACGGTCTGTCGCCTGGTTCTCGGCAGCGGCGTTCCACCACGGGTCGTAATGGATGACCACGTCAGCGCCTATCAGGTTAAGTCCGGTGCCTCCAGCCTTAAGCGAGATAAGGAATACCGGCACTTCATTCCCGTTAAAGTCATTCACCAGTTCAAGACGCTTCTTTTTAGGCGTGGCACCGGTGATCAGGTAGTACGGGATTCCCCGCTCTGTCAGGTCTTTTTCTATCAGCTCGAGCATCGAGGTAAACTGCGAGAACACGAGCATTTTGTGTCCGCCGTCCATCGCCTCTTCGATAAGCTCCAGAAGAAGCTGCCTTTTCGCCGACTCGCCCTTATAGTCTTCGATGATAAGCGACGGATCACAGCAGATCTGCCTGAGTCTCGTGATGTCAGCCAGGATCTTCATGCGGTTTTTGTTAAAGTCTTCCTGCGAAGTCTGATCTATCAGATTCTTCATGCGGACAAGCTGGCTGTCGTAGATTTTTTTCTGGGAGGACTCGAAGGCGGTGTAGCGGACTTCCTCGATCTTATCCGGGAGGTCTTTAAGCACAGATTCCTTCTTTCTTCGCAAAATAAACGGAGACGTCATCGCAGAAAGGCGTTTTGTCAGCTCCTCGTCCTGATCATTTACGATCGGCGACTCGTAGTCAGTCCGGAAAGTGTCGTAGTCGTATAAAAATCCCGGCATCAGGAAATCAAAAATGCTCCAGAGCTCAGAGAGCCTGTTCTCTATCGGGGTTCCGGTAAGCGCGAACCTGTGAGATGCTCCGACTATCTTTACAGCCTTGCTGATGCCTGACTTCGGGTTCTTTATGTACTGGGCTTCGTCTAAAACCATGTAGCCGAAATGCTGACCGTCGTAGAGATTTATGTCACGGCGGAGGAGGTCGTAGGAAGTGATCAGCACGTCACCTTTGCCGCTTTCTATTATTTTTTTGCGGCCTGACTTCGGGCCGTCGATAGGGATCACTTCAAGCTCTGGAGCAAACCGTTTGAACTCACTCTGCCAGTTGTAAACTAAGGATGCCGGGCAGACGATAAGGCTTCTCTCAAAAGTCCCCTGCTCTTTCTCGTAGAGCAGGGCAGAAATCATTTGAAGAGTCTTGCCTAGTCCCATCTCATCGGCGAGGATTCCGCCGAAGCTGTAGCCTGCCAGAGTAAGGATCCATCTGAAGCCCTCTTTCTGGTAGTTCCTTAGCACATTCTTAAGCGACGCTGGCACCTCGTAGTCCGCGTCCTTCATGGTCTTGAAGTTCTTTACTAAGGACTTGAAGTTCTTGTCCCTGTCGGTCGCGATCTCATCGTGGTCTTCGAGCATTTTATTCAGGTAAAGCGCTCTGTATGCCGGAACGTCCATTTTTCCATCGGTAAACTCCTTTACCGACAGGTGCAGGTCCTCCATCATCTCCTCTAAGGCTGCGACAGAGTCGTTATCCTCAAAAGACAGGAAATCCCCGTTCTTCAGGCGGTGGTACTTGCGCTTCGCCCTGTAGCTCGTCAGCACGTCAGCCAGTTCGTCCATCGGGATGTCACTCGAGAGGACATTCAGCGACAGCAGGTCGCTCTTTACCGAGACTCCGACAGACAAGTGCCAGCCCCGGCGGACTGTCAGACGGTTAAACTGATCTGAAGTATTTACATCGCCGAGCTTCATCAGTGAATTCACGCCTTCAGTGATGATACGGTACACCGT
>Ga0256407_10013428_pt1 | contig 10952 bp, 8 predicted proteins | sample RumenRJG_04DNA_FD_193489 | JGI IMG/M metagenome (GOLD analysis project Ga0256407, IMG submission 193489) | Bovine rumen microbial communities from Lethbridge, Alberta, Canada - RJG_04 | ecosystem: Host-associated > Mammals > Digestive system > Stomach > Rumen | place: Canada: Alberta | collected... | reverse complement strand
TTTTTGTTACTATCGTTTGCATATGTGCAATCTGGAACTCGTATTACTTCTTCTTCGGTTTTTGGAATGAAATCATCTGATGATGGCTGCATTTTATATTTTTCTTTTGCTTGTTCTTGAATTATTGGAAATGTGTCTGGGTTTGTTTTAATGAATAAATTTTTGTCTTTTTTTGTGGATTTTGACATTTAATATTTTTTTTTAATAATATTTTTATTAAAAATATGAAAATTTATATATATAAAATAATATGATATATAAAATTAATATTAATAAATATATTATTATTTATTTTGAGATTTATTTTTTTTTATTACTTCTGCAATGTATTTATATCTATCAACACATTGTTTCATTGTTTTTCCAACTTCTTTTGAAATTTTTGTCCATCTTTCTTTTGCGGGCAAAGAATTTGGGTATTTTTTTAGACATTCTTCTAATTTTTTTTGTTCTTCTGCTGTCCAATTATTATTAGAATTTTTGTTTTTATTTTCTTTTTTTTCTTCTGTGTTGTTATTATTATTATTATTATTATTATTTGATTCTTTTTTTTGAATTAAATCTTTTAAATTAATGTCACCTTCGATTTTAATTGAAGGATTTAATAATAAATAATGAGTCATATTAATTATTTCATCTGTTGATTTTGTTTTTACGATTTCTTTTATTTTTTCCCATCGATTTTTTGTTCCAGCTGGAAATTTTTTTACCCCTTTTTGTAATAAAAACATTTCTTCTTTTGTCCAAATATTATTATTATTGTTATTATTATTTTCTTGAATTTCTGATTTTATTTTCATAGCAAAAAAATTTTTACTTAAATTAATAAATTCGTTTTTTTTTTCTTTTTGATTTTCGATATTATTAATTTTATTAATTAAACTTTTTAAATTTTCTAAATTTGAATTTAAATTTAATTGAAATTTATCTTCATCATCTAATTTTATATTTAAATCTACAGCGAAATTAAAATAATTTTCAATTAAATTTTTTTTTTCTTGAATTTTTTTTTCTTTTTCGATTTTTTTTTCATTTTCATATTTTTCTTGAAATTCTTTTCTTTTTTTTTCTTCTTTTTCTTTTTTTTTTTTTTTTTTTTTTTTTTTTTCCTTTTTTTTTTTTTTTAAATTTTTTTGGTTAAGTTATATTTTTTAATATTTAATTTTATTTTTTTTATTTTTTTTAATATTTACATAAAATGTATAATAATAAGAAAAAAATATATTTTAATAAAAAAAGAAGTATTTTTGAAGGTGTTGATTTAAATTGTTTAGGACAAAAAAATAATTCTAGGAATATTGATATTAAAAAGTGTAAAAGTGCTATTATTGTTGAAGAGAATAATAAAAAAAGAAATGAATTATTTTATAATGAACAATATATAAATGAATCAAATGATTTACCAATAATGAATGAAATTAAAGAAAAAAATGAACAATTTTGTTCAATTTTAAAAAAAAGAATTAAAGGTTTAAATAATGTTGTCACTTATTATAATAATAATTATTATAATGATGCAATTTCACAAATTTCTCTTTGTAAAGATTTGGGTGTTGCTAATGACTTTTTTATTTATGGAGTTATTAATAAAAATTTAAATTGTATTAATTTAAATACTGATGATGTTATAAAATTGTTTCCTATTATTTTAAATTTATGTGATTCTAAATATAATATTTATTTTAAAACTGGAATTAATACTGCTTGGGTTATTTTAAAAATGTATTATGATAGAATTATTTCTGCAAAAAAAAGTAAGTTTAATTATGGTGTTGATTTAAATAGAGAAGAAAAATTAAAAAAATATGATATAATATTTGATTTTTTTTATAAATTAAGTAATTTAGATAGAGTAAATATTAATTTAAGAAACAATATTGAAGGATTAAATTTAATTCAATTCTTTGGTGAACTTGATCATTTTATAAAAGAATGTTTAATTAATTAAAAAAAATATTTTAATTATTTGAATAAAAAATTATGAAATAAAATAAAACAAAAAAAAAAAAATTGGTCATCACTTAAATAAAAAAATGTATTCAAACTTAAATAAAAAATGGTATATATTATACTTCACATGTATCCCATTAGTTTGGTCTATAATATATATTGTAGTTTCATCTTTTACTACTTATTTTTATTATAATGACCTCCTATTACAAAATAGACCAATTTTCAAATTTATAATTTCAATTTCATTTTACTTTTGTGCTTGTATGACATTTTATTGTCATCTTAAATCAATGTTAACAAATCCTGGTACATTAGTTGATAATATAGTAAATCGTTTAAATAATAATGAAAAAACATTTTGTAAAAAATGTAATAAAAATCGTCCATTAAGAGCACATCATTGTTCAACATGTGGTAAATGTATATTAAAAATGGATCATCATTGTCCATGGATATTTAATTGTGTAGGATATTATAATCAAAAAACATTTTTATTATTTTTATTCTATGGGACAATTGGTGATGCAATAGCATCACCTTGTATTTTTGCAAATATATTTTTAAAAAGATTTACTTATTTACTTTTTAGACCAATGAAAGTAATTGATTTTAATAGTGATTATTTATATTTTCAACTTATAAGAGAATTAAAGGAACCTCTTTGGATTATTCTTTCTTCTTGTATTGCTATTGCTGTGACTTTTTCAGTTGGTTCTTTATTTATCACTCAAATGTTTTGTTTATTTTCTAATGTTACTAATGTTGAATGTACTATTTATAATGAAGAAGAAAATTGTCCTTTTTATGCAAGAACTCATAAATATTTTATGTTTAAAACTGTTGTTGGAATGGATGAAAAGTGGAAATGGTTTTTTCCTATTTTTAAAGAGAATAAATATAATAATGGATATACTTTTGATACTCCTTATAAAAGGATTGTTAAAATAGTTGATAAGGAAAATGATAAAAAAAAGGGATCTAAAAAATGGTTTTGGTGTTGTTAATATATTATTAAATATATTAAAATATTTAATATTTATTAATTTATTATATGAAATTATTTAAATTTTAATTGTATTAATTTTAAATAATGAATAGAGTTAATTTAGGAAGAGAAATTGATTCAGTTTTTAATGAATATAATATGATTAAAAATCAAATAAACTCTGCAAAAAGAATAAATCCATATTTTTCAAATGATAATACTAATAGAATCACACAAGGATTAAATCAATCAGATATATTATATCAATCTCCTATAATATATAATAACAATATTGAAATAAATAGAAAACCAAATAATCCAATTTTAGAAGAATTTAGAAATGTAATAAGAGATGCTCAAATTTTGACAAATGATGCTAATTTATCTCAAAATTATAATATAAATAATAATGAAATGTATAAAAATAATTTCAGTAATTTTGATGGGGAAATAATGAAACCAATGAATATAATTGATTATAAAGATGATTATAGTATTTCTAAAAATTCTTCTAATCATTCTGTTCATAATGATGAAGACCTTTTTGATTTAGATGATTTATCAGATGAAATAAATATGTCTGAAGAGAATTTAAAAAATATAAATTATAATGAAAATATTCAAAGTAATATAAATAATATTCAAAATTTAAAAAAGAAATCTATCAATAAAAATATAAATAATGATATTATCATAAATAATAAAAATTATGATGAAATTACAATGGAAAAAGAAATAGAAAAGATTACTTTAACAAATAATATATTAAAGCAATCAAATAATGATTTAAGAAATGAAAATAATATTTTAGAATTAGAAATAAGAAATTATGAAAGTCAGACTAAAAATTTATTAACTGCAAATTCAATATTTTCAAAATTTGATAAAAATTTACAAACATTTATAACAAATATAAAAGCAAATTTAAAGGAAACAACAGAACAAAATTTAAAAACATTGGATTCAATAATTTTATTAGGAGAAAAAATCAAAAAATATAAAAAAGAAAATCAAGATTTATATTCAAAATATGGTGAAAGATTATTAGAAATAGAAAAATCCAGTAGAATAAATGCTGAAATTGAAATTTTTAATCAACAAAATGAAAAAAATATAATTTCCCTTAAAGAAAATTATAAAGAATTAAATGAAAATTATGAAGAATTAAAATTAGAATTAGATAATTTATTATCACAAGAAAAAGATTTAAATTTATTAATTGAATCATGTAAAATAAGAAAAGAAGATAATGAAGAATTAATAAATAGATTAAAATTAACAATAACTAAATTAAAAGGAGAAAAAGATGATATAAACAATAAAGCAAATAAAAATAATATTCAAATATTCACTGAAGAAAATAATTTATTTTCAAAAGAATCACAAATAAAACAATTAAATGATATTATTACAAAAATAACAAATGATAAAATTAGAATAACTCAAATAAATGAAGATATGAAACAACAAATTGATAATAAATATGAAAATAAAAAAGATTTATTATTAAAAGAAAAAGAATTTAGTCAAAATCTCCAAAATGTTATTGAAAAAAATGAAGAATTAAAAAGAATATTAGAAGATAAAGAAAATCAAATAAAAGAATTAAAAATAAAAAATGAAAAAGTATCAAATACATTAAAAAAAGGAGAAGAAATTGATGATTCAGAAATAAATGATTTAATTGAAGATGATGAAGAAGAAATTATAAAAAAAGAAAATAAAGAAAAAGAAATGGATTTAGAAATAAAAAAAGCATTAGAAGATAATATAAAAAAAGATAATGAAATAAATGAATTAACAAAACAATTTGAAGATTTAATTCAAAAAAAAGATGATGAAATAAATAAATTACAAATACAAATAGGAGAAAATCCTTTAAATAATCAAGAAACAGTTGAAGGATTAGAAAGTATTGATTTAAATAATAATTTAGATTTAGGACAACATGAAGAAATTGATACTGATATTTTAAATAATATTGATACTGATAGATATGATAATAAATATCAAAATAATTATTATAAAAATGAATCGGGGATAAAAAATGAAAATAATGATATTGAGAATATTGAAGGATCAGATAATGAATATTTAAATAATTATTTAGTTAATAATAATAATATTAAATTTACTGATGAAAATGAATATAATTTTTAAATTATAATATTTTAAATATCCCTTAAGGGAAAAAATATAATATATATAATATATTATTTTTTTAAATAAGTAATTTTAAAAAGTTTATTTAATTTAAAAAGATCACAAAAAAATGTCTATTAGTAAACAAAAGAGAGATGAAGGATTAATATATTTAAATAAATATGACAAAAATACATTTAATTTAATAAATGAAAAAAATTTAAACAAAGCAATTCCCTTATTCCAAGAATCAATAAATCAAGGAATTAATGATGAAGAAAAATATGAATCATCAAAATTACTTCAAGATACTTTAGAAAAATTAATATCAGGAATAGAAAAAGATAAACTTCATCACCAAGATATTTATAGAAATTATATATATTATACAATTAAACTTATGGAAGTTCTAGCAAATAATATGAAATATTCCCAAAAAATGAATGATGCAAAAGAAGATTTTTATAGTTCAATTGCACAAAATATAATAAGAGAAATTCCTTTAAAAGATATTGGACAAAATATTTATGAAATGATTAATTTTTTCAAAGGTTTTACAGAAACTTTTTATTCTTTAATTGGAGATTTAATGAGACATTATTTTAATGATGCGTTTAAATTGTATGATTCAGGAAAAATTGTATTATCAAAAAATATATTTTATACAGTTTTTGATATTCAAGTTAAATATGAGATTGATATCGAAAAATTGGATAAATTAAATATTAGACAACTAATAAAAGATGAAATAAAAGATGTTTTAGAATCATCAAATTTTTATATTAAAAGAATAGATGCTCTAATTGAAATAGAAAATGGAGATAAATATTTTAAAGCAGCGTTATTAGAAAATGATGAAATAGATATGGATGATATAACAGATGCTTTAACATGTTATAGAAATGCATTAAATGAAATAAGTAAAAATAAATTAGATATCGAATTAGAAGCAATTTGTTATTCAAATTTAGCAACAATAATGCATAGAGTTTATAAAAATAAGAAAAAAATGAAAAAAATAAAAGAATATGTATTACAAGCAGTAAATTTAGGAATGTCACTTGCTCCTAAAAATGTAGGAAATGAAAAATGGTTTATAAATGCTTCTAATATTTTACAAGAAATAAGAAATGAAGAAGCAAAAGAAGAAGAAAAAAATGATGATAAATTTAGAAAAGAATTTAAGGAGAAAAAAGAAGAAATTTTTAAGGAATTATATAATAAGAAAGATGAGTCTAATTTAACTTTTATTAAATTTATTTTGGAGAAATATCCTTTTAAAGGATATAAACCTAAAAAAAATATTGATGAAGAATATACCAAAGATAATAAAAATTTTATTAGGACTTTAACAGTAAAATATCATCCTGATAGATATCCTAAAAATACTCAAGAAGAAAAAGAGCATTATGTTATTATTCAGGAAATTAGTATAATTCTTAATAATATGTATTCTATATATGAAGATATGAATGGGAAAGATGCTTAATTTTATTTATTTTTTAAAAATTTATTTTTTAATAAATAAAAATTGATATATTTTAAAATGATATAATTTTTATTTATCATGGAGAAATTATTTAATAATTTATTTTATTATTACTAAAATTAACACTTTATAAAAATAATATTTAATCTTATCAATTAATATAATACAAATTATATTAATAAATTTACTTTTTCCTACAATTATATGATTTAAAATTAATAAATCTATAATTATAAAATATTAATAATATTCAAAGTATAAAAATTGTTTTAATTATTTTTAATTATTATAAATCTAAAAATTTTTAATTATTTTAAAGGATAAATATTTTATTTTAATTTATGGGTATTGTAAAAAAATTTATTTTTAAATTAATAAAATTGATCAAATAATATATTCATATTCTTCAATCTTCCGAGTAATAAATAACTATAAAACTAATAAATAAAAAAAAAAAAATGTATCCTAATGAAGATCCCACAAAGCAAATGCAATTAATGATGAATTTATCTCTACTATCATCTTTAAATCAAAAAGTTCAAAATGAAAAACTATTCACAAATGCAATGCCAATATATCCTCAAATAATTCCACAACAATCAATAATTCAACCAATTCAAAAAGACTATAATTTATTAACTCAATTATCATTTCAATCTTTAACAAACGAACAGCAAAATAATACAATATTTTCATATCAAAATATAAATGAAAAAAATAATCCAATTAAAACGAGTGATACTTATTATTATTCACCAGTTTATTATATGACTCAGAAACCTTATACTACTATGAATTATTATATTAACCCTTTATTAAATAGTTTAAATTGTCAATGTGAATTATTAGGTAAAAAAACTGCTAGAAATAAAATTATAATAAATAATGAAAATAGAAATTATTATTTTGATGATAAAAATATAAATAATGAGAATTATGTTAATAATATAAAAATTTTAAATAATGATTGTGAATGTAATAAAAGAGTTTTTAGACATCATTCTGCTCCTATTTTTAAAATGAATGAAAATAATCATAATAATGGAATTATGTTTGAAACTCATTTATTAAAGACAAATATTGATAAAGAGGGAGAAAAAAAATTTAAATGTAATCATCCTAATTGTGATTTATCTTATCGAACAAAAAAACAATTAGTTTCTCATCATGGGAAAATGGATATTGAATGTCAAAGAGATACTATTCATTTATTAAAATTAATTTCAAATGCAAAGAAAAGTATTTTAAAATTGTTTAAAAATAATAAGATAAATATACAGGAATATAAAAAAATAAAGCAAAAATATGAAAATATAATTAAAAATGTATCAATAACTGAATATGCTCAAATGATTTGTGGAAATCAATTTCAAGATATAATTATTTCAACATCAGAGATTCCTAATTCTACTTTTACTGATTTACAAGAAAGATTAAAAGATTTGGATTTTAATAAAAATATTTAATTATAGTTTATATTATATAGATTATAATGCGAATAAATAACATTTTAAAAAAATTATAATAATAAATTTCAATTTTCATCATTATCACTTTCATAATAACTATTATTACTATTATTACTATTATTACTGTTATTAATATTACTATCATTAATATTATTATTATTATTGATAATATTTGGGAAATTAATAATTGGATTAAAATTTACTCCAATTAAATTATTATTATTATTTTCAACACTTAAATTAGTATATTCTTCCCAAAAATTATTTTGAGAATCAATTAACATCATAACTGCTTCTTCATATGAATTTGAAGTTAATCTTAAACTAATTCTTATGTGATTTGGATCAAAACCCATTTCTAATATATTATTAAAGAGGTCTGTATCATAATTTGGAATAAAACCATTATTTGCAAATAAATTTATAATATATGGTGCTCTCAATAAATTATTTATTCCATTTCTTCTTAGTCTTATTATATTATTATTATTATTATTATTAATATTATTATTATATGTATCAATTTGAGGTATTTTTAATTTTGATGATGCATTTGTAGTTTTAGATATTTGCTCTAATATATCTATTTTTCTTGAATTTAATTTTTTAAATTTTGTAATTTCTGATAGAAGAAAAAGATTATTTTCATTTTTTGGTATATTTGAATGATTGCCTTTACACTTAAAATTTTTTAGCGGTATTTCAGATGATATTATTTCTCCACATCTACATTGTAAAATATAAGAATTAGTTGGATTATAATAATTTGAATAATCTATAATTGAATCTATTAAAAATTTAATTGTTATTGAAGTATTTTTTATTTTAATATCTTGTAAAACTATGACTTTATAGTAATTTTCTTTAAAAAGAATTTTATATTCCATTATAATTTAAATATTTTTGAATTTAACAAAAAGACAAAAGTTTTATTTTTTATATTAATTTTCAAATTAACTTTAAAGTTAATAAATAAAATTAAATAATTAAAAAAATTCTCATTTTTTTTTCAAAAATATGAACTCATATTATTTTAATAATAAAAATATAATAAAAAAATATCTATACAATAATTTTATTTACATAACCTAAAATATATATATTTTATATCAAAATGAATTCATCAAATAATAAAGTTTTAACAATATTAAAGTAAATAAAATTATTATAAAAATTTAGTTCAATTCATCATAAAATTTTAATTGAAACAAATAATATAGTAAAAGAAGTAAAACGTTTTATTTCTTATAGTAATATATTTGATAATTTTTTATCCTTTTTCAATGTTAAAAATTTAAATATGAATAATTTACATTATTTATCAAATATAAATTCCATAAAAAAGATTGATAATAAAAATTCATTTCTAAATAAAAAAAGAAATTTTTCTAATTTCCCTCAAAAAAAAAATATTTTTTTAATCAAAAAAATATCAAATAAAGAAGAAGAAATAAAAAAAGAAAAATTAGAAAAAATAAAAAAATTAAATTTATTTAAAAGAGGAAGTAAATTTAGAGGAGTATCAAGAAATGGTAATAAATGGCAAGTTTTAATAATGATAAATAGGAAAAAAACATATATTGGAAATTTTGATTCAGAAGAAGAAGCAGCAAAAGTTTATGATAAAATGGCCATTAAATATCATGGTGAAAGAGCAAGGACTAATTTTTATTATGAAGGATATTATCAAGCAAATTCCAATTAAAAAAAATTAAGAACTATTTAAATTATTATGTAAATAGAATTTATTAATAAAAAAAAGTTTTATTTTATATTGATATATGAAAATAAGTATTTAAGGTAAAAAAAATTGTACATTAGTTATTTGATTAAAATATTTTTTTAAATAATTCTCTTTTATATACATAAATAAATATAAAGAATTATAAAATTATATAAAAAATTAAAAAATAAATATATAACATCAAAAAACTAATTTTTAATATAAAGAAATTAAAATATTATTTATTTCTTTATCAAAAAAAACTAAAAAAAATAAAATTAATAATTAATTCTTTCAGAAGACATTCCAGGAGTAATTTTTTCTTTTTCAGGACCATAAATTTTAGATTCAGTTATTTGGGATTTACACAAAGGACAAGTATTATTACTTTTAAACCATTCTTTAATACAATTAGTATGAAAAATATGTAAACAAGGAAGAACAAGAACTTTTTCACCATTTGAAAAATCTTCTAAACAAATATTACATCTTTTCTTATCATTTTCTAATTTATTTACATTTTGTATTTTAATTTCTGGTAATTCATTTAATAATTTTTCTGTCACTGGATGTTCTTTTTTTACATTTAATAATTCTAATATTGCTACTAACATTGCTAATTCTCCTAAACCCTCTAATTGAATTATTCTTGAATTTATACTTGATTCTGATTCCTCATTTTCTTCTTCTTCATTCTCATTTGAATTATTTAATCGAATAATCCTTCTTGAAGGATTTGATGGTTGGATTGGAGGATTTGTTCTAGCCTGGTTTGGTATTCTTCTTTGGGGATTTTGATTAATTCTACGTAATATTTCAATACTTTCTTCATCTCTCAAATTATTAATTGTGATTAATGGATTATTATTCATATTTTGATTATTATTATATTGGTTTCTATTATTATTATTATTTCTTATTGGTATTCTGTTATTATTATTAATATTTCTTATTGGAAATCTATTATTATTATTATTATTATTATTATTATTATTATTATTATTATTATTATTATTATTATTATTATTATTTCTTATTGAAATTCTATTATCATTATTATTATTATTATTATTATTATTATTTTTTATTGGAATTCTATTATTATTATTAATACTATTATTATTATTATTATTATTATTTTTTATTGGAATTCTATTATTATTATTAATACTATTATTATTATTATTATTA
>Ga0256407_10013427_pt1 | contig 10952 bp, 9 predicted proteins | sample RumenRJG_04DNA_FD_193489 | JGI IMG/M metagenome (GOLD analysis project Ga0256407, IMG submission 193489) | Bovine rumen microbial communities from Lethbridge, Alberta, Canada - RJG_04 | ecosystem: Host-associated > Mammals > Digestive system > Stomach > Rumen | place: Canada: Alberta | collected... | reverse complement strand
AAAAAAAAAAAAAAAAAAAAAAAAAAAAAAAAACCATTTTAAAGAAGAGAAAAATGTGTAAAAACTTATATTAAAAATAAGTATAAACCAAAAAAAAAATTAACCAAAAATATCCATAAAAGGTTCTTCTTCTTCTTCTTCTTTCTTTTTTTCTTCTTCTTTCTTTTTCTTATCACCTTTACCTTTACCACCTTTTTTATCATCTTTCTTTTGTTCTTCATGATGTTCTTCTCCACCAGCAGGTGCTCCAGCAGGTTGTGCAGTAAGTAATGTTTTTATATCTGCATCATGTAAATATTTTCCAAAAAATTCAGGGTAATATGAATCGACTTTATTTCCTGATGCTTCTATTATTTTGTTTATTTTTTCTGCTGTTATTTCTATTCCTTCATCAAATAAAAGTAATCCTGCATAGACACAACATAATTCATCATGTTCTGCTTTTGAGATTGACATTTGGATATAATAAAATATATTATTTTTTTTTATTTTATTTATTTTATTTATTTTTTTTTTTATTTTTTTTTATTTATTATTTTTATTTTTTTCTATTTTTTTAAGGTTTTTTTATATTTTTTTATGTTATATATAATATTTATTAATTAATCTAATATTTTTATTTTGGGGGATTCTATATCTTCTATTAATTCTGTTGCTTTTTTCTTTTTTAATATTTGTTTCTTTTGTTTAATTATTATAAATATAAAAATTAAAATAATAATGAACATTATAATTAAAATTATATATGTATAATATGTATTTGATTTATTTTCATGATAAATTCCAATTGTTTTCTTATATGAATTAAATACTAATTGATATTTATATAAAAATGGTTTTCCAAAAGTCCAAAAAAATCCATTTTTTGTATCAAATAAAATAAGAAAATAATATTTCTTATCATGTAATATAAAAATATCATTATAATTAAAATTAAAATTATAATTCAATTCTTCACAATAAAAATTAAAATCTTTAAATTTACTAATATCAACATTTTCATTACAATAATAATAAATATATTGTTCTAAAAAAATATTTTTAAAACATTTTTTTTCTTTAATTAATTGATTAAAAAATTCATTTTCAATAATATTAATTAATTCTAAAGGAGCAAAAATTACCCCATATTCAATTTTAATATAAGCAACTTTTTGAATTTTAATATTTATATTTCCAAAAGTAATATTTGGTAATTTTAATATCCAATTATTTCCCATTCCAAATGAAGTTAAAACTTTAGTTAGATAAAAATTATTTTCTTTAAATTTATTATTATATTCATGAATATTTTCTCCTATTATTAAATTTCCTTCTGTTTCTTTATTTGATTTTTTATTAAATTCAAATGTAAAAATTTCATTTTTTATTAAATTTAATTCTTTTAAATAATTTGTAAAAGGATAATCTTTTGTAAGAAGTTCTTCTTTAAATTTTAATCCAATTAAACCAAATTGTTTAAAATTATTATTTATTGAATAATTTGATAAAATAAAAGGAAAATTTTCAAATATTATTTTTTTATTATTATAATTTTCAAAATAAAAAGTTTCATTTGACAAAAATCCATTTATAATTGGTTCATTAAAAAATGTAATTTCATCTTTTTTTCTTTTTATATATGATGATGATTTTTCTTCATTGTATTTACTATCTAAATTTTTACCAGGAATATATAAAAAAGAAGTATTAAATGAAATATATGATAAAATTTTTTGTTCAGGTGTTCCTAATTTTAAATATGTAAATATTTCATTATTAATTAAATAATAAATAAATGGTTTTGGGCCATTATTAATTGATTTGAAACTTATTTTTAAAGGAATAGAAAATATTTCTTTATGAAAAATAAGTAATATATAAATAAAAAAATATTGTTTCATCAAATAATAAATAATAAATCATTATATTATAAAAAAAAATTCACAAAATCTTAAATTAATTAAAATAATTTAAATTCATATTTAATAATTAAAATATAAATAAAAATAGAAATTTTAGAAAAACAAAGACTCAAATTTCAAAAATTTATAAAATTTAATTAACAATAATTTTTAATATACTGATCCATATACTTTAAATACAATTCTTCAATAGATAATCTATTTTCATATTTTTTTTCTAAACAATCCTTCATAATAGAAAATAAAAACCTTGAATTAGAATAAAATTCTTTTTCATTAAACATATGAATATAATTAAGTTCAGAAATAATAGTATTACAATAATAAAGAATATTCCTAGAAAGAATACTTTGTTTAATTTGATTTTTATTTCCTTTCTCAAAAGGTAATTCCTTATAAATTAAATAATAAATAGTAATACCAAGATTCCAAGAATCAATTTTAAAATCATAAGGAATTTGTCTTATTAATTCAGGACATTTAAAACATAATGAACCATAAGACTCTTCTGCAGTTTCATATTTACCTAAAATTTTAGATAAACCAAAATCAATTATTTTAATATTTCCTTTTCCAGTTTTATTTAAATAAATATTATTATCATAAACCATTATATTAGTTGGTTTAATATCTCTATGAAGAATTCCATATTTATGTAAAGTATTTAATCCATTTAAAATTTGCATTGTTATATTTATTATATTACTTGTTGAATTTATATTATTGTTATAATTATATATTTTCATATATGTTTTTAAATCATGTCCTTTAACATATTCAAATACAAAAAATAAATTTTTATCATTTTCAAATTTTTGATATGTTCTTATTATATTTGGATTACGTATATTCATTAATGTTGAAAATATTGTTGCTTCCCATCTATTTATTTTATATTCTTCTTCAGTTGGATTTTTTTTATTAACATATTTAATTGAAAATTCCTTTAAATCTGATTTTCTTTCTGCTAAAAATACATGACCAAATTTTCCTTTTCCTAATTCTTTTTTTAATATATAATATGAATTTATATCTTTATAATTACAATTTTTAATATAAAAATTATAAAAATTTAATATATTTGAATAATTATTTTCTCTATTTATGTTATAAAATGAATATAAAATATCACAATTATGAACTGTGCTAAAGAATTTTAAATAAATATTATCTTTTGATTTTGATAATTTTGGATATAAAGAAAATACTGGAATTACTTTTTTAAATAAAAAGTTACCTCGACATAATTTATAATAAAAAATATAATAATTTACTAAAATTAATTTTATACTTTTATCTGTTTTAATCCCATTTTTTATTTTAAATAATATAATTTCTTTTTTTTCAATTTCATCTTCTTCAAATAAATTTTTTAAATTATAATTTAAAGAAGTTGCATGTTTAAATTCATTATTATTTAGATTAATTGTATTTGGACTATATAAAATATTACTTTTATTACGAGAATATGTTTTTTTTTTATTATATTTTTCTGGAGAATTAAAACTATTTTGATTAAAATAATTTACACTATTATTATTTTTAATTTCAAATAAATGTTTTTTTTCTTGTTGTTTTGATAATTTTCCAAAAATATTAATAAAATCATTTTCAAAATTATTTAAATCTTCTAATTCTTCATTATCTTCTGAAATTGAATTTTTTTCTTCTTCTTCATCATCTTCGTATTTTTCATTATTATTTATATATGATTTTATTTTTGATAAATTAATACTATGAATTGTAATTTGAGATAAATAATTAATTAAACAATTTGATATTTTGTATTCTAATAAATTATTATAATCAAAAAAATAATTATTATTCTCATTTTTATTTGATGAATTTTCAAATTTAGAATAATTCATTGATAAACCATATTGTTTTAATTCATTATCTCTTATTAAATTAATATAAGCATTTAAAAAAATAATCATTAAAAAAAAAATATCTGAGTTATTATTTTTACAGAATAAAATTAATTCATCTTTTGATAAAATATTAGAATCTTTAAAAGTTTCATTTATAATATTTTCAATTAAATTAATTAAATTAGTTGTATTTTCAATTAAATGAAAATGAGAAAGTAATAAAAAAACATCATATTTATTTATTACTTTATCATTATCAAAATCCAAAATATCAAAAATTAATTTAACTTTATTATCAATATAATCAAAAAATAAATCATAAATTCCAGTTGAAAATCTATTTAAAGATATTTTTTCTGATTGATGTTCAGTTAAAGTATAAAAAATTTTATCAGATATTATCATTGGTAAATTTATTACTTCTTGAAATGTATATGAGTCAAAATTATTATTACATCTTTTATAAATATTTGCATAAACTTCATTTAAGAAATTTATTATTAATGTTTTATTATTTGTAAATTTGAATGGATATAAATAATTTTTGATTAAGTTAATTTTATCTTTATCATTTGACATTATTTATTAAAAAAAAAATTAAAACTTATTGTACAAATTTAAAAAAAATAAATATAAAATCATTATTAATAAATTTAAAAAAATAAATAAAAAAAAATATTAAGAAAAATAATATTTATTTAACATTTATTTTAGCAACAGTTAAAGTTTTATATCTAATAACAATATTATTTTTAATACTAGGAGGAATTTTTCTTTCAATACTAATTCTTCTATTATTATAAGTATTATTAAATGTTCTTTCTTCAACAGTTGAAGGAGAAACAAATTCTTTAAATTCATAATTTTGATAATCTAAAGATTTTGTTAATTTTCTTCTACTATCTCTTGTTGTTAATAATCTTTCATATAAATTTGTATGTATTCTATCACTGAATAATAAATCATTATTTTCTTTATTTATTTTTTTTATTATTAAATGTTTATTTTTTATTTTTTCATTTTCTAATATTTCTATTATTTCTTTTTGGTTTATTTTTTTTTTATTAGTTAATTTTTTTTCTTGGAAAATAATTGGAATTTTATTCTCTATATAAAAACCTATTAAATATTTATTTGGATCTGGAAAATTTTCATTATTATATTTATCATTATAAGGCCACATCCAATATTTTAAATTAGAATTAATAATATTTTGAGATTTTTTTATTTCATATAATAAATCTTCATTCATATTTATTTTTTCTTTAAAAATTTTTGGTAAAAAATTAATACATATTACATTTGTTATAGGAGAAAAATTAAATATTTCACAAAAATGATTTTGTAAACTTAAATTATTATATAAAAGATTTATTAATAATTGTACACATAATTTACGTATTTTTTCTATTTTACTTTCATTTATTTCATTTAATATTCCTTTTATTCCATTTATTGTTAAGGAATAATATATTAATTTTTGAATACTTTTTTCATTATTTGACAAATGTTTTATTAAAAAATTGGATTGTAATTTTATATTTTCATTTCTTTCTTCTAAATTATCAGATAATAAACTTTCTAAAAATTCTTCTGTTAATTTTTTTAATAAATTTGATAATTTATTTTCAATATTTTTTTGATCTTCATTCATTTTTGAAGTAATTTAAAAATTCAAAAATCAAAATTAATTAAAAAACCAAAAATTAAAAAAATAATTTAAAATGTTATTTTTTCTTATATTATTTTTAAATACACTTATTTCAATAATTTCATATTCAGATAATGATAATTATACAATTCCTTATTCATTATATAATAATACAATTAAAATAAATACTTATAAATCAAATATTTCAAATGAACAATTAATAGAATTAAGAGATTGGATTTCAATAAGAAATGCATTTTTTTATTCATATAAAGATATAAAATTAGCAAAAGAAGAAATATATTTTAATGTTGATAAAGAAACTTATTTTGATGAAATGAAAGCTTTTGGAACTCCTTTTTTTATTTGTTGTTTTCTTTCTATTTTTTTTATATTAATATATTTAATTATGAGATTTTTATTTAAAAAATGTACAGGGCCAAAAAAAATAGAAAATTCATATGTATCTCAAACAAAATTTATATTTGTAATAGGATTTTTAATTTCATATTATTGTATAATTAAACAAGCATATTATTTTATTAATGCAAATTCATCAATAAATAAAGTAATAGATTTTGTAGAAAAACAAAATATTGAAATGAATAAAATTTATTCAGAGACATTAAATTATATGAAAATAATACAAAAAACAGAAATAAAAAATGAAAAAGGTGAAATATTAAATTATATAAAAGAAATATATATGGAGGACTCTATAACAAAAGATATAAATAAAATATCAGAAAAAATGAAAAATTTCATAAATGACATAAAAAAAACTCAAATAAAAAAATTTATATATCAAATAATATATTTAATATTATTACCAATATTAACAACAATAGGAATTTTAGGTGTATTTTTAAGAAGAAATTATTTACCTTGGCTCTCATCATTTATTTTATTTATAACAACATCATTTTTATTTTATTTCTTAGGAATAGAAATAATATTTTCTTTTATTGGAATTGAATTTTGTCAAAACATAAATAATTCAATAACAACTGGGATTATCCCTTCAGGAAATAAATGTTTAGGAAATTATATTTCTTGTTCTTCAAAAGATACTCAAAAAAAAATTCATACTGCAATTTATGAATTAAATGAATCTTTTAATATAATTTATAATTTTTTATATGAAGAAATAAAAAAATTTAATAATTCTGATATTGATTTATATAATTTAAATTATAAAAAAAGAGAAGAAGAAACTTATAAAAAAATAAAAGAAAAATATTCAAAAAATGGAATTTTTGAATCTTGTGATAATTTAATTTATTTTAATTTTGTTCTTTCTGGATTATTATCTTTATCAAATTGTAGAACTTCAAAAAATAATATTAATTATATTGAAGAAAATTTTTGTAGTAATGGAATTCATTATATGATAAATAATGTTTATTATGGATTTTTTGTTTGTATTGGAGTTTTTATTTTAAGTATTGCGATTAATAAATTTATTACTATTATGAGAAAAATTGCAGAAACTGCTTTGAGAGGTAAAGGAGAATTTAATGATGATATTTTAGATGATGATGAAAATAATGAAAATTTTTCTGGAATTATTAATTAAATTAATTTTTTTTTATTTATTTAAATTTTATTTTTTATTTTTTTATTTTTATTTATTATTTATATTAATTTTTTTATTATTTTTTTATATGAAATTTACTTATTTTAGTGATTTAAATTTTTATATTTTTTCTCTATTATGTTTAATAATACAATTTTATAATATAAATTGATTTAATATTTTTTAAATATGAATTCAATTTATTCTTCATTAAATACGTTTCATATAAATGATGAATTTTCATCATCAGAAAATGAGGTAAATACTAAATCATTACATGAAAATAATAAAATAATTTCTATATCAATTCCTTTTTTTGATATTTCATCAAATGAAAATAATAAAAAATTAAATGAAGAAAAAGAAAATATTTTTCATAGAATAGATACAACAAATATAATTTCGAGTAAAAATTCTTCAAATAAATCATTATCAATAAATAATTCAAATATAAAAAGTTTATTTTTAGAAAAAAAAAATTCATCAAATAATAATTTAAAAATAAGAGTATTTAGTTTAATAGAAAAAAATTTTCCTGAAAAAATAAATAATTTAAAATTAATCATTTCTGATTTTGAAGATTCAAATTTTTTCGATGGAAAAAAAATTGAAATTAACCCTTTAGGTTATGATAAAGGTTTTAGACATCAAAAAGATGGATTTGTTTTTTTTGGAACTTGTAAAGAAAATAATGGAGTAATTATAAATGATGTTATATTAAATTCAAATTTAAAAATAAAAAGATTATTTGTTATATTTTATAAAAATAATAATTTTTATTTAAAAGCTAATTTTGAACCAGATGCGATTGAAGAAAATAATTTATTTACTTATTTAAAAATATCTGAAAATCAAAATTTAATATCAAAAAAAAGAAAAAATTTTTTTCAAATTGGAAATAGTTTATTTAATACTGAAGTTAATGAAAGAGATAATTCAATTAAAATAGAAGTTAATTGTGAAAAATATAATAATACATATCATTTTTCTCCAAATAATTATTCAATTATAACAATTGGAAGAAATGAAAATAATATTATTTGTTTAAATGATAAATTAATTAGTAAATGTCAATGTATTTTAATTTATAATCAAAATAAGAAAAATTGGTATATTATTGATGGAAATGGATATAAAAATTCAACGAATGGTACTTGGAAATTTTGTAATGAAAGCATTATTTTAAAGAATTCTTTTAATTATATTAAAATAGGGAAAAGTATTATAGAAATTAAAAAGGTTATTAACGAATAAAATTTAAAATTCATTAAATGATTTTATAAATGTATTTATATATTAATTTGAAAATTATAGATTTCTAAATCAATTATTTCATATTATATTTATTTTTTATGATATAATAATAATTTGATAATAATATTATTTCAGATGATAAAATAAATAAATTTTAATATATTTATATAATAAATAAATTAATTTATTTTATTTAATCAATGATAAATAAACATTTGTAATTAAATAAAAAATAATTAAAATATTATTACAATACTAAAAATACAAATTATTAAATAAAATAATGGAAAATCAAGTTTCTCCAATAAGATGGGATCAATATTCTTCAGATGAATCTTTTGATGATAATGATTATGATATTGAGTCAATTAGAATTAAGGAAGCAAAAAAACAAATTTTTTTAAGGAAATTTTCAATTTTACCTTTCACGGTAAATAATATTTTTTTTATAATAATAATTTAGAATGAAGAATTAATAGAAATTATAATTGAATGTGATTATGATGATGAAACAATTCAAAAAAAATTAGAAAATAAACTAAAAGAAAAACAAATTGAAAAAGAGAAAAAAAGTCATTTTAAAAACTTTTATAATGATATGAACTATTCTAAAAAAATAAATAATTATAATAATTTAATTTATTTAGAAAAAGAATTAGAAGAAGAAACAACATCAGATTCTCAAAATTCAATTAATGAAAAAATGAATTTTCAAAAGAAAAATTTTTTTAAATATGATTCTTATATTTTTAAACAAAAAAATATGAAAAATAATTTTAAAAATACAAAAAAGGATTTTAATTCAAAAAGTGGAGAAATTATTTCGAAATTATATCCTTGAGTTTTGTAGTTAATGATTTTTATAAATAATAAATATTAATGATAAATTAAAGAATTTTTTGTTTTTTTTATCAAATAAATGATAAAAAAGAATAATAAATTCTTTTAATCAAAAAAAAAAAATAAAATAATATGGCAATTTTTTGTAATATGATTTTATTATTTATTTTTATTTATTCTAATAATTAAAATTCAATGATAGCTTAAACTTAAAAAAATAAAATTATAATATTACAATTAAATAAATAAAAATTAAATTTTATTAACAAATGGTTTCTCACATAAATTATTATAAGTCCTATGAATGTCACATAAACAAGAACAAATATCACTATTTCTATTAAAAACATTATTACATTTTTTATAATTTTCCATATAATTATTATTAACATTAGCAGAAGAGACTCTAATAATATTTTGATAATCACTTAAACATTTTTGTCTATAAATTGGATTATAATCATTAACAATATTAATATTTCTTTTTAAATCGCAATTTTCTAAAATATTTTTTTTTGTATTTGAAATATTTTTAACATTAGGAATAATAATATTATATTCTTTAGATGAATGATTATATAAAGTAGGAATTTTTGGATTTGGTTCCCAAAAACTTTTTGATTCATTACTAACTGTATATGAAATTTTTGGTTTATTAAATAAATATTTTTCACCACTTTTTAATATTGAAATTTTATCATTTTTAATATTAAATATATCTGATGACATATTATTTGGATAATTAGATGTTTTTATTATGTTTATATTATCTTTATTTGATGGGGTTTTTATATAAAATATATCTGTTTCATTTGATTTTTTTATTATTTCTTTTAAATTTATATCGGGTAATCTACTTATTAATGGATCATTTGATATTTTTTGTTTAAATAATTTTGGGTTTATTATAAATTTTTCATAATTTAAATATCCTTTTGGTAAATATATATCATTTTTTTTTCTTGTTTTTGTTGTTTCTAATAAATTATTTTTTTTTAAACCTTCTATTTTTATTTTTTGAGATAAACGAAATGAATTAATTGAATTTTTATTCATATTATTATAATTATCTTCATTTTCATTTATTTCATTTTTATTTCTTGATTTTCTTTCACTTAATGATATATTATTTTTATTAGTATTTAATATATTATTTGATTGATCTATATTATTATTATTAATATTATCTTTAATAATAATACCTTTATTATCATTATTTTTTTCTTCTTCATCATTTTCAATTTTAATATTTATATTTTTTTTTCTCCATCCATTTCTATAAGTTAAAGGAAAATTTTTTATTTGTTCATCTGTTAATCTTTCATATTGTATTGGTAAAGAAGTTCCTCTTGAATTTATTTTATAATTAATATCTAATAATGAATATAATTTAGGTGATGTTGAATATGAAGCATATAATAAATTATTATTTGATTGATTTTTTTTTGAATTATAATAACCCTTTTCTACTTCTTTTGAGTCAAATCCTTTATAACTTTTAATTGTTTCTAAAAAAGATTTTGATTTCTTTTTTGAAGTTTTTTTAAATATTTTATTTGATGTTTTATATGAATACATTTTTATTAATTATATATTTAAAATAATGAAATTAAAATCTTTAATAAATTCTATTCTTGTTTTTTATAAATTTTAAATAAAATGTTATAATTAATTTTTTAAATTTATAATAATTAAATTATTTATTCATAAAATTATTTCATTAATATTATATGCTAATTTTTATATAATTATTTAATCTTTTATTATTATTATTCTGAATTCAAGTGAAATAATAATAAAAAAATAATGTTTTTATTTAATAATAAAAAGACTTTCTGTAATATAAAAATAAATTA
>Ga0256407_10013426_pt1 | contig 10953 bp, 15 predicted proteins | sample RumenRJG_04DNA_FD_193489 | JGI IMG/M metagenome (GOLD analysis project Ga0256407, IMG submission 193489) | Bovine rumen microbial communities from Lethbridge, Alberta, Canada - RJG_04 | ecosystem: Host-associated > Mammals > Digestive system > Stomach > Rumen | place: Canada: Alberta... | reverse complement strand
TTGTTGAACTCATATGTAGTGTATACAATGTCACAGTCTTCATTGAATGGCTCTTCAACTATGCCATCGCTCGAATATCTGAATGGATATCTGAATGGGCATGCGTCAAACTAGGCGCAGAACACATCAACTAGCCCCCAAGTTGGAATGCTCCAATGGATGGACTTTGGCTTCAATGCGCATAGCACATTCTTCATTGCATTCTCTGCGCCATTTGCCAATATGAACTAGCTCATTGGGATGTCAAGCCACTTTGAGAACTTCTAGTACATATAGCGCATGTCAGGGTATTGCCTAAAGTCTACATCTAGCTTCAAGCTTCCAGATGGCTCATTGGCAGTGGAAATCCCAGGCTTAGGCTAGTATGGATTATCTCTCTTCATTGCTTCTCCTATTTATATAAAAATCTACAAATTTCTCTCCAGCAAGCATTCCATTGATGTCGCAGTCTTGGCATAATGAAAGATTCTGCCTATGCCCAGGCTATAGCATCAGCTCTCTGCCTTTGCTGGCATTCAGGCAGAAATACTCGTCAATTGGCGTCTCAAACAATGAGAATGGAGTCTTTGACTTCTTTGCCCAGTCAGCTTCACATTGCATGTAATGCCCATCAATGTCCACCATGAGCTTGTAGAATGGATAATAGCACATTGTCTCAAGCTTTGACTATAGCTTTGACAAGCATCCACCTCTATTGTACAAGTTCATCTACGGGTTTCTAGGGTCATGGTTTCTGAATATTGCATTTGACTCCTTGAACTTCTCTTTGAATGCATCTATCTTGCTCCAGTCATGCACTGACACTTTGATCTAGCAGATTGGCGACAAACGAGCTATCTAAGCTTTAGATAGAAGCGTGCCATTAGTGACTAGCACTACCTTGAAGTTCTTCAGCATTTCTACTATGTTCTCTAGAGCTGGATGCATAGCTGGCTCTCCATGCCCAGCTATGCAAATATATCCAGAATAGCTGATTCTTGAAAGCTAGCTGGCAAGCTCATGCACTATGTCAATTGACATATATGGCTTGCCGCTTTGCGCTAGCTTCAGTGAATATGGGCAAAAGCTGCATTCTAGATTGCATAAGCTGCAGATGTTCAGCTCTATGATTCTAAGACAGTCAATCTGCTTGATGGGCTCTATGCATTCAAGCTATTGCTTCCATTTGCCAAAAATGTCATTGTTCTCCATCTATCTTATAATACAACTTTAGAGCTCATATTAAAGACTATGTATTCAATGCCATTAGTCTTAGCATTGATGAAAGCATCTTCATGCGCTAGAAGCTTTTTACTAGTCAATATCTTCTCCAAGCTGAAGCAGTTTTCAAATGATGAGTCTCCACAATATGACAAGCAAGGAGCTTTGACTTCAGCAAGCTAGTAGTCATTCATGAATGTTGTGGCAGGCAGTCTTTCAAGAGCAGGCAATGACGCCTGCTTTAGAGAATAGCAGTCTGAAAACACGCTCTCTTCAATTGAGCTAGCTCTAGGTGGAATGCTGATTGACTCCAGACTATAGCACTTTGTGAAGCATGCTTTCCCAATATGCTGCAGAGACTATGGCAATTTGACGTCTTTAAGCTTGTAGCATGAGCTGAATGCCATGTCTCCAATGCTCAACAGGCTATTTGAGAACTGTATTCTTTCAAGATTATGGCATCTATGGAAAGCATAGTCTTCAATCTTCTTGACATCTGGCCCAAATTCTAGAGATGAAATGCCATAGTCATTCTCATAAGCGCACCGGCATACCACTTCATCATTCAAATATGCATGGCGATAGTCATTGCATTCTACAATTGGGTCTTTCCCCGCATTCTCCATGAATCTCTAGATGCAATATCTCTAGAGGTCTTCATCATGTAGTCTCTTGAACTCATGCTAGCATCTAGCATATGCATTGTCTGACATCACAGCTGCAGACACTTCATAGCATTCATAGAACACGTCTTCGCCAAATTCAATCTAGCTCATGTCTTCTGGAATGTCTTCTAGCGCATGGCAGTATTCAAATGCTCTTGACTTCATTGACGACAGCCAGCTTGAAAACTGCACATGCTTAAGGCTATGACAGCCGCAGAAGCAGTTCTAGCCAATCTCATATATGCCTCTAATGTCTATCTATGGAAGAGAAATGCAGCCATCAAAAGTGTTGTTGTGCAAGACATGGCAGCTTTGAGGCATTTTGACATAGCTAAGGCTAGGGCAATTTTCAAAACAGCTATGGCCAATGTAGCATACATTGTCTGGCAGAGAGATTGAAGCCAAGTCTCGGCAATTTCCAAATGCATAGCATCCTATTCGCTTCAAGCTTCTAGGCAAGCAGACTTTTTTCAAGTCTATGAACTCCTAGAAAGCGCCATCTCCAATCTAAGCGTCTCCATCAATGCAGACAGACAAGCATCCATCTGCTTCAATGCCATGATGCCTATTGAGATGGCTGAGCATGCTGCATCTAGCGTCTTCTATGCATTTAATGCTGTCTGGATATATGCATGACAACTTCAGCATGTCAGCCTCTTGACACAATGTCTTGCAAAGTCAAATGCCTATGCTAGAAATAGACGCCATCTATCATGCTAGAGTCTAAGCATAATGTCTTCTCAGAAGGATAAGCTCTAGACTCATCTATATAGTCGAATATGCCTTCTTCAAAGAAATACCAGTCATTATTGTGCATGATCTTGTCTTTGAAGAACTGCTTGTATTCACTGCTCTATGACAAGCCCATGGCAGTCTTGAAGAATCCAGACTTTGCAAAGTTGATGGTGAAGAATGTATTATGGCATGTCTTGACATTATGCCATCTATGCATGAACTCAGGAGAATTGCTCTTCAAGCAGTCTTCTGAATATCTAGCAAGCACTACTTTCTGGCAAAACCATTCTCTGGGCAGCTCTTTGACTGCATACAAGTCTAAGTCTACATGGATGATGTAGTCATGCACTGCATCCTCCTCTAGCATCATCTATGAATGCACTGTATTCATGAACTTCTGCTATGGCTTGTACTTCATCTTCTTGATCTCTACGCCAAAGCTTTCTAGATTGCTGTATGTGGTTCTATGCAAGTCCACATCCTCATCTATCATTCCATAGATGTGTATGTCTTTCAGCCATCCAGCGTTCTTGCGCCATGAAAGAACGCATTTTATGGCTTCTTGCTCATAATATCTATTGTCAAACCCAGACCCTTCAGCGGGGATCTTCTTGTTCTAGTCTAAGTCTATAGCTAAGCAAATGTCCATTGCAGATACTTACCTCAATCCTAGAATGTTGATGATGTCGTCATCTTTCTTCAAGTCAAGGCTCTAGAGCCTTTTCTTGCAGTCATCCAGCCTAGTCTGCAAGCCAATGTCGAAATATGGCACATCTACAACTGCTCTTTTGCTGAACATGAAGCATTCAGTGAGAAGCCTAGGGCTGCAGTCGAACTTCCGCCCAACTGGAGTGTAGATGTAGACGTCAAACTTTGACATCATGTCTTCCAATGGGACTATCTCTTGCTGAAAGCATTCTATGCCATCAAGCTAGCTGTCATGCTTCTATGCCAAGACTATGCTCTTGATGCATCCAGACATCTTATGCCATTTTAGCATGTCTTCAACGTCTATTCTACGGCATGAGTTGTTGACATAGATCAAGCCAATGTTCTAGTCTTCTCTTGCTTTTGGCCGCTTGTAGAACCTAAAAGGCATCTTTTTCACATAGTCTATGCTTTTGAACTCTACGCCTTCGCCATATATCCGATAGTCTTGGAGAAACACCATGCCTTTGTATCGTGGCGCCATGATGTAGTCATTCTCTAGATCAGACGCAAACCCGAAAAGCTTCTTTGAGCTGAAGAATATGTTGTAGTCCTCCAATGTTATGCAGTCTCCATCCACTATCAATATGGGGATGTCTCTGACAGCTATTAGATTAGTCTTGCCTGGGTCAACAGCCACTCGCATGACATCTTGCTTTATGCTGCTCCATTCTGCATTGTACTTGCCTTCAAACAGCTTCTGCAGGTCTACATCTGGAAAATTGAAGAGCAGAATGCATGCATTAAGGCCATTCTCCTTGAACAGCAGATAATAGTCAAAGCATTCAAACAAATGGCCCGACACTTCATCTATTGGAGATGAAGTCAAGACTATGTCATATTTCTTGTCTATCGTCGTCATCGTCTTCTGCCTCTGAATAGCTTGTCTAGAAAGCATTCAGGCGTCCTAATGCCTTTTGATGTGCTTTGCCAATTGCCATCACAGTAATGCTCTATGTAGAAGTCTCCATCTAGAGACTTCTCTCCGGGCTTTAAGCTCATGTCAAAGAACTTCTTCTTGTTCATGATGAACTTCAAGCTGCACCACCAGTTGTCAGTGGTCTATAGAAGCCTGAAAGCGCTAGCGTCATTGTTGTGCAATATCTTGCTAGAGCCATTGCACCCAATGAAGTAGTTGTCGCATATCACATGGCTAGTAGTCCCAATTCTATGGTGCTTTGCGACAGTGAAGCATTTTTTCTGCAGAAGCTAGTCGTCAAATGGCTTCATGGGAAATGCGTCGCAGTCAAGATATATGCCGCCAATTTCATTCACTAGCTATAGCCTGAATATGTCTCCAAGTATCTATATGAAGCGTATGTCATTCCCATAGAACACTTTCTGCCCATCTACTATCACTCTATACAGCTAGTCATGGTATTTTGGCTCATCATTCAAGATTGCATGGATTGACTCATGGAGAAGTTTGTCTTCAATGCTCTAGACATGGCCATTGCATATGCTTTCAAGCTAGTCCATTGAATATCTGATGAAGCAGACTTCAAAGCTGGGATTCATCTTCTTGAATGCGTCTATGGCGTATTGCGCATATGATGGAGCTTTTCCGCCAAGCCATATGAAGAACAGCCGCTTTGGGATCTCAGCACATGAATGATTGTCTAATGTCTGTGTCATTGAAGAACCTCAGCATCTCTTCATTGCATTCATAGCAGTATGGGCATTCTTTGCTGAAGATTGGCGTATAGTCAAGCCCGCCATCTTCAAGCTGGAACTCATAGCCATTGTCATAGATCCTGCAAAAGTTGCATGGATATAGATTGCATCTATTGTCCATGCAGATCTGTCTTTTGTTGAACATATAGCAGCTCACTGGCAAGTCTTTAGACCTTAGCTGAAGACGCTTTATCTTGTACTTTGCAGCATTCTCAGCTAGAGAGCATATCCCATCCTCTCTCTTCTCATGTGGATGCAGCCGCTCAAAGATTGGATTTGTGTTGCATATGTAATGCCTTGAAAAATGCTGCTGTAGAAACACTGACACATCTTCATCAGCTTCAGACCTATTGTACTAGAACCGTATGTACTAGCCGCAGTCATTGCCATGTTGAGAAGCCATTTTGAACACAGCAGCATTCTCTAGAATCTAGCTTAGCTATGAGCCAACTCTATATCTAGAATGCAGCTCCTATGTCATGCCGCAGATGGTGAACACCACTATTGAATTCTAGCTGAAATGCCCAGCAAGCTCAGCCCAATACTCATGATCATGCGTGCTGCCATTGGTGAACATCTGCAGGAATATCTCTGGCCGCCCTTTGAAGTAGTCTAGCAAGTCAAAAAGCTGTGGATGCAGAGTCGGCTCAGAAGCATCTCCAGCGATGGTGACCTAGTCCAAATTTGGAAAATGTTCTATAGTCTTTATGGCCTAGGCAATGTCTATGAAATGCTTGTCTTTGAATGCGTCTTTAAGCTGTTCAATCCGAGACAAGCATAATGGGCAGTCTAGATTGCATACATTAGATGTCTCAATGTCCATCTCAATGATCTAGCTTTTGTCAAGAGTAGTCATCTAAACACCTTCTTCTTGTACAAGTCAAACAAGCATGGGCAATGGTCTCTTTTGCAGAATATCGGCTTTGTAGGCGGATTGAACTATGAGATGTCTTGCTTGTTTATGTCAAACAAGACAGTGTTGTCATTCTCATCGCATGGATGCATCTTGCCGTCAAAATACAAGAACAAGAAGTCTAGGCCTGCATTGCATAGCCAATGCCTGAAGTCTGTGTTCTTGGGGTCTTTGAAGAAGAAGTTGTCATTGACATACTCTTGTGTCCCATCATTGAATTTCAAAAGAGTAGTGGGCGTCTTAGCCCTTTTAGACCTCGCCATGAACTGCTCAAACTCCTCTTTTGAATATCTATGGCCTTTGTAGTTCTCATTCTCATCTAAGATGGAGAACTCAAGCTCTTTCATCTATGGGAAGTTCTCTGAGAACCAGTCGAACATCTCTATGCATTGCTGTGTATTGCCATGCTCGTACATGACAGACAATGTCAGGTTCTCTGCTATTTCTTTTGCAGTGAACAGCTTGAACTTCTCTTTATATGCATCTGCTCCTCCACAATAATGCCATGAAAGCAGCAAATGCGCTTTATATGCGATCAATGCCTTGTAATATCCAATTGGCTATGAGAAGTTGGAGTAGACAGTAGTGAAGATGTTGCTATGCTTGCTCAGCTTCTAGCAGAAGTCTAGAAGGCCTGGATGCAATGTAGTCTCGCCGCCGATCAAATCAAGATGGAGGAACTTCTTGCCCATCTTCTTGAAGATGGCTTCAGTGATGAACTAGTAGACTTTGTCCAAGTCCAAGTCTACTCCAGTCCGTGGGAAATGGTTGTAGCAGTACCTGCAGTTGTAGTTGCATTTGTCTGTGATGAACACAAGAAACCTGAAGCTGCCTTTCTCTGCATAGAAAGGCTCATTGTACATCTCAACCATCTATTTAGATGTATCTTGCATATTCATCTTCTCTCACCAAGTCTAATGTGCTGCAGTGTATGCCTCCACCAAAAAGCTCGCCATTGTCTAGCTCTATAGGCACAACCATGAAATGCTCTTTCTCCAATGCTCGGATGACATTGACTGCTCGCTTATTTACTAGCACAGTCTGCTCATCAATGCTCAGCACATTCAAGTCCATGCCTCTTGAGCTTGCCAGCTATATCTCGACGTCTGTCAGCCCCTTTGCGTCAAAGCCTTTATTGCTGTCATCTGGCACTATGAACTTGCACTTCTAGATCTAGCTTGGCAGCTGCTTGAACTGCTCATTGGTGACAGTTGGGCTTAAAAGGAATACGCTCGGCCTCAAAGACGCTATCGCTCCATCAATATGGTTGTCGCACCATTTCACTGCATGGAAGTCGCTCTCTGGATAGAATGACTTGACCCATTCAAGCCCCAGCCAATGGTTGAATGTAGACACATTCACAATGACGTCTTTGCCAATCCTAAGGAACTATGCTGCATCTATGGCCATCTCATATCTAGCGTCTACATGCTAGAAGTCACGGTCTTCTCTCCAGTCTTCCAAGTCCATCGCCATCTCAGACAAAGTAGTCAATGGCGCTTTTATCCACTAGCTTCCCTTTGACTTCTCCTTGAATATCTTAGACAGCAGCATGTCTTCAAAATACCGGTTTCTGATGAAGCATGGCGTCTCTATGATCTTGTCTTTGTACACTAGAGTCAAGTCTCTGACATTGCTTGCTGGGCTAGCCTCGCTCTTGAAGAATGGCGTCTATATCTGCTTCATCTGCTTCAATGGCTCAGGCCGGTAGACTTCTATGCCTAGGCTTTCAAGCGTCTTGGCAAGGCCATCTAGCTGCTCAATCCTCTTCTAAAGGATGTCTTCATTGATCTTGTACTCTGAAATGGCGCTATTGTACAGGCCTTGGCCTAGAGCTTCTTTGTAGAAGTACTTGAATGTCAGGTCTATAGACCGCTTTGGCAGCTATAGCTCATCTCCAACAATGACCTCTTTGAGCTTTCCAAAAGATGTGTTTGAGTTGACCATTATCTTCTTCTATTGCCCATCTTTGCATGCCCTTTGAAGTCTGGATGCTTCTTCTTCCAATTGATGAACTTCTGCATTTCAGCAGACTCCAAGATCTTATCTTTTGTATTGTACAAGTCTCTAAGCTCAGATTCAGAGAACAACGCATGAATCTAGTCATGGCAGCTTCTGCATATCTTCAGAATGTTGCCTTTGTCATTTTTCAGCTCTTTGTACTTGTTCTTGCATTTAAGGCGTGGAATGAGATGATGGTCTGAAATGTCATCAGTGTTGCATCCACAAAGCTCACATGTTTCCATGATTAGAATATATGCATTTACCTTAACTGCTTGTTTTTAAAGGATCTTTAAAATGGGCATCTATGTATTCTTTGCTCAATGACTAATGGATGAAGCCAAGTTCAGATTTATTCCAATCCTGGTTTAAATCTTTATCAATTGAATACTAGCAGAAAAGAATGTCTTTTGCAAGATATACATTTTTTCCATATCCTACTAGTCCAGCAGTCAAGTCTTCTGATATGACATCTATGAAGTGGTCATAGTTCTTCTAGAATACAATGTAGCTTTGCATGCCATATGTCTTAGTTGGAATGACAAACTTGCCAAAATCAGCTTTAATGCCAAATGTCCTGCAATTTCCAAGTATGAAAATGTCAATATCATTTGGAATGTCTTTAAGCAGGTCTTCAAACTTAGTCTTGACATCAATGCATCCAATAGCATCATCTTCAAATATGCAGACAAATGGCAATGACATTGCTCTTGCCATAGAGACAATCATCAAATGAGTTGCCATGCAAGATGTCTAAGTCTTTATAATATTTATACATTGTGCATTTTCATTAAACCATTTGTTTTTAGCCAACTAAAGTCCTTCAACATGTTTTGGAAGTCCTGGAAGATTAATTTTCCAATTATCATAGAAAAATTTAAGTCTTTTTGAATTTATGCTAATTACAAAACTATTTTTAATGACATTTTCCAACTTTAATTGAGTTCTATTTTTAAGCATATATTCTATATTGTCTGCAAATGCTTTACCAGCATCCATCCATAAAGAATTATTGCCACTTTGCTTAACACGTAATGTTCTATGCTAGCAATTAAAAGCTTCTGCAAAAATGTCATCACATTTCTCTATAGAAGTCACTAAATAGACATTGTCTATTTTCCCCAGTTTTTGGAGAATGTCAGTCTAGCATATATGAAAATTTTTATTATAGCATAATTTACTTAAAAGAACTACATAGATTTTCTTAGCATTATTGCTAAGCATTTCATTCATTCTAGCTAATCTTCTATGATAAGCCTACTATACATATTCAATGGCATTTGAACATTTGTTAGTAGTATAATGTATATATTTTACATCTATTTTATTGTCTATTTTTACTGATATAGTATTATCAGGATTGACATTAAATTTAACTTTACTTAAATCTACATCATCTTGTATTAATGTTAAAAGCTATCTAAGATCATATATACCTCCATATGCAAATGGTTGAGTAAGTTTGCAATTTAAGGTTTTATCTGCTATGGTTGCTGTACAATTATTTCCTATAATTACATAATTCATCTTAAATATCTCCACTCAAGCTGATTTTTTATGCAATCGAAATAATGTACTCCCCTTTCAGTGTTGGCATATATGATATTGCTGCCATTTTTAGGATTAAAATTTTCATCACATATATTACGATAACTATTGAATTCCCAAAAATCACCAATTGTCAAATCAGCTGCACTATTTCCAGCTACATGCATATTGCATGTTTTGCAAGCATCAATATAATTTTCTTTATTACAGACAAAAGTGCCAATAACACTATTTTTTGGCATTTTTTCTTTTCCATTTGCAAATTTAATATATAAATTAGTACTATGGTTTAGCCTCATGTCAAGATTTATTATCTTTGATTTTTCTTCCTTCTCTTGCTCTTCAACAAATCTTCTTAAGAACTCATTTCTGCTATAGCCATTGCACAGCAAGTCAATTGTTATTAAGTTAACATAATCTTTTCCTAAAAATTCTTTAAGTTTTTTAACTTGGCATGGACATCCAATGAACAGCACTTTCTGCTAAGATTCAAGCTTTTGTTTGACTTCATTTAAGTCTGGCATATAGCATTCACTGTATTTTGACTTGGCTATCTTTTTGAAGTAGTCATTCATGTTGTCTATGCATATTGTATTCACTGACTTGAAGTCATTAGCATATGCAGCGCCATATACAATGCCACCATCTTCAATAATGCTTTTTGCCAATAATGGGATTACGCCGCCACTGCTTGCCTTGCTTCTGATGTTTTGGTCTTTTGCATATCCAGCATATTTGAAGTCTTTGACCATCAAGCATTCTTTAAGCCATTCATATGAGCGTTTTCGTTCATCAATGATCTTCTATGCAGCATTCTTGAAGTCAGATATGCATCCATTCTTGCATTCAAGCCCCAATAGTGAGATCAAGTTCTTCATGCGTGAATCAGCAGCTTTGTTGTCGCATATCTATATTGGCTTCTAGAATATGACTCCAAATGCAACGCCATGGAAAGATGTCGTCTTAAGCTTTCTGCAATGGCTAACTAGCCATAAAAATTCATCAGGTGGAACATTGTCAACATTATTGCTATTTCCATAATAGATGAATTCTCTTATGCCATTATTAGTTTTAATAGCATTCTTCTCATTTTTGACAAAATATGAGAAATCAAACACCTCATTTTCTTTGATGAAAGAAGGCTTTCTAGCTATAGACATCCATTCATCAACAGAAAGCAAGAATACTGGATCTATATTGTATGTCAATCTAGTCTTTATAGCATTCTTCATGCCATCATATGAGCTTTTCTCTCTAAAGCTAAGCATTTTGAACTTAGACAACTATGACATCAGATTCTAGTCAGCTGTCTTGACATTGTCTAGAAAACCAACAGCTGATGATGAATATGACACTAGCTTCATTTTAGCGTCATAATACTATCATGTATAATATGGATGCAGACGGATAAAGTTTTGATCTCCACCAACTAAGATTGCATCTGCATTGAATATCTTGTCATCAAGGAATTTGTCTACTTTCAAGAACTAGATGTATTTTGCATTAAAC
>Ga0256407_10013425_pt1 | contig 10953 bp, 14 predicted proteins | sample RumenRJG_04DNA_FD_193489 | JGI IMG/M metagenome (GOLD analysis project Ga0256407, IMG submission 193489) | Bovine rumen microbial communities from Lethbridge, Alberta, Canada - RJG_04 | ecosystem: Host-associated > Mammals > Digestive system > Stomach > Rumen | place: Canada: Alberta... | reverse complement strand
ATCCAGCCCGGCGATCATTTTGTTGCCGCCGATATATGCGGCCGCTTCTCGTGTGTTGCCGCCGATCAGGATCGGATGCCTGCAGGCCCGTTCCCTCAGAATTTCGTCAATCCGTTCTTCCGCCGGCAGAGGCTTTACACCGTAATGCGGCGCAAAGGGCATGAATTTCGGATTGCCTTTTTTCGTTACACGAGACAGTATTTCCCCCTGTGTTCTGCGCACTTCGGAAATATCTGCTTCGTCCGGCATTTTATTCAGTTCATCGAGTATCTGCTTGTCCATATCGGCTCTGCCGGTCATTGCGCCGAGGGGAGTACTCTGCATAATGGCGTTTTTGAACAGCTTATCCGTGCCGTCTGCTACAAGAATGCCCGCAATCGTCTGCGCACCGGCGGATTGACCGAAAAGTGTAACATTTTCTTTATCGCCGCCGAAGAATTCGATATTTTCCCGAATCCATTGAAGCGCAGTAATGACGTCCAATAGTCCGAGGTTGGCGGCTGAACCTGCCTTATCTTTCACATAACCCAACACACCAAGACGGTAATTCAGCCGTATAACAATTACATTTCCTTCGGAGGCAAGAAGATCCGAATCATAACACTCATGGTCGCATCCTCCGTTTCGGAATGCACCGCCATGAATCCAGACCATTACCGGGAACTTTTTATTATCAGTCTCTTTCTTCGGTATCGTGATTGAAAGGTACTGGCAGGATTCTTCCTGCTTTACTTTATCGTAATCTACGCCAAACAGAAATTCCTCTGTTTTTGACGGTAATTGAACGGTATAGGGCGCTTTCTCCAGGCAGCTGTGTAAACCGTCCGGATAATGATAAAGCACAGGCTCGCAAAATCTTTCTGATGTCGCGTAGCGTATTCCTCGAAGATCATAGCAGGTATCTGTTTCATATCCTTGAAATCTACCTGCCAGGCATTGCCAATTTTTCATAAAGTCCTCCGCTCGTTATCTTGTAATTTGTCAGAATTAAGACGCAACCATTACTAACTATATTTGTTGTCTTCCCAGTGTTTATGAACAAAACAACAAAAAATTCCTTCAATCAGGACTCCAAGCAGACTACCTAACAAAAAAGCCAAAGTATTTCGGCATATTTTTCAAACTTTATATCCATCTTATTATTCTTTATACCAAGGTCTGCATCTTCACAGTTTCTTTGTCCTCAAAAAATGCCTCCCAGCCTATGGCATGAAAGGCATTCGAGAGTAATTCGATTGCTATCTGATAGCATTTCTTGCTTTTTCCGAAATGCCTTGAAATTCCTTGTCGAGTTGATGGCTTCTTTCTGCACAGCCGGTTAAACATTCGGATAGTTCGTCCCGCAGTTCCTCCGGTATGTTCTTCTTATAGCGGATCATGTGTTCCAGGCTTGCCCAGAAGTCCATGGCGATTGTGCGTAACTGCACCTCTACGGGAACGTCCATCTTGCCTTTTTCCGTAAAAATTGGGACGGATACAATAAGATGCAGGCTACGATAACCATTCTCTTTCGGATTTGTTATATAGTCCGTTTTCTCCAAAAGTGTTATGTCATCCTGCCTTAAGAAGTTATCCGCCATTTGATAAACATCGCTTTCAAAGGAACAGATCACCCGCACGCCGGCTATATCCCGTATATTTTGCTCGACAGCGTCAAGGGAGGGGGCAATCTTTTTGCGGATCATCTTTCTTGCGATGCTGTCAAGCGACTTGATCCTGGTCTTTATTGTTTCGATAGGATTCTCATCATATTGAATGGAAAACCGTTCGTTCAATACCTTGAACTTCGTTTCGATTTCCATGATCGCACATTTATATCTTGACAGGAACTCCCTTACGGGTGCTGCGTTCTGACTCAGGTAATCCAGAATTTCTTCTGCACGTCTGTCATCTACCTGTATGGATTGGTTTCCGGGTAAAGGAAGTAAAGCTTTGTCATCAAAAACACTCACAGGCGGATTCTCTCCTTTGCCGATTATCTGCTCACAGCACCATCCAGGAAGAAGTGCCGAAATGGATCATGTTGACACCCGAAACGATAATGCCCATTCCAATCAATATTCCGATAGTGCTTGCGACAGCACCGGGCATAAACAGACCGGTAACACCGCAGAAAATCAGCAGGATACCCATAATCAGAGCTACCCACCAATGCTTGCCAATCACAGTATCCTCTTTGATGTCTTTGGCGACATTTCTTATTTTCTTAATCCGCGTGGCGTGGACAATCCGCATCACACCGATGGCAATCATCCAGACAATCGCCATGTACACGATGAAAGCATCCACAGCCAGCTGCATCACTTCGCTGCCCACAAGAAGGATACCGAAAACCAGAGACAGAATTGAGCTGGCCAGTACCCAGTCGCTGACTTTAGCTTCTTTATGGATCTGGAACCAGTTGATGATGCGACCGATACCGTCAAAAATGATGCTGACCCCAACAACATAACCGAGTGTCAGGAAGGTAAGATCCGGAGTAAACAGGCAGTATGCACCGCCTATGATCATCAGGACACCGAATATAATGGATAAAACTTTTCTCATCGCTTTTATCTCCTTGTTATTTAATCCAGTCTAAAATTGTGTCCATTGCCTTCTTTGCTTCCGGAATGGGGTAGAGAGGATATACATGATCCATCTTTTCGGCAATCACAAGTTCAGTTTCGCGTCCCGCATTTTCCAGCTTCCTGCAAAACTCCACAATATCCACCTTGAAAATCTCATGTGTCCCGGTAAAAATCAGGCTGGGCGGGAACTTGGCCACATCACCGTATGTCGGGCTTACCTTGTAGTCCTTGTGGTCCAGGGTACCTGCCCACAGCGCGCCAAGCTTTCTCAGCTCCTCCACATCAAGCATGGGATCATTGTCTATGATTTCCGAGTAATCCAGCGGCATTGTGATATCCAGCCACGGAGAAATCAGACAGACCCGATTGGGAAGAGGATATCCCCCCTCCGCGAGATATTCGGAGAACGCAGTAACGAAGCCGCCTCCCGCACTATCTCCCATAAGGACGATCGGCTTGCCCTTCTCCGCTTCCTCGAGATACAGAGCCAGTATAAAGGGGTAGGCTTCCTCCCAGGTGTGAGCTGGAGCCAGCCCGTAGAGTGGGGCAATGACGTTGACATCACCCTGCGCACAGAGCTTGTCGCAGAAGTGCACATGGAATTGGGTGATCTCGGAGACATAAGCTCCTCCGTGGACATAAATGACCGTCTTGTCCGCGTCATTCGCAGGTGTAAAGCGGATCACCTGGCGATCTGCGAAATCCTCCAACGCCACCTTGCTCTTATATACCATTCTCGGAAGTGTATAAGGCAGTTCATCGCCCTTTTTGAAGGTTCCTTCCTGCCCGGACTTTCTGTTTTTCTTGATCATCAAGGCCTTCTCAATAATAAAAGCCTGACCGGATCTTCTTTCGGATTTCATATGGTGCCCCCCTTGATTTTTCTTCTGTATAGGCGTTATAATTGTAACACCATTGCAATTATATTCATATGGTTTAACTTTGTCAATGCGGCAGCCTCCGGCTGCAACATATCTCGTTGAATTTGTAACGCCTAAGGCGGAGGAGCGAAGAATTATGATCACTGAACTGGAGCGTATGGACATGCTGCGCTTGTCTAATGCCGAGGCAAATAAAATCACAAAAGACTGCCTGAAGAAGGCTATGGGGAGATTGCTTCGGGAAAAGGATTTTCAAAAGATCTCCATCACAGAGCTTGTCACACTTGCTGGAGTGTCGCGTACAGCCTTTTACAGAAACTACGATTCCAAAGAGGCTCTGCTTGAAGATGTCAGCGCAACTGTCCGGAAAGCTGTTGCGGATGCTATTCTCAGCCTCAGAAATGCGGAACAAGCTTCTGAACAGGAAAGAATCTTAATGGGGATATTTCAGGAACTGCGGATGAACAGCACCGATCTGGTATGGCTGCTTGACATCGGCCGATCATTGATGAGCCATGAACAGATCGAAGCGCTTGTCAATGCGGAGGATGAAAAAACACAGTATCTCAACGCTGCCTGTCTTTCCGCTGTTCTCGGGATCATGACGCGCTGGCTGAAAACCGGTATGAATGCGTCTCCTGAGGAAATGGGCAGCATCTGCTGTAAGCTCTTGCGTACGATGAGAGGTGCAAACTGATGAACGTGATTGAAGAGCTGAAGGGCTTAGAGAATCATTTTTTTCAACTCGACAAAGAAGGTGGCGTTGCAACCATTCAGCTACGATTTGACAAGGCTTCTGAACTGATGGATTCTCATTACCTGTCAAAAGAACCTGTCATGAATGAAGACTTCCTGAACCGCATCAGGACCGCCTTTGAACTGATACCGCCAAGCTATCAGCTGGATCTGGATGTGCGGATTTGGGACTTTGAAACGTATACAGAGGCGAAACTGCAGCAGCTCTTTCACGACAATATCCTTCTGGAATACAAGGCAAAGCGTCGACTGGCAAGGGCGAAAAACAATCTTGCGTTCTGCCTGATCGGAGCAGGCATTCTGTTTTTTGTTATGATGGTTGCAGCTGGTCGGGTGTGGCCTGAAGGCGGTCTTGTCCATGATATTTTCTTTTATATCAGCGATATTGCCGCAACAGTAACGATTTGGGAGGCGCTTGGCATCCTTCTTGTGGAAGGGCGTGAAAACAGGATTTACCGAAGAAGTCTGATCTCAAGATTTCATGCGATTTCCTTTCATTCTGAGCAGGAAGAATGCTGATGAAGGAAAAGCAGATCTCCGGCGAGAATGGCATAGCCAGAATCGCCGGAGATTCTCATTTCCATTTCCTCTTTTATCGCGTCCTACTTTACAGACCTTTTGCGCTTCTCCTTGTTCCTGCCAGAAAAAGATCAGATGGAGAGTTTAGCTTCCGTTTATTCTTTTCGCTTATGATACCGTCAGATGATTCGGTCATACAGGGCGTGATAGAAAACGCTTCTGCTCGGCAGCAGATTACTTTCAGCGGTGGATGAGACTCCTTGTCCGCTGTCCTGAATGTCACAGCGAGCCGATGGCCGGGACTTGAAGCAGACACGTATCAAAGGCAGGAATAAGCATGAAAGCAATCTTTCGAGGGAAAATCCTGACGATCCCTAACGCGCTTTCCTTTTCACGACTTTTGATGATCCCGTGGTTTGTTTGGGAGTATCTTGTCCAGGAGAACAGTACTGGCACGGCGCTGATCCTGCTGCTTTCCGGCTTCACGGATACCATCGACGGGATGATCGCGCGGCGGTTCAACATGGTCAGCAATCTGGGCAAGGCGCTGGATCCCGTGGCGGATAAGTTGACACAGATCTCTATGATCGCCTGCCTCGTCATACGCTTTCGGCACATGTGGGCGGTTTTGGGCATTCTTGTGGTCAAGGAGCTGTTCGTGCTGATCACAAGCCTTCTGTCCATCCACAAGACCAACGAGGTCCTATCCGCTGATTGGCACGGAAAACTGACGACGACTGCCCTGTATGCCGTGATGATCGCGCATCTGCTGCTCCCCGCCATGCCTGGCATGGCATCGGATACGCTGATCGGCCTGTGCATTTGTCTGATCCTGCTGTCGGGCGTCCTTTATGGTCTTCGGAATATCCGACTGATCTACTCCGCCGGGAAAGAGGTGTGCCATGAATAAAATAGCTGATTTCATAGCCAGGCACGCTGTGATCAGCACAATAGCCTTCGCGATCCTGCTGATTCTGATCGGTCTTGGCCTGATGTTCAAGCCGAGTCTGATCCTGCTGATTCTGCGCTATGGCTTGGCCATCGCCAATATCGGAGGCGGCCTGTTCCTGCTGATACGTAACCTGCTGCGCGCAGCGCAAAAATGAAAGCGATGTCAAACAAGAAAAAATGCCTGCTGATCGTGAATCCGGTCGCGGGGCGGAAAAGCATTCAAAAGGACATCCCGCAGATCGTCCGTATTTTCATGGACGCAGGTTATCTCGTCACTACGGCGGTAACTGCGGCCAAAGGGGAAGCCGAGGCCCTGACACGGGAATACGCGGCATCGCATGATCTCATTGTGGCCGCGGGAGGGGACGGTACGCTCAATGAGGTCGTTTCCGGCCTTGCTCATGTCGGCATCACGGTTCCTGTCGGATACATTCCCTGCGGCAGCACCAATGAGTTCGCGACCGCGCAGCAGCTCCCAACAGATATTTTGGCCGCTGCGCGATCTGTTGCCAACGGTGGCGTCCGGGCTCTTGACCTTGGAAAATTTGGCGATCAAATTTTCTGCGGTTCCGCCATTTTCGGCGCGTTTTCCTGGATGGCGTATACCACCGATCAGGAACTGAAAAACCGTTTGGGCATGGGCGCGTATGTTTTGGACGGGGCCTTTGATCCGGCCATGCTGAAGCCCTGGCACATGAAGATCACGGTCAATGGCGTCCCTCATGAGGACGAGTATATTTTTGGCGCGATCAGCAACGCGGAATCGTTGGCCGGGATCCTGCACTATCCGGATGGCTTCGTCGCGTTGGACGACGGTCTGCTGGAGGTGCTGCTGATCCGAATGCCAAAGAATTTCACGGAATGGCAGCAGGTTTTGCACAGCATCTACGCCCGGCAGATCGGTGCCTGCCCGCTGATTGAGCTCGCCCAGGCCAGCAACGTCTGGGTAGACAATCCGGATGGCTTGCTTTGGTCTCTGGACGGCGAAAGCTCTGGGGCGTTTCGGACAGCCCATGTCTCCGTTCTTCCCGGAGCGCTGAAATTGAAGGGATGAGGCATGCGCTTTATAATTTACTTTCTTTACCTGTTTCTGCTCGGCTTGCTCTGTTTTCCCTTTGGTCGACTGCTGGCAAAGATTCCCTGAGGTTCCGATCATCGCATCCGGCGAACGATCCTGGCCGGTGCCAACGCCATCACCTATACGCCGCCGACCGCCCAGGAGCTGTTCAAAATCACCATGGCAAAGTATCGGGAAATGTAGCAGAGATCATGACAATCGGGAAGAAAGAAAAGCACTTATGGGGTGCCGTACTGCTGCTTCTTTGGAGCGGGATCGGCCTCCTTCTTTACCGGAGCAGCGGCAGCCTGACCGTACAGGAACTGCTGCAGTATCAGCCGGAAAACAAACTGTTGGCAGCGCTGGTCATGTGCGGGCTGTTCCTGCTTAAGAGCGTGGATTTCCTGCTGCATTTCAGTGTGCTCTTTGCTATGAGCGGTGTCATGTATTCACTGCCGGTTGCTATGCTTGTGAATACGCTCGGCATTCTGATTCTCTCAACCGTTCCCTATTGGATCGGCCGCCGACTCGGTGCGCCGCTGCTGGATCAAATATGCGAAAAGCATCCGCGCTTGCGAAACGCCGAGAAGCTCGGCATAAAAAGTGAAATCCTGTTGAATGTCCTCATCCGGCTGACGGGGATCCCGATCAACATGGCAAGCTTATATATGGGCGCGCGGCGGTTCTCTTTTGGAAAGTATCTGCTTGCCTCCGTCTTAGGCAATCTGCCGATGATAATCCCCTATACCCTGATGAGAATGAACGCGGATAACCCCAAATCCCCGGTTTTTATCTGGTCTATCGTTTGGGAGTTGCTTCTTTCAGTCGGCGCTATAGCTACTTATGCCTTTCTGCATAAGAGAAACGCTCACAATGTGAGAAAAGATGGCTAAAACTGCTTCGCTGCAAACGCATCACGCGCAAATAAGGAAACAATTAATTTCAAAAAGATATTGACACAGGCTGTTTCTGGTGATTTATTTTTATCATAGAAACAGTCTGTTCTGTTTTGGAGGTTCTTGTATGCGTAGAAAGGACGAATCGAAGAAACCGATCATCGCAGATTTCATCAACGCATTTTTCTATGAACACGATAAAGTTCCCAGCGTTCGCGAGATCGTCGAGGGAACTGGGATTCCGCTTTCAACTGTACACCGCTATCTTGTGGATATGCAGGAAAAAGGCGAGCTGAGTTACAACGGTTATCGCAGCGCTCGCACGAAAGAAATGAGCGAGGTTTCACCGATTCATGGGATCGCGGTTCTGGGAACTGTTGCATGTGGTCCCGGTCAGGAGGAAGAGCAGCGCTTTATCGAGTACATCCGCATGCCGGAGACACTGGTGGAAAAGGGAGATTATTTTGCTCTGATCGCTAAGGGAGAAAGCATGATCGGCGCGGGCATCTTCCCCGGAGATTATGTTTTTGTGAAAAGACAGGAAACCGCAAATGAGGGCGATCTTGTCATCGCTCTCTTTGATGGTAAGAATAATCTGAAAAAGCTCGGCTTCGATCCGAAGAACAAAAAGTACATTCTCCGTTCCTGCAATCCCGACACGGATAAATATCCTGACATCATCGTGGAAGAATTGCAGATCCAGGGCGTCGTGAAAGGCTCATATCATAAGCACTGATCACGGAGGAACAAGAACGAAATTGAAAAATCAAATCGCGGAAACGGAACGCCGCCGCTTTCCGTCCTTCGATTGTCCTAATCCGAACTGCAAGGCAAAGAACATTGCATTTGCGCCAAGTGCGGAAACGAAAAACAGATCCGAACTGATTCCGATCGAAGCTCTGGAAGAGATCGCCGACGCAGAATTCATCGTCAACTGTCCGAAATGCAGACGACAGTTTGCGTTGATCCGGCATCACAGTTATCCTGTCATTCCTCTGGAGCTTATTCCCTATATCAGTTTTGTGACGACCTACTAATCGAATACTTTGGCATAGTGAGCCGTCCTCCCACCCGTGAATGTGGAAGCAAAGGGCAGGTATCAAGTCCAAAAAAGAATCACGCAGCATAAACAGTTGCGCGTGATCTTTGGCTTGATGCCTGCCTTGTTTTTTATCTTTTTTTGCGTCGGCATGATTTTCTTCGACAGTATTTTTCTTCAGTTTTCTGCTAGGGAAACACTGATTTAATTCGGCCTTTCCATATAGGGACGGATAAGTATCTTCTTCAAATTATTCATCCTTCTCTTTCTAAAATAATATACAGCCGGCGCATCTGATAATAAGACGCAGCAGTTTCCTGAATGTTCCATTGATATTAAATGGTCCTGTCTGCTTTCATATCGGCAGAGAACATTCAATTTTGCTATATCGCTGTATTTATAACTTTCAGGCCGTGATCCCGCGCATAGTTTACGGTATATGCGGTGCCGCCATTCTGTTCCGTAAGATAGCAGATGCAGAGACTGCTGTAATCGACCAAGTGCCGATTTCTTTTCTGCATACAGCCGTTATAATACTTCTCCGCCGTATATGTCACTTTGTCCGCGGCCTGCTTAATTCTCTCATACCCCTCTATATCCCTCTCATCCCATCCCCGTGTCTGATCCATACAAGGGAGAACCAGTATAAGGCGGATCTCAGGATTGGCTTCCCGTAGCCGAAGGACAGTCTGGGCAGCAAGTGTATCGAATCCGAGCGCACCGCCGCAGCCGAAATACCTGTATCCGCTGTTAATGGCTTCTGAAACTGTCTCTTCAAGCCTTTTTGCAATTCTCCGCTTTGCCAGGGTCGGGATCTTTCGATGCCCGGTAAAACACGCAGTCTTCTCTTTTATGGCACTCACCCTCATTCATGGCCATTATATCGCGTCTTGTTAATATTAGTCAACATTAGGCGATTAAGTTTCTCGCCACTTGTGGATATAATTCAACAAGATAATGTATGAGAGGGTGAGAGCATGAATTCCGACGAGCTCTGTCTTATTCAAATGGCCCAGCGGATTACCGAACGCCGAAAGAAATTAGGTTATACACAAGAAGTATTGGCTGAAAAAACAGAATTAACACCACAATTTGTCTCTTATGCAGAGTCCGGAAAACGTGCTACACGTCCCGAGAATCTCCTGAAGATTGCCCGCGCATTGAATGTGAGTGTGGATTATCTGCTTACAGGGGATATCATCGACAAGGATCTTCTCCTTCTCTCCGAAAAGCTGAACAAGCTTACCCCCACACAGTTCCGGACAGTTGAGAACATCGTGAATGAGTGTATCTCCCTTAACGAGAAAGCTGAATAACGTAATAAAAGACTGTGAATACAAGGAGAATCGGTACTAATCTCCACGTATTCACAGTCTTCTTATGTATAGGGTCGCTGCTGCAAATTCATTTGTTCTCTTCGTGTAGCATCTGATTGTATCCTTATATTAGGAAATGTCCTTGGATTTCTGCCGGCTTCTATAAAACATGGCACCTTTTTGGCACCTCCATGGCACTGACACGGGAAATAAAACATGCTACAATGCTTTCATCAAGCAGTGGGCTCGTCTATCGAGTCCGCTGTATTTTTTTATAAGGAGTGCCCGACTATGAAGAAAAAACTGCTTTTATTCACCTGTCTGATACTGTCTGCCACACTGCTGAGCGGATGTGGATCCAGTGTAAAAAAGACACGTACAACAACGCGCCCTGCCTCTGTGACAGCTGCCCCTGTCACCCCTGCACCCACACCAGCACCTACGGCTACACCTGCGCCCACGCCGGAGCCCACGCCGGAGCCCACGCCCATTGTCATCCCTATATCGACCCCGGTACCGACTCCCTCCTTTACGTTCCCTCCGGCCCCTGTCACCACCTATGCCCCAACACCAGTGCAGACCGGCCTCCCGCGTGTCACGAAGGACCCTACCGACGAGATTGTTCCTGTCAACGGCGAATGTATGTTCATTGCTCGTTACGAGAATGCCGATCTGGCCGAATGGCACTTTGTAAGCCCGGATGGCTCCCTGGATGTCAGCTATGCAGTTGTGCAGAGCTATTTCCCGGAGCTGAGGATCATCGGCGGTTCCTCTAAAGACCTGACGCTCCAGAATATCCCTGAAGCACTTAACGGATGCCGTGTGTACTGCTGTTTCACCAACAGCGCAGGTTCCGTGAACACGGGTTCCGCGCTTATAACAGTGAAGTCGCTTCCGGCTTCAGGCTACAGCACGCCTGGCTACAGTACGCCAAGCATGCAGCGCACAGGCTTTGAAGGTCTCTGGGC
>Ga0256407_10013424_pt1 | contig 10954 bp, 8 predicted proteins | sample RumenRJG_04DNA_FD_193489 | JGI IMG/M metagenome (GOLD analysis project Ga0256407, IMG submission 193489) | Bovine rumen microbial communities from Lethbridge, Alberta, Canada - RJG_04 | ecosystem: Host-associated > Mammals > Digestive system > Stomach > Rumen | place: Canada: Alberta | collected... | reverse complement strand
CACATACAAAGATACGAAAAAATATGCACATCTGCAACTTTATTTAGTTAATTAATGTATTGATTATTAACCAGATAGTTAATTCTTTACAATAAAAATCCACCACCTAAATTGACGCAGAGCCGAAAAAGTTTTTTCTGGGGGAAATATCTCACCGTCAGAGAGCATATCTTTACACCTTAACCACACTTATATCTTGAAATTTTGCACGTTTTTATCAACTATTCCAAGTCCGTTTCACCTTCGCTTCAAATTCGCTACAAGTCCGTTTCGTAGAATGGGCGAAAAATGGGACTTGGTAGGGATTTGCAAGGGAGTTCCTGTATTTTTATGTTTTTTGGTGTTTACTTATGTCTATTGTTTTTTGTTAATAATGGAGAAATTAGTAAAACTGCTACGAAACATAGCAGTTTTTTATTATATTATTCGAGTGAAGATGTTTCATATTATTGGATTCGTATTTTCAATTGTGTAGTTTGCAAACAAATTATACCCGAAAGAGTATAATCAAAGTCATTCCACCTCTAATTATACTCGAAAAGGAGAATTTGTCTGCATGATTCATGAAAAAATCTTCTTTCTTTGCTAGGGATATAGCCTATCTACCACCGTTTATAAGCAGATGGTAGATAGGCAAAAATCAGGCTTAATATGGGAATGCATAGTTTGTTCCATCTATGTTGTATATTGCATTTTCTTTTTTAATAAGCATACGTTTTCCATTTATGTATTTTTTGTTCTTTTTTCGAGCAGTAGGAATTGTCTTTATGTTTGTCAGACCTTCTTCTGGATTCCTGAGATTAAACATATCTTCACATGCATATAATGCGGCCTTCTGTGCTATAATATTACTTTCCTCAGTTACATCCACGCATCCCTCTCCGTAGGTACTTAGATTGCGACTACTTACGGTATATCTCATATTTATATCTGATATTGATACGTTGTATATTTTCTTTAGAATACTTTCAAAGTAGCAGCAACTTGCAGTATATCGTGCCAAACCATATCCTAAGTGTGCCCCATCTCTGGTTAGATCTTTAGCTTTATTGTATGATGTCAGTCTTAGATTTTCTATTGCCGTTCCATACGGGATTACAAAATCTATATTGTAATCTTCACACATTTGTTTTGTTGCTTGAGCAATTAAGTTCCATCGTTTTTCTGATGATTCCTCTTTGTTGTTTTTATATTCATCCCAGTAAGAATGAATCAGATAAGTACCTATTATTGCATTTTTTTGATGCTTTTTTATTATTGACAATAGTTCTGGAAGTCCATTATATTTATCGTAATATGGAGCATAGCCTGAAAATTGATGAATTATAATTACATCCCATTGGCAGCTATCTAAAACATCATGAAAGAGAATGCTGTCATTGGGGGCGGCTTTTCTTCCTGCTATAGGAAGGTAGGTCTGTAATTCTCCGAATACTTTTTGGCAATTATATCCGGAACTGTAATTGTCAAATCCATGATAGGCATTTACCCATGACGCAAATGATGCGGATCCTCGTGTCAATTTATACAGACAAATGTCTTTCGTGTCTATGTTTGCTTTACTTACCATAGAGGATAAGAAGGAAACTGCATCATTTGTGTAGCTATTACCGATGTCTAATATCCTTAGTTCATCTTTGTGCCAAACATCTTCATTGGATATATTTCCCGTTTGTGCATTTATGGTGCAGGATAATATAGAAAACAAAAGTAAATATAGAGTTTTAAGGTTTATATTGTGATAAAAAAATGAGCTGATGTACTTTGGGAATTCATATTTTCTCATGATGTTGCTTGTAAAAAGTTATATTGGCAATTTTATGATTTCTGTAATGTTGTTGTACTTTATTAGCGCGATTTCATTTCGAAGAAAATTTCGACCAAGTACTTCTGGATTAGTATCAATAAAAAAGCGTGAGGCTAATTTATCGATACTCAGAGGTACTTGGCCAGAACCTAACTAGACGATAAAAGAGTCCACGCTATGCGCAGACGTCTTCGTATCAAATCTAGTTATTAAACTCTTCTAACGGCCAAGTTTTCTGAGTATTCCGATTTGAAGAACGCGTGTTCTTAATATGATTGTTTCCCTCACCTGTCAAAATGGACGTATCCATTTGCAAAGCTGGGAGGTTATTTCTCTAAATGTTTTTTTTCTTTTGCTTATATTTTAATGTTTTAGTTGATATTATTTCCTCATCTGTTATGATGATGTCTTGGGAGGGTCTTACCAAGTTTCAATTATACGTGTATCTGAACGCATGACATGGAGTTCGTTTGCAATGTCATTGGCATCTCGATTACCTCCCCATGATGTGTCAAGTTCTGCAAATGGATCAGAAGTGAAGGATTCTTCCATTTGGGTGTCATATTTCTTGCTCAGAATATTTAGCCATACGTTACAGATAGTTGTAAGTGGAACATATCCGTCATACTTCACTGTGTTAGGGTAAATCTCATCAAGGGCATGAACGAGAAGGGTTGGTCCTTTTTTAAGTTCCTCATAGATGAAAGGCACGGCTTCTTCTCGCATCTTCACAATCTCTTCGAAATAGTGATTGTTGAAGTTGCCAACTGATAGATGCGCTGTTTCGCGATTCCAGTTTGTAAGATTCGTTTGGAATTGCGAACTTGTTGATGTTCTGCTTGCTTCCATACTTTATGAGTTTTTAATTGTTTATTAGAACTTTCGTTTGCAAAAATACTATTTTATTTTCATACTTGCAAGAAAAGGTGTTGAAAAATGTGAATATGGGTGTTTCTTGTAAGATATTGGTCTGGAATCAGAATATATGATGAGATTCAAATGACCATATCATTATGTTTTGAGGGTGTTTCTTGATAAAGCCTTTTAAGAATGACATTTCATCTACGGAAATGGTGATGCAACCAGAACACCAACCTGCATCAACAGGAAGGTATTCCTCTTTGTGCTTCAGACTATAGTCCACTATTCCGCAACTGTGAAGCATTATGGCTCGTTCGTAAGCGTTGCTGTTCTCTTTGTCTAAACCTACGAGTCGGAAACTAGGCTTGATGGTTGCACCCTCGGTATGTGTGATACGAAAATGACCTGATGCTGAGCAAAGGCTTCCCGCTTCGTTGCTTAATACAGCATGTTCTTTTGTGCTGCCTCCACCAGGACCGTGCATAGTGTGCGCCTTGAAGATGATTTTGTTTTCTTTGAAAGACCAAAGGAAAACGCGACGTTGGCTGCTTGGAATGCTGTAATCAACCAGGATGCAATAGTCCTGATTAAGTTCCTTTCCTGCAAGATATTGTTCGGCTTCTGCTACATATTCTGGAAAAACCTCCTTGAAGTAAATATCCTTATTGGTATTCTCCGTTTCCTCTGTCGATTCCTGTGCCTGAGCTACGCTATTCGTGCAACTGCTTGGTAGCAGCGTTAATAAACAAACGATGCAGGCTATAAAAAATGATTTCTTCATATCTTTAGGTTTGGGCATAATAGTTTGTTGCAAAGGTAGTAATTTATTTCCATTTAGGCAAGATTTTATTTTACTGAATCTTATAAAAAAGTGGGTATTGGCTAAAAAATCTAAAAACTGTTGGCATTCTCGTGATAATTTCTTATCTTTGCCAGATATAAACAGAATAATGTGCGTTTGCCTTGTGACTAAACCGCATATTCCTAAACAATATTGATAATGACAATAGGTATTCAGAAAATAAGACGTGTGATGATAATCGTGGCTATGCTGATATGCAGCGTAGCTAATATTTCGGCTCAGACGGCAGGTGAGTATCTGAAGATGACGGATGCTGTGCCTGGTGGGTATAAGTTCTGGTATTTTGTGCCGGAGGACTATAAAATTGAGCAGCATAAGATGCCGCTTATCATCTTCTTGCATGGTGCAAGTCTCTGTGGCAAGGACTTGATGCGTGTGCGTCGTTATGGCGTGCTTCATGCCATTGATAAGGGTAGGGTGATACCAGCCTTCGTTCTTGCTCCGCAGAATCCTGGTGGTGCGTGGAGTCCTTCAAAGATAAATGATCTGTTGGAATGGGCAAAGGAGAACTACAACGTAGATACAACGCGCGTGTATGTGCTTGGCATGAGTCTTGGCGGTTATGGTACGCTTGATTTCGTTGGCACTTATCCAGATAAGGTAGCGGCGGCTATGGCTCTTTGTGGTGGTTGTTCGCTAAGAGATCTGAGTGGACTTGGCAAGTTGCCTCTATGGATAATGCACGGCACGGCAGATAGGGCTGTTGGTGTCAAGGAGTCGAAAAGGGTAGTGGATTATCTTCAGGAGAATGGTCAGGATAAACTTCTGCGCTTTGACTGGCTTGAGGGCGGTAATCATGGCGTGCTTGCCCGCTTGTTCTATCTGCAAAAGACTTACGACTGGCTTATCTCTCATACTCTCAACAAACGTAAGACCGAGGATTGCATTGACATCACTTGGGATGATATCAAGACAACGTATCAGGATATGAAGAAGTTGTCGGAGGATTATGATCATGACTAACCGGCCTCTCTCCCCGCCCTCTCCCGTAGAGAGGGAGCCGGAGTGCTAAAGATATTTATATAATAATTTTCAATATGAACTTCGACTCTTACAACGATGAAAGCCGACGTGAGGAACTAATAAGAATGATAGAGCATTCTGTACAGCAACTTAGTGTTGGCGAATTGGAAGCCCTTTACTACGATATGGTAGCAAAGGATTATATAAAATAGGAGGTGCATCCACCTCCTATTTTATGTCTATAATGTTCCTGTGATAAGCAATACTATTAAACATCCTTCCCTTTGGGAAGGCTTGGTTAGGCTTTACTGTTCCTTCCAGAACGATGGGGTGAATATTATCAATACTGAGAAGATCTCAAGACGCCCCATGAGCATGAGGAGAGAGCAAATCCACTTGGCAAAGTCGGGAAGCTCGTCCCATGACATCGTAGGACCAATCTCTGTGCCGAGCGTAGGACCTACGTTGCTCAGCGTGGAGATCGTGATGGTGATGGCATTGGTGTTGTCGATTCCTGCTGCTATCATCGTAAATGCACAGAAGATGCACATAAGGCAATAAACGGTGAGGAAAGCGAGTAGGGTGACGCGCTTTTGGTTCGGCACGTTGGTGTCGCCGATACGCAGAGGCAATACTGCGTGAGGATGCAGCATCTGTCGGAACTCGTTGCGTACCACCTTCAAGAGCATTATACATCTGACAGACTTGAAACCACCACTCGTGCTACCTGCACATCCACCAATAAACATACATACGGCAAGAACCACCCAAGTGACATGAGGCCATTTGGCTGCATCATCATTGAACAAACCTGTGGTTGTCAGGAATGATACAACCTGATATATTCCGCAACGGAAAGCGTGCTCATAGTCGTAGCCATTGTGGGTTATGAGCATCACCATAATAAAGAACGTGAAGATGAGGGTGACGCCCACATAGAATTTCACTTCTACGTTATTGATGAGATTCTTCACCTCGCCCTTGATTACGCAGCGGTAGAGAAGAATGAAATTGATACCGGAGAGGAAGCAGAACAAAGTGCTGACATACTCCATTGCCGGTGACTGGAATGTCTCGATACTATCATTATGCGTGGCAAAGCCTCCTGTTGCGAGTGTTGTCATGGCATAGTTGATGCTGTCGAAAACATTCATTCCAAGCAGATAGTAGCATATTCCGCAAGCAATAGAGAGGCTGAGGAATATGATCCAGATGCTCTTTGCCGTAGTTGATAGTCGGGGGTGGAGTTTTGTCTTTATTGGACCTGTTGCCTCTGCTGCAAACACTTTTACTGATCCGCCTACCATTGACGGCAAGATGGCTATGGTGAAGAATACAATACCCAATCCACCAATCCATTGTGACAGGCTTCGCCAGAACAGGATTCCGTGTGGCAGACATTCCACATCATTGAGAATGGTGGCTCCTGTGGTTGTGAAGCCCGACATTGATTCAAAGAAGGCGTTGGTGAAATTGGTGATGTAACCACCTATGAGGAATGGTAGTGTTCCGAATAGACTGAACAGGCTCCATGCCAATGTGACGACAAGGAAAGAGTCGCTTCGGCTCATGGTATTAGTCGCATCCCTGCCCAGATAGCGCAAGGAGAACCCGAACATCTGTGTGATGAGAATTGATAGGATGAAAGCAAATGTATCATCCTCTTGGTATATAAGCGATACACCAAGGCACATAATCATGAACACAGACTCAAGGAAGAGTAGTGAACCGAGAATCTTATATGTTAGATTGAAATTCACTTCTGAATGTAAATTACTTTGCTTCGTGGAAAGGCTTCCGCTTACGCGAATGTTTTGGAAAGTAAATTGGGTGTAAATTTAATCAGTAAATTATATTCAGGAAATTAGAAATCATTTTGTTTTTCCTTGCGGTGAATGATGCAATTGATAATTTACTGATTTAATTTACTTATAATTTACTTTCTATATTTTCGCGTTAGCGAATTTACTTTCTTGCAAGTCCCTTTTAAAGGAAGAATTTCTCAATTCTCTTCATATCGGCATTGTGACAGAAGACTACGACATTGTCGCCGGCCTGTATTTGAGTGCCACCACGGACAAGCATACCCTCACCATCGCGCACAAGTCCGCCGATAGTCATTCCGTAAGGTATTCCGAGTTCGAATACCTTCTTTCGCGTTACCTTTGAGCCTGGCTGCGCAACAAACTCTGCCACATCGGCATTGGCATTCATAAGGAAGCGCACATTTGATACGTCGGCATCCATCAGCATCTCGTAGATGTGACTGGCTGCAATAGCCTTCTTGTTGATGATAGTACCGATGTCAAGACTCTCTGCCATTGCTGCATAGTCAAGGTTCTCAACCATAGCAACGGTCTTGCGCACACCCATACGCTTGGCTGTGAGACAGGCGAGAATGTTGGTCTCGGCATTACCTGTGATTGCCACAAATGCCTGGGTATTCTTAATTCCTTCCTCGATGAGAAGAGATACATCACGACCGTCACCATTGATGACGAGAACACGATCGGCATCAAGAAGAAGTTCGTTGAGACGTTCACAACGTGCGGAATCCTTCTCGATGATTTTCATCTTCATATAGTCGGGTAGGGTGGAGGCTGTTCGTACTGCAGTCTTGCCACCGCCCATAACCATCACGTTCTTCACGTCGGCATATCCTTCTTTGCCCACAAGTTTGCGGATAAGAGGGATATAGTTGCGCTTGGTCATGAAATAGGCGAGGTCGTTAACTTTCAGCTCATCATTACCATTTGGAATGATGGTTTCGTTGCCACGCTTGATAGCAACGATAAGGAATGGATCTTCAGGTCCGCTTATTTCCTTGAGAGGCTGATTGAGGATCTCGGCTGTCTCACGTAGTTTTATGCCGAGCATTACGAGCGCACCGTTATGCACATCCCAACGCAGGCGAACCCATGACATCTTGAGACCGTTTATGATATCCTTTGCTCCGAGTAGTTCTGGGTAGATAACAGAATCAACGCCAGAAGCCTTTAACGTGTCTTTGTTCTCTGGATCGGCAAACTCATAGTCTTCTACCTTTGCCACGGTCTGCTTTGCTCCAAGAGCCTTGGCAATGGCGCAAGATTCGAGATTGACGTGCTGATCAAGTGTAACCGCAATGTAAAGGTCACATTCCTGCACTCCTGCCTGTCGCAATGCATTTATGCTGCCAGGACTGGCATGGAGTGTGAGTACATCAAAATTGCTTGATATACTATCAAGGCTATCCTCATCATCGTCGATGAGAATAATCTCCTCGTTGTTTCGCGAGAGTAGTTTTGCAAGATATGTACCAATGGCGCGTGCGCCTGCAATTACGATTTTCATATACTAAATTATCGGCCTCTCCCCCCGCCCTCCCCCGTAGGGAGGGAGCCGATTCGAGAATGGGGGATTACAATGTAAAATGTATATGGTCTTTCCTTGTCGCCTTCTAGCTCCCTCTCTACGGGAGAGGGCGGGGGGAGAGGCCAGCGATTGCTTCCCTAATGCTTTCCTCGTCAATACCTACGATGTGCTGAAGCTCTGCAACGGTGCCATGCTCAACAAATTGGTCTGGCAAACCGAGACGCTTTACCTTGACATCATAGTCGTGATCTTGGAACCATTCGGTAACGGCAGAACCAAGTCCGCCATTGCGAACGCCATCCTCCACAGTTATCACCTTTCTGAACTTCTTGCCGACCTCATGAAGTATATCTTCGTCGATAGGCTTTAGGAAGCGCATATCATAATGGGTGATAGGTGGTAGGTGTTGGGTGTTGGGGGATGGGTGTTGGGTGTTGGTTGAGAGTAGTTTTTCCACCGTATTGCCAACTGGACCTATCGTGAGAATTGCGATACCTTCGCCTTCACCTTCTATAGAAGTGAGTTTTCTACCAGTTCCTACCTTTATCTCTTCGAGAGGGCAACGCCAATCTATGAGAACACCACGACCTCGTGGATAGCGTATTACGAATGGTCCTTTATCTGGTAGCTGGGCTGTGTACATCAGCCGGCGAAGCTCGTGCTCGTTCATAGGAGAGGAGATGGTGAGGTTCGGTACTGGTCGCAAGGCTGCCATATCGAATGCACCGTGATGTGTTGCTCCATCCTCGCCAACAAGGCCGGCTCTATCGAAACAGAATACTACTGGCAATTTCATTATTGCCACATCGTGTATGATGTTGTCGTAGGCGCGCTGTGCGAATGCGCTGTAAATGTTACAGAAAGGAATGAGTCCGTCCTTTGCCATACCTCCAGAGAATGTAACCGCATGACCTTCTGCTATTCCGACATCGAAGGCGCGATCAGGGAAGGCTTTCATCAGCTTTGTCATCGAACAGCCTGTTGGCATGGCAGGTGTAACGCCCACGATACGAGGATTTTCCTTGGCAAGCTCAACAAGAGTCTCACCGAAAACATCCTGATACTTAGGAGGCATATTCTCGTCATTGCCAGTTATTCGTGCACCTGTATTCGGGTCAAACTTGCCCGGAGCATGCCAGATAGTGGCGGCATTCTCGGCTGGTTTATAGCCCTTACCTTTCTTGGTATGGATATGGAGAAGCTTCGGTCCGCGCATATCCTTGAGTTGGGTGAGAACTCGCACGAGTTCCTTCACGTCATGGCCATCAACAGGACCGAAATAGCGAATATTGAATCCCTCAAAGATGTTCTGTTGCTGAGAGAGAACAGACTTGATGGAATTGTTGAGGCGGATGATAGTCTTACGACGATCATCATTTAGAAATCCCTTACCTGCAAGCCATTCCGCAGCCTTGTTTCGCCAATGGTTGTACGACTCATTGGTGGTGAGGTTGAGGAGATACTGCTTCATGCCACCTACGGAGCGGTCGATAGACATGTTGTTGTCATTGAGAATGATGAGCAGGTCATTAGGCGAAGAGCTGACGTTGTTGAGACCTTCGAAAGCCAATCCACCACTCATGGCTCCATCGCCGATCACAGCGACAACCTTTGGTGATGGGTGTTGGGTGTTAGGTGTTAGCTTGGCGGCAACAGCCATACCAAGTGCGGCGGAAATGCTATTAGAGGCATGTCCGCAAGTGAAGGTGTCGTATTCGCTCTCGTCAGGAGAAGGGAATGGGTGCAGTCCGTTCAGTTTCCTGTTTGTATAGAAAACATCGCGTCTGCCTGTAAGAATCTTATGTCCGTAAGCCTGATGTCCCACGTCCCACACTATGCGGTCGTAGGGTGTAGAGAAGACGTAATGGAGGGCTACGGTAAGCTCCGTTACGCCGAGTGAAGATGCAAGATGCCCAGGGTTCACCGAGAGTTCCTGCACGATGTCCTCGCGCAGTTCTTGGCAAACCTCAGGCAACTTGTCCACCGGAAGTTTCCGAAGGTCTTCCGGTGAGTCTATTTTCTTCAGTAAACTGAAATCAGTCAATTTTTAAAAATATCGGCCTCTCCCCCCGCCCTCCCCCGTAGGGAGGGAGCCGATTTGAGAATGGGGGATTGTCTATATTCTAAAATAAGTTAGCCTTTAGTCTTCCAGCTCCCTCCCTACGGGGGAGGGCGGGGGGAGAGGCCTTTCTTTTCATTTTTTTACTTAACGTTTCCAACCTTGATAAGGTACTCTGCAATCTGAACTGCGTTCAGGGCTGCACCCTTCTTGATCTGGTCACCAGAGAGCCAGAATGTAAGTCCGTTTGGATCAGAGAGATCCTTACGTACACGACCTACATACACGTCATCCTTACCTGCTGTGTAGAGAGGCATTGGGTAAGGCAGACCTTCCATTGTCTCTTTGCTTGCATCAGGATTAGCCTTTGCACCTACACGCTTTGGATCGTCAATGAGTGTTACGCCCTCGCCATTGCGAAGAGCCTCCTGAGCTGCCTCTACTGAGATTGGTTGCTCTGTCTCGATCCAAACAGCCTCAGAGTGAGCACGGAGAGAAGAGATACGAACACACATAGCAGAGCACTTAGCATCTGTGTGCATGATCTTCTTTGTCTCGTTGAACATCTTCATCTCTTCCTTTGTATAGCCGTTGTCCTGGAAGACGTCAATCTGTGGAATTACGTTGTAAGCCAACTGATAAGCGAACTTGTTAACTGTTGGCTGCTCATCGTTAGCGAGCTGCTTGTACTGCTGCTGAAGCTCTGCCATAGCTGCTGCACCTGCACCTGATGCGCTCTGGTAAGAAGCTACGTGGATTCTCTTGATGTGAGAGATCTTTTCCAGTGGCTTGAGCACAACGACCATCATGATAGTTGTACAGTTTGGATTTGCGATGATACCGCGTGGACGGTTGAGGGCATCCTCAGCATTGCACTCTGGTACTACCAATGGCACGTCGTCATCCATACGGAATGCGCTTGAGTTGTCGATCATCACAGCACCATATTTAGTAATGTCAGCTGCAAACTCCTTGGATGTACCAGCGCCAGCACTTGTGAATGCGATGTCAACATCCTTGAAGTCATCGTTGTGCTGGGGAAGTTTTA
>Ga0256407_10013423_pt1 | contig 10954 bp, 4 predicted proteins | sample RumenRJG_04DNA_FD_193489 | JGI IMG/M metagenome (GOLD analysis project Ga0256407, IMG submission 193489) | Bovine rumen microbial communities from Lethbridge, Alberta, Canada - RJG_04 | ecosystem: Host-associated > Mammals > Digestive system > Stomach > Rumen | place: Canada: Alberta | collected... | reverse complement strand
CCCCGTACTTATATGGTAGGTGTAAACATTAAATTCTAACAATCACAGACTATAGGATATGAAAAAGATATTTTTATTCGCCGCAACCGTTGCTACACTGGGACTCGCTTCTTGTAGCATCGACAATGTAGAGAATATCGGCGAAATGTCAACCAGTGAGTTCCCTAAGACGGATGGTGACATCGAGTCCGTTCTGGCTGGTGTCTATCAGAACTTGAACGAGACACATGCTAACCCGCAGTGCTCTTTCCTCTATGCAGCCTGTCTGGCCAGCGACGACCAGCTTGGTGGTGGTGGTACCAACGATAAACTGATGCAGGCAGAAGACTTGCTTTGTAACTACAATGCCGATATGACGAACCAGTTCTATGCCGACCGTTATAAGGGTATTGCTCGTGCAAACACGCTGCTCAATGTGCTTGAGAATGCCTCTATGTCAGAGGATATCAAAAACAAGGGTATTGGTGAGTCTAAGTTCTTGCGTGCTTTCTACTATTATGAGTTGTCTTCTATGTACGGCAATGTACCCCTTATCACCAGTCCGGATCAGGAGAATACTGCTCAGGGTGATGTGAAAGTACTTTGGGGACAGATCCTTCAGGATTTGCGTGATGCCGTACAACTGCTGCCAGCGGTAAAACGTACTGATGGCCGTATCGACAAATATACCGCAGAGGCTATGCTGGGTCGTGCTTGGCTCTATTACACAGGTATGTATTGCAATGGTACAACTACTGCCGACTTGGTTAGTACGACTTATAGTCCATTGACTACCGTTGAACTACCTGATGGGACTTCTCTGACTAAACAGGATGTTATCACTGCTATCGACGATTGCGTGAACAACTCTGGTTACTCGCTTGTTCCTGATTTCCGCAATCTTTGGGCCTACACCAACAATAAGGTTGTTGAAGACTATCCTTACACCAAAGGTAAAAGTCTCGCTTGGGTGGAAAACGACAATGCCGTGAACCCCGAGGCTATGTTCGCTATCAAGTTCAACAAGCTTGCCTCTTGGAGCACAACGATTGGCTATGCTAACGGTATCTCTCTGCACTTTGGTGTACGTGGCGGTCAGGATTACGCAAAAACTTTCCCATTCGGACAGGGTTGGGGTGCCGGTCCTGTGGCTCCTAACCTCGTAAACGACTGGAAGGCCGCTGAGCCTAATGATATCCGTCTGCAGGCTACTATCGCCGATGTGAACAATACGGATGAGATGCCCGCATATACACGCGGTGGTTGGGCTGACTTCGTACAGGAGACCGATTATTATGGTAAGAAGTGGTCACCCATCTGTGCCAAGAACGATGGTTCGTTTGCTCCGAAGGAAGGTGATGTACCTGCTTACTTGGCTTGCTTCGAGACTTTGATGTATCCTGGAAACTGGGATACCTCTGGTGAGAACAACTTCCAGTTGTCTAATATCCACGATCTGGTTCTTATCCGCTTCGCAGACGTGCTTCTCATGCAGTCTGAGCTGAAGGAAGATGCCTCTGGTATTAATAAAGTTCGCGCAAGAGCCGGTCTGCCCGCCATCAACGGTTATTCTCTGCAGGCTCTGCAGAATGAGCGCCGTTGGGAATTGGCTTGTGAAGGTATTCGCTGGAACGACATCCGTCGTTGGCATATTGCTGCCACTCAATTGGCTAAGCAGGAAAACCAGCCAGTTTATTATTGTGGAAATCCAGGTACTAACTCCGCTCATAACGGTGGCTATGTAGCTCGTTACAATGCAACAGCAGGTTTCCAGAAGATGCCTGAGACGCAGATTGCTCTTGGTACGGTTAAGCAGAACGACGGTTGGACAGATGCTACGTCAGAGTACGGTGGCTGGTAAACCAACAAAGTTGAACTAATTAAAAAACAGAACAAAAGATGAAAAAACAGATATTATTCATGGTTGCAGCCCTCGGCTTGCTGACTGCCTGCGACCCGTCGAAAGATAGCATTGGCATGCCAGGCGATTCCGGCTTGACAAGCGATCAGCTTACAAGCGGTTTCGCAGTGAAGCAGTATAGTGACGATACTTATACGATTGAGGCTGCTGATGGTAATTACTTTACGTTCACAACCTCTCCGTCACGTGTGGTAACGGTTTATCAGCTTGATGATGAAGGTAATCGCAATATTTTGTCTGCAGGTGAACCAAATGGTAAGTTTAAGATTGTCCCGAAGCGTGGAAATCCTTCTGAGCAGACTTATTACATTGAGACTAAAGATTTCAATGGCAATACGATTTCTGGTAGTAAGACCGCCACTGTATATGTTCCTCAGGAACTTGAACCCGCTGTACGCTGGCTTGCCAGTGATTCTTATGGCTCAAAGACTTGGTATTGGGATACAGATTTCCGTGTTGGTCCTGTTTGGGGTAACCTGGGATATGCAGCTGGTGACGATTGGACCAGTGGTATCTGGTGGGGAGCAACTCCTGAAGAATTGACAGGTCAGTTGCAGCATTCTGATACTGGAGTAGCTACTGGTGAGGAGAGCTCTGCTGCCTCGATGGTTATCTATGATGATGGCAACATCGCATGCTTCGATGCTGGTGGTAACCAGATTCGCAAAGGTAAGTACTCTGTAGAAGATTTTAGTTTGGAGCGTCACATCGCTTCTGTGGATGGTTCACAGGCTGCTTGGGCTTATGGTAAACTGAAGACCTCTGAAGGTGCTATCTTGTTCCCGTTCCAGATTAACTCTGGTGGCAAAAAGCCGACAGAATTCGAAATTATCGACATTGATGCAAACCACTTGCGCCTTATCTATGCAGCTCCTGGCACAGGTAGCTGGGGTGAAGCCACATGGTGGGCATTCACCAGTAACTCTGATGACGAGGGTGCCCTGACAAACTTCGATACGAAGGATTGGACTTGGGATACCGAATTCCGTGATGGTGCTGTATGGGGCAACCTGGGTTATGCAGCTGGCGAAGACTGGACCAGTGGTATCTGGTGGGGTGCTAAGCCTGAGGAATTGACTGGCCAGATGCAGCATTCTGATACTGGTGTTCCTACTGGTGAGGAAAGTGAAGATGCATACATGACCTTCAATTGGAAGACTGGTAAGGTATCTTGCTTTAATGCTGAAGGTAAAGAAATCCGTTCTGGTAAATATGAAGTCTCAATATGGACGGGCGGTGAGCCTTTACAGCACTCAATCGATGGTTCGCAAAGTGCTTGGGCTTATGGTACTCTGTCAACAGACCCAGGTTCGATCTTGTTCCCATTCCAGATCAACTCAGGTGGTAATAAGCCGACAGAATTCGAAATCATGCAGCTTGATACTGAACACTTGCAACTGATCTATGCAGCTCCTGGCACAGGTAGCTGGAGTGAGGCTACATGGTGGGCTTTCAAAGCTAAAGAGTAATTCCAATATTCTCTATATCATACCGCCCCGGGCTTCAGCAGCTCGGGGCGGCTTGCGTTTATGCTTATATTATTTTGTTCATTCATTGTATCAATCTGCTGTTTTTCGTGATTCTGTTCCGATAGATAAAGATAATTAATAAAAATAGTGTATCTTTGCGGAAGAAACTAAAAACTGCTATTGTATGAAGAACTTCTTATTTATCACTTGTGCCCTTTTTGCAAATGTTGCTCAAGGAGCAGAGAATCAGACAAGAGGCATTGGACATTATCCAGGAGCCATAAGTGAATATTTTGCGCCCACTGTCAGTTGGACGGATGGCGGCAAGTTGACAAACGTGGCGTTGCATAGAGCAGCGTGGGCCTCGTCAGCCTATGACTATAACCATACGGCACACCTTGTGACCGATGGTATCTGTGACTCGACGGAACCTGCCACTCTGAAGGTATCTACTCCTAGTGGAACATTGCCAAGACGCGAGGCTGAGTGGTCTATCGACGGAGGTCCGTTCTCAAGAACCATACTCATGGGCAGTAGCAGTTGGCTCCAGTTTGATTACAGCGGCGCCTTGTCTGTCGCTGCTACTAAGCTTAAGCTACAGGGTATGGTGATATACGATGACAAGGTTGCCACTAAGGGTTACACGATACGGTGCCAAGTGTCGACAGACGGTAAGCAGTGGCAGACAGTAGGGGAATTAAAAGGTGAAAAATTGCCAGGAACGCTGTTGCACTACAAGTTACACTCTGATCCCAATAAGCAAGAAGAGCAGAACTATCTGCCAGCTCGTGTGTTGAATGAGGAGATTCGTTTCAATGCACCTATTGCCACAAGCCATTTTCGTTTAGTGGTCGATATGGAAGGAACTGCTCATTGGGATATCCATGAGTTACAGTTCAAGGATGCTGATGACAACGATGTGGAGGTGATGCCTTCACGGGAGTTCAGCAGTATGTGGATAAGTGATGGCGGTGGTGAGCAGTGGCTTTATACAGACCTTGGCAAACGACTGCCTATCGAGCAGGTATTACTTGACTGGTATCAGGCACCAAAGAAGTCTTGTATTCAGGTGTCAGGTGATGCCAAAACATGGCAGACGGTTGCCCAATGGAATCAAGTTTCTGCCCGTTATGTCCGCATCTTGATGCAGGAACCAGGTGAGGCAGGCTATTATGCCCTAAGAGAGATGCAAGTGCTGTCGAGGGAGAAGCAGGTGGTGACACCGCATGCTGTGGCTGGCAATCGAAATGGACGTTATGAACTGAGTGGTGGCAACTGGCGTTTGCAACGAGCCTCGGAGGTGACTGCCAGAGGTGAGGAGATAGCTAGTGCTGACTTTGACAGTCATGAGTGGATATGTGCCACAGTGCCTGGTACTGTGCTGGCTTCCTATATTAATATAGGTGCTGTGCCGAATCCGAATTATGCCGACGATATCGACCAGATCTCTGAGTCGTATTTCCGTAGCAACTTCTGGTATCGTGATGAGTTTGAGGTGCGGACCATCGAAGATGGGCAGCAGTGGTTGAATTTTGATGGTATCAACTGGAAGGCGAATGTCTTTTTGAATGGGCAGTGCCTTGGTCGCATTGAGGGAGCCTTTATGCGAGGTAAATTTAATGTGACAGGAATTCTGCAGAAAGGCAAGAATTATCTGGCTGTAGAAATCATCTGCAATGAGCATTTTGCAGCCATTAAGGAGAAAGACGAGAATACGACACAGTTTAATGGTGGTATCCTTGGAGCAGATAATCCCACTTTCCACGCTACTGTAGGCTGGGACTGGATTACGACGACTCGTGGACGCGAGGCTGGCATCTGGAACGAGGTCTATCTGACTACAACAGGTATGGTAACCGTGAGCGACCCTTATGTGCAGACTACTCTATCTGCTGACAGGAAGACTGTCACACCTTCCGTCTTTGTACATAATTACGAGTCGAAGTCTGTGACAGGTGTACTGAGTGGCTATATTGGAAACGTCAAGTTTGAAAAGACCATTACTATCCCAGCCAATACGGAGCAGGAGATTTCATTTTGCGCAAAGCAGTTCCCACAACTGTCAAGCAGTGACTTCCGTCTGTGGTGGCCTAATGGTTACGGTGAGCCGTGTCTTTATGATGCAGGTTTCACCTTTACGCCACAAGGAGCGAAATCTTCCTCGCTCAGCTATAAGGCTGGCTTGCGCCAGATGACATATGTGGATACCAAAGACTCGTTGCGCATCTATATCAATGGTCGGCGTTTTATTCCCTTAGGTGGCAACTGGGGCTTCGACGAACACAATCTGCTTTATCGTTCTCGTGAATACGATATCGCCGTGGGGTATCATCAGGATATGAACTTTACGATGATACGCAACTGGGTAGGTCAGGTGGGCGATGAGGCTTTCTATGAAGCCTGTGACCGTCATGGTATCATGATCTGGCAGGATTTCTGGTTGGCTAATCCCGCTGATGGCCCTGATCCTTATGACAATGTGCTTTTCCTGCAGAATGCTAAGGACTATACCCGTCGCATGCGTTCGCATGCCAGCATTGGACTCTATTGTGGGCGCAACGAAGGGTTCCCACCAGAGGCGCTCGATCGAAAACTTCGAGAATATGTCCACACGTTGGCTCCTGGTATGGAGTACATTTCACATTCGTCATCAGAAGGTGTGAGCGGTGGTGGCCCATACAGGGCTTTGTCAATGAAGGAGTATTTTGAAAAACAGACTGGTAAGATACACTCTGAGCGCGGTATGCCTAACGTAATGAATATTGAGAGTATGCAGCGCACATTCTCGCCAGATGCTCTTTGGCCGCAGTCACTCCAGTGGGGACAGCATGACTATACCCTCCAGGGAGCTCAGCGATCTGCCTCATTCAATAAGATGGTAGAGGAAGGCTTCGGACAAGCCAAGAGTGCAGAGGAATTCTGCCGATGGGCACAACTCATCAACTACAACGGCTATCGCGCGATGTTCGAATCTACCAGCAAGAGCCGTGCAGGCTTGTTGCTTTGGATGAGTCATCCCTGCTGGCCGTCGATGGTTTGGCAGACTTATGACTATTACTTCGATCCTACTGCTGCCTACTTTGGCTGTAAGAAAGCCTGTGAGCCCTTGCACATTCAATACAATGCTCTCACCGATAGCATTGAAATCGTAAATCACTCTGCTGGCAACCGTCAGGCGGTGACAGCTACCGCTACCATCTATGACATCAATGGCAGACGTGCTTATCAGCAGAAGACTCGTATTAATAGCAGCGAAGACACCACCATTGCTTGGCAGAAATTGTCGAAGCTGATGTCTAAGTCTCCTTCGGCAGTCTATTTCCTGCGTCTGACGCTGGCCGACAAGAAGAATGTGGTCTCTGAAAACAACTATATCATGGGCAGTGAAGAGGGAAATTATCAGGCGCTTCAAGCTCTGCCCAAGGCAGAAGTGACACAGCAGATGACAGTTAGCAGCAATGGCAACGACTATACCGCCAGCGTCACGTTCCATAATAAGAGCAAAGTGCCCGCACCATTCCTGCGCCTGAATCTGAAAGGAGGAGACGGAGAACAGATTCTTCCTGTGGTCTATAGCGATAACTACATCACCTTGATGCCGGGTGAGCAGAAGACTGTAACCATTCAATGGCGGAAAGAAGATGCTCGTGGACAGCAGCCAAATATAGAGGTAACTGGGATAAACTAATTTGATACACTATAAATAATTGATGACGATGAAAGTAAGACTACTACTATTAATTGCATTTCTGATGCTGACTTTTGCGGGCAAGGCTCAGACCTGTGCTCGAGAGAAAATCCGACTGGATGAAGGGTGGAAATTTGCCTTTGGCCATGCTTCAGACCCTCAGAAAGACTTTGGGGGCGGCACAGAGTATTTTAACTATCTGACGAAGGCGAACTCGATTCATAACGAGGGACCTTATTCGCCTAAGTTTGATGATAAAGACTGGCAGGCGGTGCGCGTGCCTCACGACTGGGTGACAACGCTTCCGTACGCTTCCGAGGCCAGTCATTCGCATGGCTATAAGACGGTAGGCTATAAGTATCCTGAAACCAGTGTCGGATGGTATCGGAAGACGATTAGAATTGAAGAGTTGAAGGATGGAAGAATTGAAGAACTGCCGTACAGGTATTATCTGCAGTTTGATGGTATCTTCCGCAATGCGCAGGTGTGGTTCAATGGTTTCTGGATGGGAGTTGAGCCCAGCGGCTATGCTACTCAGGTGTATGACGTGACGGAATATGTGAATTATGGAGGCGAAAACCTGATCTGTGTGCGTGCTGATGCCACGTTTGAAGAGGGTTGGTTCTACGAAGGAGCAGGTATCTATCGTGATGCCTGGCTCGTGAAGATGGCTGCGGTCAGCGTAGCGCCTTTCGGCACTTTTGTCTATGCAGACTTAAAGCAGCCTTATACCTCTGCTGTCATTCATGTGGAGACAGAGGTGAACAACCATTCATTAGAATCTCAGACCTGTGAGGTCAGCCAGCGGCTGCTGGATGCTGATGGCAATGAGGTAGCCAAATGCAGTGATACGAGCATCTCGCTGCAACCTAAGGAAACTCTTGGCTGCAACCAGCAGATGACACTTGAAAACCCACATTTATGGGGCACAAATGATCCTTATCTGTATAAGGTGGAGACAACGGTGAAAGTGGCGGGAAAGGTAACGGATGTCTATGAAACGACTATTGGCATTCGCGACATTGCCTTCGATGCTGATAAGGGTTTCCTTCTGAATGGTAAGCCACTGAAACTGAAGGGCGTCAATCTTCATCAGGATCATGCAGGCGTGGGTGCTGCTATGCCTGAGGCGCTGATGGAATGGCGTATCAGACAACTGAAGAAGATAGGTTGCAATGCCTACCGCTCATCACATAATCCGATGACGCCTGCATTGCTTGATATCTGTGACCGGGAGGGTATCCTCGTCATTGATGAAAACCGTCTGGCAGGTATTAATACTGAGCACCAGCGATTATTAGAAAAGATGATTAAGCGCGATCGCAACCATCCGTCTGTCATCCTTTGGAGCGATGGTAATGAGGAGTGGGGTATGGAGAACACCATTCAGGGCACTCGTATCGCTGCCGCCATGCGTGAATACACCCGTTTGCTCGATCCTACGCGCCCTTCTACGATTGCTAATGCTGGAGGCTCAGAGATGATCAAGGGGCTTGATGTCGTGGGCTTCAACTATATCCTCCAGAACGATGTGGATAACCGCAAGAAGGCTAATCCCTCATGGAGAATTGTGGGTACGGAAGAGACCACGGGCTGCGGAACGCGCGGTGTCTATTTCGATTCTCCAGAACGGCCTGGACACATGAGATCCATGAACCTCAGTCCTGACACCGACGGTACTGAGAACCGCATCGAGCGTGGGTGGAAATTCTATGCCGAGCGTCCTTGGGGTGCAGGTCTCTTCTACTGGACAGGCTTCGACTATCGCGGTGAGCCTAATCCTCTGAAGTATCCTGCTACCGACTCGGAATTCGGCATTCTGGACTACTGCGGGTTCCCCAAAGATGAGGCCTACTATCTGAAATCGTGGTGGACAGACGAACCAACGCTCCACATCTTCCCCCATTGGAACCTGCAGGGTCATGAGGGTGAGGAGATAGAGGTTTGGGCCTATAGTAACTGTGACGAGGTGGAACTGACAGTCAATGGCAAGAAACTCGGTCGTCAGACGATGCCCCGTAATGGTCACTTGAAGTGGAAAGCTGTCTATCAGCCAGGAAAGGTTGTTGCTATTGGTTATAAGAATGGTAAACGCATTCTGACAGAAACGGTTGAGACCACGCGTCCTGCTTCAAAGATTGTGCTGAAAGCTGATCGTCAGACGATGAAGGCTGATGGACGTGATGTGTCTGTCATTACTTTCGAAGTGCAAGACAATAAGGGACGTATCGTCCCTGATGCTTGTCCGATGTTGACGTTCCGTTTAGAGGGCGAGGGCCGTATCATTGGCGTGGGCAATGGTGATCCTGCCTATTTGGGTGAGGATCATCCGAAAGATAAGGACTGCCACGAGTTCGGCATACCAGCCTTTAACGGTTTGGCACAGTTGATAATCCAGAGCAGCCAGATTCCTTCAGCCCTTACTGTGTCGTGTACTGCCGACGGGTTGAAACAAGGTTATTTGAGTTTGAACACAGAAAATTAGGAGGGAGTAGGATGTGCCTGTGTTTTCCGCGCTATTCTTTGGTGATTTAAGAGAAAAGTTATAACTTTGCACCGTTTTTATGAAGATAGGGATGACAAAATACTGGAATATAGGACTGTCGGTGCTGGTGGGCATCGGCATGTTCTTATTTTGGTATGTGGCTTATCCCCATGCTTTGTCCTATCAAGAGCAATACCAACTTTTCTTGTGGACTGGCGATTACTTCCTTGAACGCGTGAGCGTTCCTGGCGGTTTCGCAGATTGGGTAGGAGAGTTCTTCGTACAGTTCTATTACGTAGGATGGTTGGGCGCTCTCTTGCTGGCTTTGCTCTTTGTTGCACTACAGCGACTGACGGCTCGCTTGCTCCCGAAGTCATGGCTGTTGTTGAGTCTGGTGCCTGTGGCGCTACTCTGGTGGTTGATGGGTGACATCAATGTATTGCTGTCCTTGCCTGTGGCTGTGGTGCTGGCGTTGGCGCTAGCTTGTTTCCGCATAAGTAAATCTTGGTCCTGGGCGGATGTTCTGATATTGCCAGTTGCCTATTGGCTGATTGGTCCTGTCGTTTGGCTATATGCAGTCATCCGCGTATTACAATTAGGGTGGAAGCATCTGTGGTCGGCAGGTTGGTTGTTGGCTATACAGCTTGTGGTATATGCCTGGCTGTTACCCCAGTGGCCGCTGCAGATGGCGATGACAGGGCTGAGTTACTACCGAATCCCATTGCATTATCCGCAGTGGAATGGATACGACAAGGATATGTATGAACTCATCCGGCTCGACTATCTCGTCAGAAACGAGCGTTGGGATGATATTGTGAAGCGGGCAGGAGAGTATCAGGTAAAGACACCATTTTGGTCGAACTGTGTTAATCTGGCTTTAGCAGAGAAACGTTTGTTGGCAGATCGTATGTTCGACTTCTACCAGAGTGGAGAAGATGCGCTGGTGATGCCTCGTGTACGTGACCTGACTTCGATGTTGCCATCGGCAGAGGCTTTTTGGCGTTTGGGCATGGTGAACTCTGCTCAACGCTATATGTTCGATACCCAGGAGTCCATCCTCAACGGACGTAAGAGTGGGCGTTGTACCAAGCGAATTGCTGAATGTATGTTGGTGAATGGGCACTATCAGACGGCTGCCAAACAGATTGCTTTGCTGAAGAAGTCGCTCTTCTATCGCGACTGGGCTTTGGAGGCAGAGCAGCTATTGGGTGATGAGGCTAAGATTAACGCTCACCCCGTATATGGCAAACTGCGCAGACTGCGTTATAAGGATAATTTCTTGTATAGTTATGATGAGATGGACAAGATGCTGGGACTGCTTTTCCAGAATAATCCTGAAAACAAGATGGCACTCGACTATTTCATGGGCCAGATGTTGCTGAAAGGCAATGTGCAAGGCTTTGTGCAGTTTA
>Ga0256407_10013422_pt1 | contig 10955 bp, 6 predicted proteins | sample RumenRJG_04DNA_FD_193489 | JGI IMG/M metagenome (GOLD analysis project Ga0256407, IMG submission 193489) | Bovine rumen microbial communities from Lethbridge, Alberta, Canada - RJG_04 | ecosystem: Host-associated > Mammals > Digestive system > Stomach > Rumen | place: Canada: Alberta | collected... | reverse complement strand
TCGCTCTGAGGCTCAACGCCGCCCTTGGCGCAAAGCACCATTACCGCTCCGTCGAGTACACGCAGTGATCTTTCAACCTCTACGGTAAAGTCCACGTGTCCCGGAGTGTCGATGATATTAATTCTTGTGTGTTTCCACTGAGCAGTAGTAGCGGCGGAAGTAATGGTGATACCGCGCTCTTGTTCCTGCTCCATCCAGTCCATGGTGGCTGCGCCCTCATGGGTCTCACCTAACTTGTGAGTTCTGCCGGTGTAAAAGAGGATTCTCTCTGTTGTTGTTGTCTTACCGGCATCGATGTGTGCCATGATACCAATATTTCTGGTGTGTTCCAGCTCAAAAGCTCTTCCCATTATTCCCTCCTTTCTACATGCTTATATTCATTCTTATCTGCTGCTCTCACAGATTAGAATCTGAAGTGTGCGAACGCCTTGTTGGCCTCTGCCATCTTGTGGGTATCTTCCTTCTTCTTTACGGATGAACCCGTGTTGTTAGCAGCATCCATGATCTCGCCAGCAAGTCTGTCAGACATCTTTCTCTCTCCTCTGGCTCTGGTATATCTCGTCAGCCATCTGAGTCCGAGAGTCTGTCTTCTCTCAGGTCTTACTTCGATTGGAACCTGGTAGTTCGCACCGCCGATTCTTCTTGCTTTTACTTCGAGAACTGGCATGATATTGTTCATTGCCTTCTCAAATACTTCGAGAGGTTCTTCTCCTGTCTTCTCTCTGATCTTGTCAAATGCATCGTATACGATGGTCTGAGCAACGCCCTTCTTACCATCGAGCATGATGCTGTTGATCAGCTTGGCAACTACTACGCTGCCGTATACAGGATCAGGAAGAACATCCCTCTTAGGTGTGTTACCTTTTCTTGGCACTTCTCTTCCCTCCTTCTGGAATTGAACAGGTACTCGTTGACTGCACGGTGATCTCCTTCAGACAGCAGATTCAGCTGTCTTACTCGCCGGTCAGCCCCCGTGGCGCTCTTTATATAAAAGAATGCCCTGTACTAGATAATATTAAATAATTAGTTTAGACTTTCTTGATCCTCTGTAATAGATTACTTCTTGACCTTAGGTCTCTTTGCTCCGTACTTGGAACGGCCCTGACCGCGATTTGCAACGCCGGAAGCGTCGAGTGTTCCTCTGATGATGTGATATCTTACACCAGGGAGGTCCTTGACTCTACCGCCTCTTACCAGTACAACACTGTGCTCCTGCAGATTGTGGCCAATACCAGGAATGTAAGCAGTAACTTCCATTCCGTTTGTCAGACGGACTCTTGCGACTTTACGAAGAGCTGAGTTAGGCTTCTTAGGGGTGACAGTCTTGACTGCAACGCATACGCCTCTCTTCTGAGGGGAGTTAACGTTGGTAAGAGTCTTATGAAGAGTGTTCATGTTCTTACCGAGTGCAGGAGCTGTCGACTTCTTTACCGAGCTCTGTCTGCCCTGACGTACTAACTGGTTAATTGTAGGCATTCTTTTCTCCTTTCTTATGATTTTTTGTATTCATTCAAGCCTATTTTACTATGAAGGCTCGAACTTCATAATTTTACTGGCAAAGTATTGAAAAGTCAATACTTTGCCAGTATTTTCCGCATTACTCCGGAATGTATGTTTCGCCATACACTGCCGGCTTTTCTTCAGCGTCTGTTTCTGCTGCCTTCTCAGCATCTGCATCTGCAGATACTGTTTCAGAGGAAACATCCTCGTAGATCTTAGGCATGTCGGACGACTGAACTCTCAGCTCGTTTTCGCCGTAATCGACCTCGATATTGCTGTATCTCTTCATTCCGGTACCTGCCGGGATGAGTTTTCCGATCATGACGTTCTCTTTGAGACCTTCGAGTCTGTCAGTCTTGCCCTTGATGGATGCATCTGTGAGTACCCTTGTGGTCTCCTGGAAGGATGCTGCTGACAGGAAGGATGATGTTGCCAGCGCTGCCTTGGTAATACCGAGCAGCTGCCTTGCGGCTGTTGCAGGCTCAAGTCCTTCTGCTTCTGCCTTGGCATTTGCTTCTTCAAGCTCTCTTCTTGAGTACTGTCCGCCAGGAAGCAGTCCTGTATCTCCAGGCTTTTCAACTTTGTACTTGGAAAGCATCTGGCTTACGATGATCTCGATGTGCTTGTCGTTGATGTCTACACCCTGGGTCTTGTATACTCTCTGCACCTCTCTGAGGAGATACTCATATACACCCTGGACTCCGTTGAGTCTCATGATATCGTGAGGATCAAGAGGTCCCTTGGTTATCTGGCTTCCGGCTTTGACTTCCTGTCCGACCTCAACGTTGATCCTTGCGCCGAACGGGATAACATAGTTTCTGTCTCCGCCTTCTTCTCTGACGACTACATCGGTCTTGTTGTCTTCTCTAGGCTCAATGGATACCACCACACCGTCGCCTTCACATATCTCAGCAAGGCCCTTAGGCTTACGCGCCTCAAACAGCTCCTCTACTCTAGGAAGACCCTGTGTGATGTCGGAACCGGCAACGCCTCCTGTATGGAATGTTCTCATGGTCAGCTGAGTACCCGGCTCACCGATGGACTGAGCTGCAATGATACCGACCGCTTCGCCAGGAAGTACCATTCTGCCTGTAGCCATGTTTTTACCATAGCACTTTGCACAGATACCGCTCTTTGCACGGCATGTCATAGCAGATCTGATCTTTACAGTCTTGACGCCGCGTTTTTCGATCTCCTGAGCGACCTCATCAGCTATGTATTCATTTCTGCCAATGATCACTTCGCCTGTCTGAGGATCGATGACATCTTCGATGGTGAATCTGCCTGCGATTCTCTGCCAGAGCTTTTCGATCTCTTCCTTACCGTCCATGAATGCACGGATCTCAATTCCCTCATCGGTACCGCAGTCATCCTCGTTAATGATGATGCTGTGCGAAATATCTACAAGTCTTCTTGTCAGATATCCTGAGTCCGCTGTTCTGAGAGCGGTGTCGGTCAGACCCTTACGGGCACCGTTGGACGAAATGAAGTACTCCAGTATGGACAGACCTTCACGGAAGTTGGACTTGATAGGAATCTCTACAGTGTGACCTGTAGCGTTTGCCATCAGACCTCTCATACCGCCGATCTGGCTGATCTGGGATTTGTTACCTCTCGCTCCGGAATTCGCCATGATGTACAGGTTGTTCATCGAGCCGAGATTTTCCATGAGAGCGTCAGCTGTATCGGAAGTTGCCTTTCTCCATGTGGAGATGACCTTGTCATATCTCTCCTTATTGGACATAAGTCCGCGCTTGTAGAGAGCTTCGTAAGTGTCTACTTCCTTTTCTGCTGCACCGACGATATCGGCCTTTGCAGCAGGGATCTCCATGTCTGAGATACTGATCGTTACAGCACTTACTGTGGAGTAGTGATAACCTGTATCCTTGATATAGTCAAGCATCAGAGCTGTCTCGGTATTGCCGTGTACCTTGAAGCAGGCGGCGATGATCTTTCCGAGAGCTTTCTTCTCACAGAGGAAATCTACCTCAAGTGAGTACGGATCCTTTTCCCTGTCTACGAATCCGAGATCCTGCGGGAGTCCCTGGTTGAAGATAAATCTTCCGACTGTGGACTCTACCAGCTTGCCCGGATCACCTTCATACGCACAGCGGCGTACTTTGACCTTGGCATGGATGCCGATGACGCCTGTCTGGTATGCCATGATCATCTCATCATAGTCAGCAAAACACTTTCCGTCGCCTCTCTCTGCAGGACGGTTTCTCTCGACGCTGCCCGGATGTGTCAGGTAGTAACTGCCGAGGATCATGTCCTGAGTAGGGATCGTGATAGGTGAACCATCCTTAGGCGCAAGGATGTTGTTGACTGAAAGCATGAGGAATCTGGCCTCTGCCTGAGCCTCTACTGACAGCGGAACGTGGACAGCCATCTGGTCTCCGTCGAAGTCAGCATTAAATGCTGTACATACGAGCGGATGCAGCTTGATAGCTTTTCCTTCAACAAGTACCGGCTCAAATGCCTGGATACCGAGTCTGTGCAGTGTAGGGGCACGGTTGAGCAGTACAGGGTGGTCCTTGATGATGTAATCGAGTACGTCCCAGACCTCTGTATCAGCTCTCTCTACCATCAGTCTTGCCTGCTTGGTATTCTGAGCGATCTCTCTTTCTGTAAGCTCTCTCATGATGAAAGGCTTGAAGAGTTCGAGTGCCATTGTCTTAGGGAGTCCGCACTGGTAGAACTTCAGATCAGGTCCTACTACGATTACGGAACGTCCGGAGAAGTCTACTCTCTTGCCGAGGAGGTTCTGACGGAATCTTCCCTGCTTACCCTTGAGCATGTCTGAAAGGGACTTGAGCTTGCGGCCGCCGGCTCCCTGTACAGGTCTGCCTCTTCTGCCGTTATCGATAAGTGCATCGACGGATTCCTGAAGCATTCTCTTCTCGTTACGGATGATGATGTCAGGAGCTCCGAGCTCGCCCAGCTTTTTAAGTCTGTTATTTCTGTTGATTACTCTTCTGTACAGATCATTGAGGTCGGAAGTTGCGAATCTTCCTCCGTCGAGCTGTACCATAGGTCTTAATTCCGGCGGAATGACCGGGATCACGTCGAGAATCATCCATTCAGGCCTGTTGCCGGACTGCTTGAATGCCTCGATGACCTCGAGGATCTTGACGAGTCTGATTTTCTTCTGGCCGCTTGCAGAAGACATCTGCTCTCTGAGGTCAATAGCCATCTGATCGACGTCTATGTCGCAGAGCAGTTTCTTGATTGCCTCTGCACCCATGCCGGCCTGGAAAGACTTGCCGTAGATCTCGCGTGCTTCGTTGTATTCTTCCTCTTCGATGACCTGCTTATAAGCAAATTTTGATTCGCCCGGGTCAGTAACGACGTAGGAAGCAAAGTACAGGACCTTTTCCAGTTCCTTAGGTGTCATATCGAGTACGAGACCTATTCTTGATGGAATGCCCTTGAAGTACCAGATGTGTGAAACAGGAGATACGAGCTGGATGTGGCCCATTCTCTCTCTCCTTACTTTGGCCTTGGTAACCTCAACTCCGCAGTACGGGCAGATAAGGCCCTTGTAGCGGATCTTGTTGTATTTGCCGCAGCCGCAGACCCAGTCCTTGGTAGGTCCGAAGATCCTTTCGCAGAAAAGTCCGTCGAATTCAGGCTTGAGAGATCTGTAGTTGATGGTCTCTGGCTTAGTTACCTCGCCGTGTGACCAGCTCAGCATTTCATCTGTACTTGCGAGTTTGATCTGAAGGGACTCAATATTTCTCAGATCCTGATTGTTGTCTGTCATCATAATATTTCCTCCCTTTCTTACTCTTCATCTGCAAAAGTCTCACGTGCTTCAGCTTCTGCAAGCGCATCGAGGCTTTCCATATCAACTGCTTCTGTAAGATCCATGTCAGGTTCTGCAGGTGCTGCGGCCGCTGCCATGCTTTCGAGCAAAGCGGAGATATCGCTGATCTCTTCATCAGTCATGGTGTCTTCTGCTTCCTCTGCATTGATGCGGGCTGCGTCTTCCTCAGCAGCTCTGTCCTGCTCATGTTCTCTCTTTTCTTTCTCAGCTTTTCTGTCTGTCTCGCTGAGCATTCTGTCAAGAGTCAGAGCTCCGTCATATTCGGATGTCTCTCTGATCTTGATCTCACTGTCATCACCGGCCTTGGTCTTGATATCCAGAGCAAGTGACTGGAGTTCCTTGATGAGTACCTTGAAGGATTCAGGAATACCAGGCTCAGGGATATTGATGCCGTTGATGATGGATTCGTATGTCTTGGTCCTGCCGATGATATCGTCGGACTTGACTGTAAGTATTTCCTGCAGAGTGTATGCTGCACCGTAAGCTTCAAGTGCCCATACCTCCATCTCACCGAATCTCTGTCCGCCGAACTGAGCTTTTCCGCCCAGAGGCTGCTGTGTAACGAGTGAGTAAGGTCCGATGGATCTTGCATGTATCTTGTCGTCTACCAGATGGTGGAGCTTGAGCATGTACATGTATCCGACAGTAACAGGGCTGTCGAAGTATTCGCCTGTACGTCCGTCTCTGAGTCTGAGCTTTCCTGTTTCAGGATAACCCTCTTCCTTGAGCATCTGGATAACGTCCTTCTCGCTTGCTCCGTCAAATACAGGAGTGGAAATGTACCAGCCCTTGGACTTGGCTGCAAGACCGAGATGAACCTCGAGTACCTGTCCTACGTTCATACGTGAAGGTACACCCAGAGGGTTGAGCATGACCTGCAGTGGCTCGCCGTCTTCCTTGAAAGGCATATCTTCCTGAGGAAGGATCCTGGAGATAACACCCTTATTACCGTGACGTCCGGCCATCTTGTCACCAACGTTGATCTTTCTCTTGGTAGCAACATAGACTCTGACGATCTTGTTTACTCCCGGAGGAAGCTCAGTGCTGTTGGTCTTATCGAATACTCTTACGTCGATAACGATACCCTCTTCACCGTGAGGCAGCTTGAGAGATGTGTCTCTGACTTCCTTGGACTTTTCTCCGAAGATAGCACGGAGCATCCTTGCTTCCGGTGTGAGATCGGTCTCGCTCTTAGGAGTGAGCTTTCCGACAAGTATATCGTTGGATTTTACTTCTGCTCCTATTCTTACGATACCCTCTTCATCGAGTTCCTTGAGCATTTCGCCAGGAAGGTTAGGGATATCTCTTGTGATCTCTTCAGGTCCGAGTTTGGTGTCTCTTGCTTCACACTCATGCTTTTCGATATGAAGTGATGTGAGCACATCATCCATGAGAAGTCTCTCATTCAGGATGATAGCGTCCTCGTAGTTGTAGCCTTCCCATGTCATGAATCCGATGAGAAGGTTCTTGCCCAGAGAGATCTCACCGAGGTTGGTGGAAGGACCGTCTGCGACGACCTCGCCTGCCTCAAGATGCTCGCCATAGCTGACGATAGGTCTCTGGTTGATGCATGTTCCCTGGTTGGAACGCTTGAACTTGAGCATCCTGTATTCATCGACTGTGCCGTCATCGTCTCTTGTGACTTTGACCTTGTTGGCATCGACATAGGATACTGTTCCTGCGGACTTACACAGAACTACAGCGCCTGAATCGCATGCAGCCTTATACTCGATACCTGTTCCTACATAAGGAGCCTCGGTGACGAGCAGAGGAACTGCCTGTCTCTGCATGTTGGATCCCATCAGAGCACGGTTCGCGTCGTCGTTTTCAAGGAACGGGATCATTGCGGTAGCAACTGATACTACCTGCTTAGGTGAAACGTCCATGTAGTCGACTTCGTTTTTCGGCACCATGGTGATCTCGCCCTTGATACCTCTGACTGCGACCTTGTTGTTGAGGAAGTGTCCCTCTTCGTCGAGCGGCTCATTAGCCTGAGCAACGATCATGAGATCCTCGTCAGCAGCTGCAAGATAGTGCACATCGTTGGTGACAATGCCTGTCTCTTTGTCTACCTTGCGGTACGGAGTCTCGATGAATCCATACTGGTTGATGATGCCGTATGTTGTGAGCGATCCGATAAGTCCGATATTAGGACCTTCAGGAGTCTCGATAGGGCACATCCTGCCGTAGTGTGAATAGTGTACGTCTCTTACCTCCATGCCGGCTCTTTCTCTTGAAAGTCCGCCAGGTCCGAGAGCTGACAGCCTTCTCTTGTGAGTGAGCTCTGCAAGAGGGTTGTTCTGGTCCATGAACTGCGACAGCTGTGAAGATCCGAAGAATTCCTTGATAGCTGCAGTTACAGGCCTGATATTGATGAGCTGCTGAGGTGTTGAATTCTCAGTAGTCATTCTTTCTCTTATAGTTTTTTCCATTCTGGCAAAACCGATCCTGCACTGGTTCTGCAGGAGCTCGCCGACTGTCTTAAGTCTTCTGTTGCTCAGATGGTCGATGTCGTCGATATCTCCGACACCGCAGTTAAGGTTGAGGAAGTAGCTCACGGATGCGATGATGTCCTCAAGGATGATGTGCTTAGGGCTGAGCTCTTTTCTTCTGTTGGCAATAGCAGCCTTCAGCTTGTCCTCATCTCCGTCAGCCTGTCTGATAATGTCCATGAGTACAGGATAGAATACCTTCTCCGACAGCTTGTACGGAGTCAGATCGATATCAATGTACTTGGAAGGATCAACGAAATTGTTTCCGATGACCTTGGTCTTGACATCCTCATGTCCTTCGGTCTTGCTGTATACAAATACAGCTTCAACGCCTGCATCCTCGATGGTCATAGCCATGCTGCGGGAGATCGCGCCATCCTTTTCAACAAGGACTTCTCCTGTGTTAGGATCGATGATATCCTCTGCTGCTACTGTATCAACGAGTCTGTTATGAAGACCGAGCTTGCGGTTGTATTTGAATCTTCCGACCTTAGCAAGATCATATCTTCTCTCGTCAAAGAGAAGAGCCATCAGCATTGATCTTGCGTTCTCTACTGTCGGCGGTTCTCCCGGACGAAGTCTTCTGTAAAGTTCTCTGAGTCCCTCTGCGCTGTTTCTTGTAGTATCCTTCTCGAGAGTCTTCATGAGTCTCTCGTCCTCTCCGAAGATAGCGAGGATATCCTCATTGCTGCTGAGCGCAAGAGTTTCCGGATCAATGATACCGAGCGCTCTGAGGAATGAAGTCAGCGGCTGTTTTCTTGTTCTGTCAACTCTTACGTACAGAATTCCCTGAGAATCGGTCTCATATTCGAGCCATGCGCCTCTGTTAGGGATTACCTGAGAGCTGAACAGCTTCTGGTTGGACTTGTCTGTTGCGACATCGAAATATGGTCCAGGTGAACGTACCATCTGAGTAACGATGGCTCTTTCAGCGCCGTTGTAAACAAAAGTACCCTTCTCTGTCATGAGAGGGAAATCCCCCATGAATACATCCTGTTCCTTGATCTCGCCGGTCTCGCGGTTGATCAGTCTGACCTTGACTGTAAGTGAGGTCGCATATGTAGCGTCTCTCTCTTTGCACTCTTCCTGGTCATACTTAGGAGTATCCGAGAAATGATAGTCTGCAAACTCAAGGCTGAGGGTGTTGGTGGTATCGCGGATAGGCGATACATCCTCAAGCACCTCGCTGAGTCCTTCTTCCATGAACCACTTGTATGACTTTGTCTGTACATCGATAAGGTTAGGCATCTCGCAGACCTCATTGATCTTGGAAAAAGACATACGCTCTTTTCTACCAACTGTTATTGGATGTGGCATGTGTTTCACTCCTTGTAAAATGATTTCAAGTGATTGTTGTTCTGAATTTAATGCAAGTTTTTTTGCGTTTTTGGCGGTTTTTGCCACCCTGTAAACGCACGAAATGAGCCTCGTAGCCGGGGCTCATTTTATTGCATGGTTCGGGTTAATATCTCATAGCCCAATTTGTGGTTATGTTTGTTTCATCGAAACCGTAATTCCGATGAGATTTTTCGCTGAGCAAGGCGCGCGAGTGATTCTCGAACGAGCGTACTGAAGTACGTGAGTGAGATAATCACGAGCAGCAACGAAGCTCAGCGGAAAATGACGCGGAATTGCTACTGGAGTTCTACTACAGCGCCTACTGCCTCGAGAGCTTCCTTCAGTGCGTTAGCCTCAGCTGCCTCAACGTTTTCCTTAACTGCTGCTGGAGCGGAGTCTACGAGAGCCTTAGCTTCCTTCAGTCCAAGACCTGTAGCTTCTCTTACAGCCTTGATAACCTTGATCTTTTCCTGACCGATCTCCTTCAGGATTACGTTGAAATCTGTCTTCTCTTCTTCTTCTGCTGCTGCTGCGCCGCCTGCTGCAGGTGCTGCTACTGCTACTGCGCTTACGCCGAATTCTTCCTCAAGAGCCTTTACGAGCTCGTTGATCTCAAGAATTGTCATGCTCTTCAGAGCCTCAATGATCTGAGTCTTATCCATTGTTATTTCTCCTTTTCAAATAATCTGTGTACCGGAGCGTTTCATGCTGCTCCGCTTAGTAAAATTCTGTAAACTATGCTCCCTTCTCTTCGATAGCTTTGAGAGTGAGCGCGAGCTTTGTCATCGGACTCTGGATGCTTCCCATGAATCTTGCGATGAGCTCTTCTCTTGATGGGATCGTTGCGAATTCCTCGACCATGGACTTGTCATATACCTGGCCTTCTACAACGCCGCCCTTGAATGCCATCTTCTTGAAATCCTTGATGGCCTTTGAAAGTACTCTTGCTCCTGCTGTGATATCATCACCGCTGAATGCGAGAGCTGTTGAACCCTTGAGTACATCTCCGAAAGACTCATAGTCAGTTCCGCTGATGGCTCTCTTGATAAGGGTGTTCTTATATACTGTGTAACCTACACCTTCCTTACGGAGGCTGGCTCTCAGTGCGTCTGCTTCTTCTACTGTGAGACCGAGATAGTCAACAGCTATTACGGAAGAAGCGTTTTCAAACTTTTCTTTGATCTCGTCGATTACGACCTGCTTAGCTTGCTTTGCTGCTTCAGACATTTGTTCTCCTTTCCGGCGATATCCCTTCGCCTAGTGTAGTCTTGCAGGTACAAAATACCCCGCTTTCTGTGAGACAGACTGCGGGGTCCAATTTATGAATTGTACCTCGGCGGGAAATTAAGCTTTCGCACCCGCTGTCTCAGGTTGGATATTCTCTTTTATGGGTGTAACTCTGATTGTTTTTACTGAGTTACTGTTGCCGGGTTGATCTTGACTCCAGGGCTCATTGTTGATGCGATCGTGATGCTCTTGAAGTACTGTCCCTTTGCTGCTGCAGGCTTTGCCTTAGCGATAGCCTGGATGAGAGCGTTTGCGTTCTCAGTCAGCTGCTCTTCTGTGAAAGACTTCTTGCCGATGATGCAGTGAATGATGTTGGATTTGTCAAGTCTGTACTCGACCTTACCGGCTTTGATATCTGCCAGAGCCTTGGTGAGGTCCATTGTGACTGTTCCGGACTTAGGGTTTGGCATAAGGCCCTTAGGTCCGAGGATCTTACCGAGACGTCCTACGACACCCATCATATCAGGTGTTGCGACTACTGCGTCGAATTCGAACCAGTTCTCAGTTCTGAT
>Ga0256407_10013420_pt1 | contig 10956 bp, 6 predicted proteins | sample RumenRJG_04DNA_FD_193489 | JGI IMG/M metagenome (GOLD analysis project Ga0256407, IMG submission 193489) | Bovine rumen microbial communities from Lethbridge, Alberta, Canada - RJG_04 | ecosystem: Host-associated > Mammals > Digestive system > Stomach > Rumen | place: Canada: Alberta | collected... | reverse complement strand
CAAAGATAATATAATAATTCATAATTTCCAAATGAAATTCAAATAAAAACTTTACCTTTGCCAAATAAATATGTGAATATGAGAAAATATGTATTCTTGCTTGTCGTAATGATGTTACCTATGTGGCTATTCGGACAATCATATAGTGAGCTTTGGAAAAAAGCAAATGAGGCAGAGCAGAAAGACCTGCCCCAGACCCAGTATGAGGTGTTGCAGAAGATTGTGACCAAGGCTGAGCAAGAGAAAGCCTACGGACAACTTCTGAAGGCTGAGTTGAATGCTGCTCAGGTGATGAGCCTGATTGCGCCAGACTCCCTGAAGCCAGCCGTACAACGGATTCAGCAACGTGGTGAGACGACACAGGATGAGGTGTTAAGACTGGTGTATCAGACAATCCTCTATCGGGTGATCAACAACAACGGTGATCTGGAGATGCAGGCCAAGCGTCCAGAACTCACGCCACACCTCTGTGAACAGTTGGCTCAGGTGAAGGAAGTTACTTATGAGCCCTTTGTCCAAAAAGGTGCTGACAGTCACTATTTCAACCACGATCTGCTGAGTGTCGTGGGGTATGAGTTGGACGACCTGAAGCCACTTTACGACTATTATACAAAGACAGGCAACCGACAGGCCGCCTGTCTTGTTGTGGCGCAGATGAAGCGCTATGCGTCTATTGAGGAACTCGATACCCTCATCGCTGCCTACCGTGACCTGAAGGAATGCGGCGAACTCGCCATTGCCCGTTATGAACGGATGTATGCGCTCCCCGTGGCAGAGCGTATCGCCTATATCCATGAGGCCCTTCAACAGTGGGGCAGTTGGAAACGAATCGGTATTTTGCGCAATGCAGAGAAGGAACTCACCAATCCCCAGTATCATGTGTCGTACCATCATCGGGTGGTGACGCCCCAACAGTCGCAGCAAGTGAAACTCGAACGTCTGCGCCACCTCTCTTCTGTCACGATGAAGGTGTATCGTCTGGATGCCAATGGTGATCTCGATGCCTCGCCTTCTTATGATTACGGCTACCAGAAGGTGAAAAAGCTCATCAAGGGTGTGGCTGCCGAAGAGACCCGTACTTTTTCGGGGAAGGAACCCTATGAGCTCTTTGAGGACTCTCTGACACTCCCAGGTCTGCCTGTAGGTGTCTATATGGTGGAGTTTACCACCGCTCCAAGTACAGAGCCTGTACGTAGCCTCTATTACGTCACAGACGTTTATACCATCATGGAGTCCCAGCCTGAGGCACTGCGCTATGTTGTGGTAAGTGCCTCTACCGGTCAGCCCCTTGCAGGGGCACATCTGCGTATCAGAGAGAAGAACTACGCCAATGAGCATGTGGTGAATGTGGTGACAGATGCCAAGGGTGAGTATCTCCTGAAGACCGATCGTCCGCGCTATCAGCGTGAGGTGTTTGCCTATACGGAGAATGACAAGGCTTGTCCCGAACTCAATGCCAACAACCAATACAGCTATTACAACGGTCAGGATGACGTGCATCGGACCTGTATCTATACCGACCGGAGTATCTATCGTCCAGGTCAGACCGTCCATGCGGCTGCCATCCTCTATGAGGTGCAGAAGGGGATGGAACATCAGGTGACATCCCATAAGCGCGTGACTTTTGTACTGAATGATGCCAACGGCAAGAAAGTGGCAGAGAAACCTGCCACGACCGATGAATACGGTACGTGTGCTACTGAGCTCACCATCCCTTCTTCTGGCCTCTCAGGACAGTTTACGATACGTGTCAACGGACAGTCACACGTTATCCGTGTAGAGGAATACAAACGTCCCACCTTCCATGTTGATTTCCCCGAAGTGAAACAAGCCTATGCCGCCGGTGACACCATTACGGTGAAGGGCACAGCTCTGAGTTATGCCGGTGTGCCAGTGCAGGAGGCTAAGGTCAGTTATAAGGTCACCCGTCGTACCGCCTTCTGGTGGTGGTCGTACAGCCGCTACTGGGATTCTGCCATCTTAGGCTATGGCCATGATGGGGTAGAGGTGTATCAGGGTGAGACCAAGACCGATGCAGCAGGTCAGTTTGAGGCTCTGGTGCCTTTCGATCTGCCAGAGACGAGTCATCCAATGTTCTACACCTTTGTGGTCAGTGCCGATGTCACCGATACAGCCGGTGAGACACATCATGGTGAACTCTCCCTGCCACTTGGCAACCGCAAGCAGGCGTTGAGTGTCGATCTGCCAGAGAAGGTGCTGCGCGATGATCAGCCCAAGACGATGTTCCACCTGTTGAATGCGGCAGGTAAGGATCTTGAGGCCAGTGTGCGTTATCGTATCGACAAAGGGCAGTGGCAAGCGGTGAAGACACAGCAGACGGTTGTCCTCAGTGAGAAACTGAAGAGTGGCAAACATTCGCTTGAGGCTATCTGTGAGGGCGATACCCTGCAGCGTGACTTCGTGGTGTTCGCCCTCAATGATCAGGTGCCAGCTACAGAGACAGATGACTGGTTCTATCAGTCAGCGACGCAGTTTCCTGCCGACGGCAAGCCTGTCACCATTCAAGTGGGCTCGTCGGCTCCCGACGTGCATATCGTCTATAGCATCTTTGCTGGTGAGAAAGTACTTGAGAGTGGGGCCATCGACCGCAGCAACCAGCTGATCAACCGCCAGTTTGTCTATAAGGACGACTACGAAAACGGTCTGTTGCTCACCTTTGCCTGGGTGAAGGATGGCCAGTGCTATACCCATACCGCCCAGATCAAACGACCTTTGCCTGACAAGAAACTGAAACTGCAATGGACCACCTTCCGTGATCGCTTGAAACCCGGTCAGCAGGAAGAGTGGACACTGACGGTACTCGATCCTCAGGGCAAGCCTGTTGATGCCCAGCTGATGGCGACGCTCTACGACCAGAGTCTCGATCAGTTGCAGGCACATCACTGGTCGTTGTCACCTTATTATAATCTCCCGATGCCTCATAGTCATTGGACTTTCCCAAGCCGTTATGAGTTCTCTAACGGTGCCTCTTTCAATTGGAAGCGTGTCAATGAGGGGCAACTGCTGTTCAGTGTCTTTGACCATAGTGTCTATCCCACGCCTTATTACGGGCGCTATCATCTCACCAGAGGCACGATGATGGGTTCCCGTATGAAGATGAACAAAGCCGCAGGGATGGTGATGGATGAGGCGATGCCGATGATGGCCATGGCAGAAGTGGAGGAGAAGGCGGTTCAGCAGGAGTCGGCAGATGAAACCAACGAAGCTGTCGATGAGGCTCCACAGGAGGAAGGAACCGTACAGGTGCGTGAGAACCTGAATGAGACCGCCTTCTTCTATCCCCAGCTCACGACTGCTGCTGACGGGTCGGTTGCCTTGAAGTTCACCTTGCCCGAGAGTCTCACTACGTGGCGTCTGCTCGGTCTGGCCCATACGAAGGATCTGTGCTATGGCACCATCGAAGGCTTGTCTGTGGCTCAGAAGGATGTGATGATTCAACCCAACGTGCCGCGTTTCCTGCGTGAAGGCGATGCAGCCACGATTGCAGCCCGTATCTTTAACACCAGTGAGAAGGATCTCACGGGCACAGCTGTACTCCGACTCCTTAACCCTGAAACCAATGCCGTGGTTGTGGAACTGAAACAGTCCGTCGCGCTGAAGGCAGGCGGTACCACACCCGTCGCCTTCGACCTCGACCCCGCCTCATTGCTCACTGCGCAGACCTCACTTCTCATCTGTCAGATGACTGTCAGTGGAACAGACTTCTCCGATGGTGAACAGCATTACCTGCCCATCCTGCCGGCTACTGAGCATGTCACCCTCACCGTGCCTGTCACTCAGCATCATCCGGGAGTCACCACGGTTGATCTGTCGCAGCTCGTGCCTGCTGATGCCACCCAACCGAAGCTTACGGTGGAATATACCAACCAACCTGCCTGGTTGATGACACAGGCCCTCTCTGTGGTGGGCACCCCTGACAATGATAACGCCATCTCCCTGGCTGCTGCCTATTATGCCAATAGTCTCGGTCGTCATATATTAAAGCAGAACCCACAGGCTGAACGGGCCTTCCAACTCTGGAAACAAGAGACTGATGCCACCTCGTTGACCAGTGCCTTGGAGAAGAACCAGGAACTGAAAGACCTGTTGCTGAACGAGACACCTTGGGTGCTTGAGGCCGATAATGAGAGCGAACAGAAACAACGTATGGGCGACTTCTTCGATGAGAACCTCATGCAGAACCGCCTGCAGGAGTCGCTCGATAAGCTGCGTAAGCTCCAGCGCAACAACGGTGCCTGGAGTTGGTGGCCCGAAATGCCAGGATCGTTCTATATGACCGTCAGCATCAGTGAGATGCTGGTCCGTCTGAAGGCGATGACCGGTGAGAACAAAGAGACAGCCCAGATGCTCTCGTCAGCCTTTAAGTTCATGGGCAAGGAGATCATCGAGGAGGTGAATGAGATGAAGAAATGGGCGAAGAAAGGTCATAAGCCTACGTTCCCCAGCTTCAAGGCCCTGCAGTGGCTCTATCTCGCCACCCTCGACGGACGTGAGTTGCCTGCCGACGTACAGGCTGCCAACGCCTATCTGATGCCCCTGTTGAAGAAAGAGATCAAGAACCAGTCGCTCTATGAGAAGGCGCTCACGGCTATTATCCTCTCAAAGACTGAGCCAAAGCGAGCAGCCGAGTATGTGCAGTCGTTGAAGGAATACACCGTATATCGTGAGGATATGGGTCGTTATTACGACACACCCCGTGCCGGTTACTCTTGGTTCGACTATAAGATTCCCACCCAGACCGTCGCCATCGAGGCCATGCAGCGTCTGACACCTGCCGACACAGAGACCATCAGTGAGATGCAACGTTGGCTGCTTCAGTCTAAGCGCACCCAGGCCTGGGATACCCCCATCAATAGTGTGAATGCCGTCTATGCCTTCCTGCAGGGTAGCAATGCCCTTGCACCACAGGAGCTGGCGGTGCTGAAGGTCGATGAGCAACCGCTCGAACTGCCAAAGGCCACTGCCGGCATCGGTTATGTGAAGACCAACGTGTCGGCCGACAGCAAGACCCTCACCATCGAGAAGTCGTCGGAGGGCACATCCTGGGGGGCCGTGTATGCCCAGTTCATGCAACCCACGAAGTCTGTAGAGGCCGCCTCTTCCGGTCTTACCGTCACACGTGAGCTGTTGACAAAAGGTGAGCTGAAGGTGGGTGACCGTGTGAAAGTGCGGATCACCATCACAGCCGACCGCGACTACGACTTTGTGCAGGTCATCGACCGCCGTGCGGCCTGCATGGAACCTGTACGCCAGTTGAGTGGCTATACACAGGGTGCCTACTGTACGCCGAAGGACTGTTCCACGAACTATTATATCGACATGCTCTCCAAGGGAAAGCACGTGATCGAGACAGAATACTATATCGACCGTACCGGCACTTACGAGACAGGTCTCTGTACCGTCGGTTGTGCCTATGCGCCTGAGTTCAGGGGTACGGCGAAATCCATGACGATAAAAGTAAAAAAGTAAAAAAACAATATGATGAATCTGAAAGTTAATATGAAGGCATCTGGTATGGTGAAATGGGTGTTGCCCTTTTGTCTCTCTGCCTTTCTGCCTTTAAGTGCTTCGGCGCAGCGAATCGCTATCGACAAATCGACCATCGAGTGTGGGCGTACAGGCTATATGCAGGCTGTCACCGCCACTTTTGAGCTGAAGAACAAAGGGCATCGTCGTCTGCATATCGAGAGTGTGAAACCCGATTGCGGTTGTACGAATGTCGAGTTTCCCAAGGAGGTTGGGGCAGGGGATAAGTTCACTATCAAACTGACCTACGATGCCCGACAGCTCGGCAGGTTCCATAAGATGGCTGCCATCAAGAGCAACGGTTCCAAAGAGCCCGTCTATCTCACGATGAAAGGTATTGTGGTGGCAGAACTGGAGGACTATACCGGCAATTATGCCTATAAGATGGAGGACCTGCTGCTCGACAAGAATGAGCTCGAATTCGACGATGTGAACAAAGGTGATGCCCCTGTTCAGGAGATTCACATCATGAACGATGGTGCTGATACCATGACACCGACGGTGATGCACCTGCCTTCCTATCTCAGTGCCAAGATTGTGCCCGAGAAACTCTTCCCTGGTAAGACAGGTACCATCAGTGTGACGCTCAACACCGAGAAACTGCGTGACTTCGGTCTGACGCAATCCACCGTCTATATCGGTCGTCAACTCGGTGAGAAGGTCAGCGAGGATAATAGCATGGGTGTGAGTGTGGTGCTGTTGCCCGACATGAAGAGCTTCGATGCCGCCAATAAGGCCAATGCCCCGAAGTTGCAGATTTCTACCACCGACATCGACTTCACCAACTTCGAAGGTAAGTCGAAGAAAACGACAGAGGTCGTCCTTGAGAACACGGGTGCCTCTGTGTTGCAGATATCCTCTATGCAGCTCTTCACACGCGGTCTGAAGGTCACCCTCGACCAGCGTACGATCCAGCCAGGTCAGTCAACCAAACTCAAGATTACGGGTATCGCCAATGACTTACAGAAGGTACGCACACGTCCGCGTATCCTGATGATCACCAACGATCCCGACCACGCCAAAGTTGTCATCAACATCAAGAAATAATATGGAACATCCCGAGAACAGTTCAGAATATGCAGGTCTGCAGGTGAACAGTGGTGTCGAGCAGCCCTCGATCATCAACCCCTATCTGAAGCGCAACCGCATCCGTCGTCGTGAGCTCTCACCGGCAGAGATGGTGGAAGGCATCCTTAAGGGCGATGTCACCGTGCTCTCGCAGGCTGTCACCCTTATCGAGAGTGTCAACCCCGACCATCAGGCCCGTGCCCAGGAGGTCATCAACAAGTGTCTGCCTTATAGTGGCAACAGCATCCGTGTAGGTATCAGTGGCGTACCAGGTGCCGGCAAGTCCACCTCTATCGATGAGTTCGGCATGCACGTACTCCGTGAGAAAGGAGGTCGTCTGGCCGTCCTTGCCATCGATCCCTCCAGTGAGCGCACCAAAGGTTCTATCCTCGGTGATAAGACGCGTATGGAGAAACTTGCCCAGCATCCTGACTCCTTCATCCGTCCTAGTCCCTCCGCAGGTTCCTTAGGTGGTGTGGCCCGTAAGACGCGTGAGACCATCATCCTCTGTGAGGCAGCAGGTTTCGATAAGATCTTTGTCGAGACAGTGGGTGTCGGCCAGAGCGAGACTGCCTGTCACTCGATGGTTGATTTTTTCCTGCTCATCCAGGTGGCAGGCACAGGCGATGAACTCCAGGGTATCAAACGCGGTATCATGGAGATCTCTGATGGCATCGTGATCAATAAGTGCGATGGCGACAATGTGGATCGCTGTCAGATGGCAGCCACCAACTTCCGCAATGCCCTCCACTTCTTCCCCATGCCTGAGAGTGGTTGGACGCCGAAGGTGCTCTGCTATTCGGGATTCTACGGTACTGGCGTAAAAGAGATCTGGGATATGATCTACCAGTATATCGACTTCGTGAAGCAGAACGACTATTTCGAGTATCGCCGCAACGAACAGTCCAAGTACTGGATGTATGAAAGCATCAACGAGCACCTGCGGCTCAACTTCTATAACAATCCGCTCATCAAGTCGCAGTTGGGTAGCGCCGAGCAGACGGTATTGGCAGGTCAGAAGACCTCGTTTGTCGCCGCCCAGGATTTGTTGGATGAGTATTTTAATTTATTAAAGAAATGATTCAAATAGAAATCGATGAAGGCAGTGGCTTCTGCTTCGGTGTGACCACCGCCATTAAGAAAGCCGAGGAAGAACTGGCACAGGGCAAGACCCTCTACTGTCTCGGTGATATCGTACACAATGGTATGGAGTGTGAACGTCTGCGTGAGATGGGACTCATCACCATCAACCACGACGACATGCGTGAGCTGCACAACGTGAAGGTGCTGCTGCGTGCCCATGGAGAGCCCCCTGAGACCTACGAGCTCGCCCGAAAGAACAACATCGAGATCATCGATGCCACCTGTCCTGTGGTGCTCCAGCTCCAGAAGCGTATCAAGAAACAATATGATGAGAATGCCTCCCAGATCGTGATCTTCGGCAAGAAAGGTCATGCGGAGGTGCTTGGACTTGTAGGCCAAACCGAATCCAAGGCCATCGTCATAGAGAGCTTCGATGAGGTAACGACCCTCGACTTCTCACGCGATATCTACCTCTACTCCCAGACCACGAAGTCGCTCGATGAGTTCCATCGTATCATCGACTATATCCAGTCGCATATCGCCGAGGGAGCCACATTCAAGAGCTTCGATACCATCTGCCGTTCGGTAGCCAACCGCATGCCGAACATCTCCAGCTTCGCCACGAAGCACGACCTGATCCTCTTTGTCTGTGGCAGGAAGAGTTCTAATGGTAAGGTGCTTTTCAACGAGTGTCTGCGTGTGAACCCCAACAGTCATCTGGTGGAAGACCCCTGTGAGATTCAGGCAGAATGGCTCGAAGGTATTCAGACTGTCGGTATCTGTGGTGCCACCAGTACCCCCCGTTGGCTGATGGAGCAATGTCGCGATGCCATCCTCGCCAAGGGGGTGTAAGTGTTATTGCACAGCACGGATGCAGCGACCGCTGAAACGATTGCTTGACAGGTTTCCGAAGTGTACGTTGACGTCAGAGAAATCAAACTCCAGACACCAGGCCTTGGTAGGACTGGGCGTATAAAGGGTTGAAGTCCAGTAAACACCTTTGATGGCGCGGAACTGCACACTCTCATAGAAACGGAAACCGGTAATCGGCAGGAAGATAGACTTTCCCGTCTTTTTACTCGTCACCTTATAGCCGTTAATACCATCCTTGTTGGTCCATTCCCATTTGCAGTTATTGGGATTGACCAACTCCTCATACTCTTCCACGGTGGGCATACGCCAATCTCCGCCCCAGTTGGCATGAGCGGCATCGTCGGAGGGTACCAGCTGAAACTTACCGTCCCTTATATTATATTTTACCAGGAACTGAGTGTCATCTCTGCTCCAGGCATAAGTGCCCCAAGAGTAGTATTTCTTCGGTTTGGTCTCACCCCATGCGAAGTACGAGCCAAAGCCGGAGTCCTTCGTCGCACCCACATTCATGTTTGCCCACTTCACACTGAGTCCTAAGTCAACAGCCTCCACACCGTCGGGTGTTTTTGCCTCATCCTCCGTTCCATTCACCTTGGCATTGCTCACCGTCGCAAACAGCATGACGGCCAGCGTCATAAAAAACATTTTCTTCATATACTTCTATTGTTTTTGCCGGCAAAGATACGAAGAAATTCAGAAAATTGTGACAAGTATAATGAAAAATCTCCGTAATTTTGTATCTTTGCCTTCAAATTTCAATGTTTATGGATATGAAGAAACAGTTTTGTGCATTATTCACGATGCTCCTGGGCATGAGCCTGAATGCGTCTGCACAGGAGAATTTACAGCGTGGGGCTATTGCCTCGCAGGTGGAGAAAACGTTCACGACGGTAAAGGAGATTCCGATCACAAGCGTGAAAAACCAATGGCGTAGCGGCACTTGCTGGGCTTATGCCACACTGGGGTATTTTGAGAGCGAGATACTGCGACAGACGGGTAGGACCTACGACCTGTGTGAGATGTTCGTTGTCAGCAAGGACTATATGGACAACGCCACGCACTATGTCCGCATGCACGGATTCAGTCAGATCTCAGAGGGCGGCTCGTGCGACGATGTACTCGAGGTCATCCGCCAACACGGCATCTGTCCGGAGAATGCTATGCCGGCACCAGGTTCGCTGACTGGTGATTCACTGGCAAACTTCAAAGTCTTTTTCCCGGAATTGGAGCGTCAGGTGAGCAGTGCGGTCGTTAAAGATGCCAAGTCACCCAAGTCCCATTGGCAGGATAGTGTTCAGACTATCATCGAGAAATACCTTGGCCGTTGTCCCGACTCTTTCCAGTATGAGGGAAAGATATACACGCCGAAGTCGTTTGCCGAGAGTCTGGGGCTGAACCTCAACGATTATGTGAGCCTGACGAGCTATACCCATCATCCGTTTAACAAGTGGTTTGTCATCGAGGCTCCCTATAAATGGCGTCTGAAACCCAGCTATAATATCCCTATCGAACAGTTGATGGACGTGCTCGACAAGGCGATAGATGCAGGCTATACAGTGGCTTGGGGTGGTGACGTGTCAGGCGACTTCACCCGCACAGGACTGGCCATGCTGCCCGATAGCGTCCAGCCTTCGCAGCAACTGCGTCAGGAACAGTGGAACGACTGGCGCTTCACCTATGACCATGTGATGCTCATCTACGGCAAGGCACTTGACGAACAGGGTAAGCCCTACTATCTCGTCAAGAATTCTTGGGGTAAGACCGGTCAATACAAGGGTATCTGGTACATGTCGCGCGACTACATCGCCCTCAACACCACTTACCTTTTCCTCAACCGGCATGCACTTCCAAAACGGTTGTTATCCACTTCGTTTTAAAAGATTCGCCCCCGTTAAGCCGATGCTTAGCGGGGGCGTCTACTTCCATTATGTAGAGGGCAACCGCACACGTGATGAACAGTACTGGCAGCACCACTTTACTGACCGCAGTATAGAATCTTGGGAAGGCTTCACTTTCGAAGAAGTTTGTTTGCGTCATCCGCTCATAATCAAAATAAAAGGAGATTTATTTGGAAGTTTGATGGTTTATTCGTACATTTGCAGGCGAATATTCATCTTTTATTATTTAAATCGATATGGAAACAACAAAGAAGAAAAGAACTCGTGAGGAGGTAAGAGCCGCTGTTAGGGAGACAATCCGCCGCAAGAAAGAATGGATTGAGAAGACCAACAAAGAGTTTGAAATGATTCGGAATGGAGAGCTGAAAGTAGAAGACATTTACAGATTCAGTTAAGTTTTCACCAAAAGCCTTTTATCACTATGAACACATTAAGTTTAGAAAACATCAACAAGCATGCTCCCTATGGAGTAAGGCACAGGGAAAAC
>Ga0256407_10013418_pt1 | contig 10957 bp, 4 predicted proteins | sample RumenRJG_04DNA_FD_193489 | JGI IMG/M metagenome (GOLD analysis project Ga0256407, IMG submission 193489) | Bovine rumen microbial communities from Lethbridge, Alberta, Canada - RJG_04 | ecosystem: Host-associated > Mammals > Digestive system > Stomach > Rumen | place: Canada: Alberta | collected... | reverse complement strand
AAGCGGATAATTTCCACCCGCAACTTGACGGGATTCCCGAAAGGCACGAAGATGGCAGACGAAAACAAAGAGCAGGAACCGGAAAACCAGGTCGACCTCAGCGGCCTCGGCTCCTTTGACTTCACCCCGGACTGGGCGAAGGGCAAGCCGGACGACAAGTCGCGCTACGCGCGTTTCGAGGGCCGCGAGGAACGCGCGCCGCGCCGTGACGGCGACCGCCCGCGCTTCAACGGCCCGCGTCGCGACGGCGGGGAGCGTCCGCGCCGCGACGGGGATCGTCCGCGCTTCAACGGCCCGCGCCGCGACGGGGACCGTCCGCCGCGTCGCGAGGACGGTGACCGCCCGCGCTTCAACGGTCCGCGCCGCGAGTTCGTTGCGCCGCTCGACGCCGACGTGCGCATCCTGCCCGCGCCGAAGGACATCGGCACGATCATCAACAAGATCAAGGCCACGCACCTCGCCTACCCGCTGAAGCAGCTTGCCTATTTCTTCCTCGAGCACCCCGAGGCCTGCATCCTGCGCATCGCGCCGAAGAAGCCGAAACCCGGCGAGGCGCCGGCGGACCTCAACTTCCACCAGTGCAAGGCCTGCGGCACGGTCGCGTTCTCCGAGGAGGAGCTGCTCGCGCACGTCCTCGCCGTCCACATCGCCGACTACTACGACATCGAGGAGGTGGCGTGCGACCCGCCGAAGGGCGCGTTCACGTGCGTCGCGAAGTGCGGACTCACCGGCGAGCTGCTCGGCCCGCCGAACCTGCACGGCTACGACGCGCGCATCCGCGAGATGCTGCGCACGCGCTTCCCGGACATGAGCGAGTCCGCCTACCGCGCGCGCATCGAGATGGTGCGCGACGCCGACGTGATCGAGCAGTGGCGCGCGTCCGCCACGAAGAAGACCGTCTACAAGAAGAAGGGCGAGCCCGACGCGCCCGCCGTCGATCGCGACGTGGCGGAACGCGAATTCCGCAGCATGATCGCGCCGAGCCTGCTCACCGCGCCGAAGAGCGTGGACATGACGGCCGACGTGGCGCTGAAGACGTCGTCGAAGCCGCTGCTCTACGCCTGCCGCGACGCGCTCCAGCGCGAGAAGCGCTTCCCCGCGTCGCTGTTCTACGCGCTGCGCGGGGCGTTCCACCACCGCAAGCTCGCGTTCTTCCGCGCGAACGATCCGCGCGGCCCCGAGTTCGTGAGCGCCGCGCAGCCGACGAAGCTCGACACGTCCCACGCCATCGCGGAACTGACGGCCATCGTCGAGTACGTGGAGGCCCATCCCTGTACGCCGCAGGGCACGCTCGTGGCGGACTTGGCCGGGGAGGACAAGACGAAGGCGGCGGAGGTCCGCTCGCATCTGACGTGGCTGATCGAGAAGGGCTATGTGGTGGCCTACGCGAACGGCGCGCTCACGGCCCCCGCCGAGCACCCGATCTACCGCCAGCCGAAAGGCACCACCCCCGCAAAAGAAGCGGCACCTGCTCCTACAGCAGAGCCCGCGCCCGCCCCTGCCCCACAAAATGGCGTGGCGGACGCCCCGTCCGCCGCCACCCCAGCCCCCATTGCAGAAGAACCAAAAGAAGAAGTGAAGCAAGATGAAACTGCCGCTCAGTTGGCTGAATGAATACGTTGACGTCTCCGACATCCCGCCTGCCGACCTGGCCGAGCGCCTCACGCGCAGCGGCCTCCAGGTGGAGGCGATCGAGACATCCGGTCCGGAACCGCTTTCCGATTTCTTCGTTGTCGCCGAGGTGCTCACCTGCGAGGTGATCGAGGGTACGCACCTCCACAAGACGACGGTCACGGACGGCAAGGAGACGCTGCAGATCGTGTGCGGCGCGCCGAACTGCCGCGCGGGACTCAAGACCGCGCTTGCGAAGATCGGCGCGGTCGTGCCGGACGGCGGGTTCAAGATCAAGAAGGGCAAGCTGCGCGGCGTGGAGTCGTTCGGCATGCTCTGCAGCTCGAAGGAACTCGCGCTCCCCGGCGGCGACCACGCGGGCATCATGGAGCTTCCGCCCGAGACGCCCGTCGGCGCGTTCGTGCGTGACGTGGTGGGCTGCGAAAAGCCCGAGACGGTCTTTGACATTGAAGTTACCTGGAACCGTCCCGACGCGCTGAGCGTGATCGGCCTTGCGCGCGAGTTCTCCGCGATCCTGGGGCGTCCGCTCAAGATGCCGTCCGTCGACTTCACGGAATCCGATACGGACGTGAACGACGAGGTGAAGGTGGTCGTGGAGGACAAGGTCCGCTGTCCGCGCTACACGGCGCGCGTGATCACCTCCGTCAAGGACGGTCCGTCTCCCGATTTCATGGCCAAGCGCCTCGAGGCGTGTGGTGTCCGGTCGCTCGGCCTCCTCGTGGACGTGACGAACTACGTGATGCTCGAGTGCGGACAGCCCATGCATGCGTTCGACTACCGCACGCTCGCGGGCAAGACGATTGTCGTGCGCGATGCGCGTCCTGGCGAGAAGATCCGCACGCTCGACGGCAAGGATCGCGACCTCGACGAGTCGATGCTCCTTATCTGCGACGCCGAAAAGCCAAGCGCCGTCGCGGGCGTGATGGGCGGCGAAGGCAGCGAGATCGCCGCCGGCACCGACCACGTGCTGCTTGAATCCGCGCTCTTCGAGCCGACTTCCACCAAGTACACCGCTACGAAGCTCGGTCTCGCAACGGAGTCCAGCTACCGCTACATCCGCGGCGTGGACAAGGACCTTGCCGACTGGGCGAGCCGTCGTGCGGCACACCTCCTGCAGAAATACGGTGAGGCGATCGTTGCGAAGGGCGTGGTGGACGTGGACAACCGTGAAAAGCCGCTGAACCCCGACGTGACAATCAACTTCGACCGCGCGCGTGCGTTGATCGGCATTCCGGTCGGCAACGACGCGATGGTCGTGATCCTGAAAAAACTCGGCTTCACCTGCCGCGACGACGCGCCGGGCAAGCTCTACGCCGCCGCCAAGACCGCTACGTTCGGCGTGCCGTCCTGGCGCTGGGACATCCAGCTCGAAGCCGACCTCGTGGAGGAGATTGCGCGCGTCTACGGGCTCGACAACATCCCCGACACGATGCCGTCCGCCCCGAGCGTGTCGCCGCTCTCCGACGCGCCGTTCCGCGCGAAGGAGAAGGTGCGCGCCACGTGTCTTGCGCTCGGCTTCACCGAGGCGATGCACTACTCGTTCCTCTCGCAGGGCGAACTGGACGCATTCGACCCGCGTCCGGAGACCCAGACCCTCCGCCTGGCGCTGCCGGACCCCGTTTCGGCGGAGTACGGCGTGCTGCGCGACTCGCTCCTGCCGCAGCTGATGGGGTCGCTCGGACGCAACGCCACGCACCAGGTGGACGTCGCGGAGCTCTTCGAGATCGGCCGCGTATTTGGCAAGGACAAGGACGGCAAGCCGTTCGAGAACGAGCGCCTCGCGCTCGGCTTCGTCGGACCTGTCGGCCGCTCCGCGCTCGACACCCGCCGCACGGTCGGCGTGGAGGAGGCGCTTCTCTGGATGAAGGGCGCCGTGGAGTCGCTCACGCGCCGCCTGCACGTGGGCAAGGTCGAGTTCAAGTGCGCCGAGCATCCGGCATTCGCGCCAGGTGCGGCGTTGGAGATTCGCGTCAACGGGCGCACCGCCGGCGTGATGGGCGTCCTTTCGGCGAAGCTGCGCCACCCGTTCCGCCTCACGACGCAGATGGCGCTTGCCGAACTCGACCTCGCGCCGCTTCTCAAGCGCGTGGACGCCGTGGCGAAGGTGAGCCCCGTGCCCGCCTTTCCGATGGTCAAGCGCGACGTCGCGTTCGTCGCGGGCGCGGGCGTCACGCACGAGCAGGTGGAAAAGTGCATCCGCAAGGCCGCGCCGCCGGAGCTCGTGGACATCAAGCTCTTCGACATCTTTACGTCCAAGGACATCGGCAAGGACCGCCGGTCGTTCGCCTATTCGCTCGCGTTCAGGGCCGCGGACCGCACCCTGACGGACGACGAGGTGAACCGCGCGTTCGCGAAGATCGCGGACGCGCTCAAGGCGACGCTCCAGGTCGACATCCGGGACAGTTGATCTTTCACATCGTGGGCGCTGGCTTGCACGCGGATTCGGCAGAGTATTTCTCTGACCTTCGTTTTTTGACGGGAGCCTAAAAGCGGCGGCATCCGTGCCGTCGCCGGGGGCACCCACTTGGAACATGAGGTTCCAGGGATCCTGCACTACGGCAAGGTGGCGCTTCTTAATTTCCCGGGCGGACTCCGGGCGAGTAAAGGAAATACGAAGATGAAATCGAAAGAGAAGTTGGCAGATAGAAGTGTTGACAGGACATGCGCAATCCTCGCGTGCGCTGTCGCGGCGGCGTTTTGCCTCCACGCCGCATGCGCCGCGTTCGTCCCGGTCCCGTTCGGAGACAGCGCGAATTCGTCGTTCCTCGACGACGAGGCGGACGACCGCAAGGGCGGGTTCATCGACCTGGGCAGCAACGACCTCCGCATGCTGCCGCCTGGCGAGCAGGACATCGGCGGCATCCCGTTCGTGATCGCGTCGGCGGCCACGAGCGCGGACAAGGCGTGCATCGTCCTCGGCGGACACAGGCGCACCTACCTCGCGCAGTCCGCCGACGTGAAGCTCGCAAAGCCGCTGCGCGGCGAGTGCCTCTACCTGCTGCACGCCTCGTCGTTCACGTCGCCGGACGACAAGCCGATCGTCGGGTCGCTTCATCTCGTCTACGAGGGCGGGGCCAAGGAAGAGCGCCATGTCCGCATCGGCCGCGACGTGGGCGACTGGACGGCCTCGCGCAGCTACCGCAACGCGGTGCGCGCCTGGACGATCTACAACAACAACACGCAGGTCTCGCTCTTCGTCTCGACCTTCCCTCTCGCGCACGGGAAGAAGCTCGCGGCGTTTTCGTTCACCGCCGACGAGGGATTGTGGATCGTCGCGGGCGCGACCGTGGGCGAGCGGCGCAAGCCGCGTCAGGTGCCCGTCGACCTCCGCATCACGCGCACCTGCAAGGCCCCCGACCTCTACGAGAAGCCCCTGCCGGTCTATCCCGCCGGGACGAAGCCGCGCAACGTCGTGTTCATCTTGGGCGACGGCATGGGCATCGGGTCCGTCACGCTCGCCTCGAACTACCTGCGCCGCCGCCCCGGCGCGCTCGTCCTGAACCAGCTGCCGTACGCGGGGTTCGCGACCACGTATTCGGCGAACGCGGACGTGACCGACAGCGCCGCCTCCGCGACGGCCTTCGCCTGCGGGCGCAAGACGAACAACAGCATGCTCGGGATGCTGCCGGACAGGACGCACGTGAAGTCCGTCGCCACCTGCGCGCACGAGGCGGGTTTCGCGGTCGGCCTGATGACGGACGATCCCTTCGTCGGTGCGACGCCCTCCGCCTACTACGCGCACGTGCCGGTGCGTTCGTATAGCGAGGACATCGTGCGCGACGCCTCGAAATGCGGCTTCGAGATCCTTCTGGGCTACCACTGCAAGCGGTACTTCCTGCCCAAGGCGAAGGGCGGGAAGCGCAGGGACGGGCGCGACATCCTGTCCGAAATGACCGGCAACGGCTACGCGCTGTGCGAGACGTCCGCCTCCTTCCTCGAGGCTCCGCGCGACAAGCGCGTGCTCGGCCAGCTGAAGGACGGCGAGCTTGACGACGAGTCCCGCTACGGACAGCTGACGCAGACCGCGCTCGACCGCTTGTCCCAGGGCGGGAAGCGCTTCTTCGTGCTGATCGAGAGCGGCGATCCCGACCACGGCTCGCACGCCAACAAGCCGAACGACACCGTCGGCGGCGTGGTGAAGATCGACTGGGCGGCGCGCACGGCCGTCGACTGGTCGCTCGCGCGCGGCGGCGACACGCTCGTTGTCGTGATGGCCGACCACGAGACCGGCGGCGTGAACGCCACCGTCAGCCCCGCGACCGGCAAGGCCACGGTCCACTACGGCGCGACGAGCCACACGGCGGCGCCTGTTCCCGTGTTCGCGTTCGGGCCTGGCGCAGAGCTGTTCGAGGGGCTGATGGACAATACCGACATCGCCAAGCGCCTTGCCCAGCTCCTGGGCCTGTCTCTGTAGTTTCGATACCTTTAGACCCCTAGTTGTGGTGCAGCGGGAGCGGCCGCGCTTGTCGCGGCCACGCGGCTACGCTTGTCACAACGTAATCCTAGCCTACGGCACGGGTTTTTGCTATACTTTTCGCGCTTCGGTCAAGCGGCTCTTGCCGCTTCGCCAGCAGACATAGGCCGGGAACTGGCCCCAAGCCCACCCCCGACCGCATTTTAGTTTAGCATCAACGCTAACAAGTCGTTCAAGAGAAATACTTCCACAATTCTCGTGCGCAACATTGCGCTTTAGATCAAAACGACATGTAGGTAATGGTGCGCCCGCAAGGGCGTATTGTTTCTGCGTGTATTTTGGTCAGCCTGTGGAAGGGCCTCTCTTGAGTGCATGAAAGAAACATGCGCTCTTTTTTCATGTATGGATACGGTGTCCGCGACTGTATGTGAGCGAGAAACAGAATGGGCAGGTATGATGTCCTGTACAATACGGCGGAATATCGTTAACCATGTGTGCTGCGAATAGACGGATTGCCGTGAAACCGATCTTGAAATGGGCCGGTGGCAAGACGCAGCTCATCGCGCAGCTTCTGCCCCATGTCCCTGAAAGGTTCGGCACGTACATTGAGCCTTTCGTAGGTGGTGGTGCGCTGTTCTTCGCGCTTCAACCCGAACGTGCGATTCTTTCAGATCGCAACCCCGAGCTCGTAAATCTCTATCGGCAGATAGCGTCCGACGTGGATGCGGTCATTGAGTGCCTGAAACGTTATCACAACACGCGCGACGACTATTACGGCGTAAGGGCGCAGGTGTGGCAAGAACTTGATCCGTCTGAGGCTGCCGCGAGAATGATCTACCTGAACAGGACGTGCTTCAACGGTCTCTACAGGGTCAATCGCAAGGGAGAATTCAACGTTCCGTATGGCCGTTACCCAAATCCGCGCATTTGCGACGAGGAGAATCTTCGCGCGGCATCAGAGGTGTTGAAACGGGCGGACATCCTCTGTGGCGACTTTGCAGAAATCCTTTCCGATCACGTCCAGGCTGGTGACTTTGTTTTCCTCGACCCACCGTACGTCCCGGTCGGCAAATGGGGAGATTTCAAGCGCTACACGAAAGAACAGTTCTACGAAGCCGACCACCGGCGCTTGGCTGAAGCTACAACAAGGCTTAGAGATCGCGGAGCATGGTCGGTCCTGACGAATTCAAACCATCCGCTTGTGCGGGAGCTATACATGGGCTGTTCATTGCAGGTCATCAAGACAAAGCGAAACATTTCCAGCGACGCAAGTACGCGTAACGGCGAGGATGTGATTGTCGTTATGCCGCCCAAGCAGAAAACACATGCCATCTTGTATCGGAACATCTCTGTCCCGCAACAGGCAAGAATGTATCCGACCACGCGGTACATGGGTTCCAAGCGAAAGCTGCTTGGGGAAATCTGGCGGGTCACAAGTCAGTTTGACTTCAGGAGCGCGCTAGATCTGTTTTCCGGTTCTGGGGTCGTGGGATACATGTTCAAGTCAATGGGAAAATCCGTCTGCTGCAACGACTACATGGCTATGGCGGCGACCTTCTCAAAGGCGATGGTGGAGAACAACGCCACGACACTGACAGATGCCGAGGTGTCAAGGCTTCTAGAGAAACCGAAGAAGGTGGACGGATTTGTGTCGAGAGTATTCAAGGGCATCTTTTTCACGGACGAGGAGAATGCCACAATAGACGCCTTGCGGGCGAACATCGCACGCCTGAAGAATCCCTACAAGCGGGCCATTGCGATGACGGCGCTCATCCGTGCCTGCGCAAAAAAGCGTCCGCGCGGACTTTTCACGTACGTTGGCGATAGATATGACGACGGGCGGAGAGACCTCAAACTTTCAATCGAGGAACAGTTCGTGGAGGGCGTCAAGTCTGTCAATGCTGCCGTATTCGACAATGGGCAGGCAAATAGATCGGTATGGGGCGATGCTCTAAAACTAGACGGCGTTTCTCCCGATCTGGTGTACATTGACCCTCCCTACTTTACGCCGAAGTCGGACAATGAATATGTGCGCCGTTACCATTTTCTCGAAGGGCTGGCCCGTTCGTGGAAGGGCGTTGAGATACAGGAGGAGACGAAAACAAAGAAGTTCAAATCGTACCCTACGCCTTTTGCCCGGAAGGAGGGTGCGGAAAAGGCTTTCGCCGAAATCTTCGACCACTACCGAGAGTCTATCTTGATCGTTTCCTATTCCTCGAACAGCTTGCCGACGAAAGAGCAGATGATGGCTTTGTTATCACATTACAAGCGGAACGTGGAGGTCTTGCCAATCGACTACCGTTATAACTTCGGAAACAGATCGGGTGGAGAAACGGCAAGGCAAAGCGTCAATGAATTCCTTTTCATCGGATACTGAGGAAGTGTCATGATTGAAATCTGGCAAGTAGGCAATACTGGCGTGAGGAACCCGATGCGGATTCACGAGGCTTTTCGTCTTTACGCCGAGTCGAATCTTGTGGGAAAAATCCGTGGTGTAGCGGGCGCGGTCGCCTTTACAAACTACCTGTGTGAAAGAGGTATCCTGAATAACGCGCCCGGGAAAGACCCGACGGGTAGTTACGGGCGGAAGTGGAGACTGGTGTTTAACAAGAACGGCTTTACATACGGAGATGTCGGAAAGGACGGGTTGTCTCAGGCGGATGTCGGAACGATTGACGGCATAACGGCGTTTGGCAGGGCGTTTCTTGAAGCTGACACCGTCCCCGCTGTGCAGGAATTCTTTCTTCGTGCCTCTGCAATGCACATGGAGCCGTTGCCGGACGGAGGCGCGTTTTCCCCTCTTCGATGGACTTTGGCCGTCATGTTGGAAGTGGAACGTCGTACAGGCCAAAGCGCGATTGGCTTTACTGAATTTGCAGCGTATGTCCAGACGTCAAACCCCATGGTTCGTCCCGAGGACGTGGCTTCAGAAATCCTTTCTGTGCGGGCAAGGAGAGGAGGTGCCAGTTCAAAGAAAAAGTTCGACAAGGCACTGTTCGAGGAATTAGGCAGGGACTATGCGAAAAAGTCCGAAAACTTCGCTGAGTATGGCGACATGAATCTGCGATACCTTCGAGCGACAGGGGTAGTCAGGGCACAGGGGAAGGGAATCGCGATTGTCGACGAAAAACATGATCTCGTTGAAATGTTGGCAAGCGAACAGCGGAGCGGGGCCACGCTTCTTATTCGCTTACGTGATCTTTATGGCGGGCCAAGCCTTCCGACGGATGACATCGAAATGGCAAAGCTGGTTCTCAGGGGGCTTGAAGAACGCCTCCGCAGGAGAGGAATAGCCTTTGAAGTTGATCACACGCAATTCCATTCTGCCGTGGACGTAAACAACGCCCGACATCGGCTGGAGGCCCTTCTGGGGAATGACGAGGAAATCGTTTACGCACATGCGCAAAAGCGGAAGTGGAGCGAGATTGCGGACTACATGTCGCTCGTGATGAAACATGGGGGTACCAAGCAGTATGATGACGATACGGAGATAAAGGTTCCGAGGGACGAGGTTTCGGCCTATCTAGAATGGACGGTCTGGCGAGCTTTTCTTGCCATGAACACCTTGTCCAATAAGCCATACGAAATAAGGCGGTTCAAAGTAGATCAAGATTTCTTCCCCGTCGGCACAGCGCCTGGAAACGGGCCGGACCTGATTGCTGAGTACGAAGGATGCAAGGTGGTCATTGAGGTGACGATGTCGGACCACTCGCGGCAAGAGGCGATGGAGGGTGAGCCGGTACGCCGACACGTTTTCGATTCAATGTTGGAATACAGCAAACCAGTGTTCGGACTGTTCATTGCAAACCATGTGAATACGAACACGGTGGAGACCTTCAGGATGGGGACGTGGTACGACAAGAATGATGTTCGTACGCGCTTGAACATCGTGCCCTTGACGTTAAGCCAATTCCGTGACTATTTTGTCTCGACGTTCACGAATGGAGAACATCGGAACGGGGAGATCGTCGACTTACTGGAAGGTTGTGTCGCGAAACGCGACTTGGGATATGCCCCCGAATGGAAATCCAGCATCGCGACGGACGTCGCGTCATCGATCCAAGCGAAAAAACGGCAATCAAGAATCCTTTTGGATGTTGTGGAGTCGCTGAGATTCAAGGAATATCTGCCGTTCTATTCACTCCGCGCGGCGTGTGGGTATTTCGGTGACGGGGAACCGGTAGAGTGTGAAGGGTGGGTGAAGGTTGAGGGGTGTGGGCGACTCGATAAAGAGATGTTCGTCGTGCGTGCGAGCGGGAAGTCAATGGAGCCAAAGATACACGACGGCGATTTGTGCGTGATGCGGGCGCGGCCACAGGGAAGCCGTGCTGGCATGATCGTCCTTGCGCAACACCGTGAAACATCCGACCCGGAGACCGGCGGCGCGTTTTCCATCAAGAAGTACACAAGCGAAAAAGCGGCTGACGAAGACGGATCGTGGCACCACGAGAAGATTACGCTGCAACCGCTCAATTCCGATTACGAGCCGATTGCGATGGGCGAAGGCGATTCCATTGTTGCCGCGCTTGTCAAGGTGCTGTGACGGTGTTCTTAAGGATTTCCTCCTGATCGGTTCACGCGCTCGGCACGGCGCGGGAATCTTTGGTATACTAATGGCGAACGGCGATGAGTGTAATTGAAACCATAGAGTCTATTAGGAGCGGGCTGATGTGGGTCGGCCTGTCGGCGTTGGGCTTGTGTCTCGTGGCGTTGCTCGGCTGTGCCATTTCGGGGAAGCGACACTCTTGTCGCTTCCCGTGGTCGCGACAAGCGCGACCCTCTCCCGAGGGAAGCGGCGAGAGCGCCGCTTCCCCGAAGCCAAGCCGGTCCGTTCTGGTGGGAATTGCTTTGCTTGCCATCGTCTGCACGCTGTTCGGCGGCGGCAAGATGAGGAGCGGCGGCGGTCGCGGG
>Ga0256407_10013417_pt1 | contig 10958 bp, 6 predicted proteins | sample RumenRJG_04DNA_FD_193489 | JGI IMG/M metagenome (GOLD analysis project Ga0256407, IMG submission 193489) | Bovine rumen microbial communities from Lethbridge, Alberta, Canada - RJG_04 | ecosystem: Host-associated > Mammals > Digestive system > Stomach > Rumen | place: Canada: Alberta | collected... | reverse complement strand
GGTCAAAGACGTTGAAAGCATTGCGGAAGTATAGCGAGAGCGGTGGCTCGTGCGGCTGCACATAGAATGTGAAGGCACGCGCCCCGGCATGCACGCTGTAGGCGTGAATGGTGATAGCGTCTCGCGGTCGGCCCTGCGCCGGACTTTCGACAAGCCCCATCATCACCTCGTAGGTGACTTCGAGCCGATGAACGCGGTCGTAGTTCGACGTGCCGCAGATCTCGGTGAGTTGATAGACGCGCGGCTCGCCGCCGTCGATGCCGTCCACGCTGGCCACGACCTGGTAGCGGACGGTCTCTTGCGAGCCGGCCGCGATGAAGAAGTGCAGGAACTCCGTAGCCAGTGGCGACGTTAGTTTCCCTGCCATCGTGGTGAGGAAATTATTGCGCAGAAACTCGCCGATGTCACCTGTGAAGTGCTGTTCGAGATACAGGACTTTGAATGTGGCCAGAGTTTGAGTCGCGCCGTTATGCTTAACGCGCAGCGCAAACTCATCGAGCGAGATGTCGCAGTCGCGTAGGTAATACTCGATTACCGAGCGCAGGTCGTGGATGGTGATATTGTGGCCGTATGGAAAATGCACAGCGGAGAAGATGGTCATGTCGGGAACATCGAGCATGATCTCCGCCTCGTTGTCGTCGGTGACCGAAATGGAAATGTCGGGCACCTGCGACGAAAACATAAGCGCGTCCAGCCGGGTATTTAATGTTGCTGCCATAGTTGTTGCTTTTGTTGTCACAAAATTACATTGCCGCCATAGGTCGGCAAAAGACAACAATTCGGGACGTGGGGTCCTTGCGTCCTGGGTGCCGGTCGTGTGTGGGTTTCGTTCCGCCACAAACGAGAAAACCGCCTTTGTGAAGGCGGTTCTTGATGGTATAAGATGTGCCCAGCTGGGCCGACAGCTGGCGCATGAACGCCGCCGCATCGGCACCCGCTCAGAATACCTCGTCGCCGACATCACTAACTGATTCCCTTACATAGACTAAAAAAGAAAGGACGAGTGGAAGACTACCGTTCTTCATCTTAGTGTCGTAAATGGTTTGCGTGCTATTTTGCTGGCAAAATGACGGACACCGAGTGTACGAACGTAGTATAATTGTAGCTTACTTTTTCAAAAAAACATCCGCAACGCCTATTTATCGGCATTGCGGACGGATGATTTATGCAATTTCAACTTTTAGCGGACACCAACAATAAAATTTGGTGAATCTTCGTCGTGGCTCTCGGTATGCATATCCGAAAGTCGGTCCTCAGGATTAATTCTTGCCCAGGATAATGTTCACAACCGCATTGACATCCGAAACATCAACGCCATCAACACCATTGACATCGGCACCACCATCATAGTTGCCGGCGCTGTCCTTGCCCAGGATAATGTTCACCAAGATGTTCACATCGGTGACATCCACCTTTCCGTCGCCGTTCACATCGCCAAGCTGGTGCTGTGGCTCGTCGCTCCAGCGCACGATGAGCGGGTTGTGCCACGACGCGGGAGTGGGCGAAGGAATGAGGTATGCCTCCCCCGAGGGCACTTCATCGGTTGCCGCTGCCCAGCGGTGGTTGAAGGTGCCGTCGCCGTTATACAGGTAGGCGTCGCCATACACGACGAGCGTCTCGGCATCGGTGTTCGCCACCATCTGGTTGCCCTGCAGCGAGGGTGTGCCTGTGGTTGTCGTCGGCGTGTAACGCTGTCCGGCGGTAAGGCCGCGCAGCAGCGTGCCGCTGTTGGCGGGGATAGCGCCGCTGATGAGTTCGGCAAACGCCTCTGTGTCGTTGACGGCGTTGACATAGTAGGCCTTGACGCCCTCGGGCATGGTCACATCCTTCAGGCAACTGAACGTGACCGACTCCCCGTCAGGAACGAAGAACGGGGTGACATTTGACCAAATAGTGTTTTTCCGCTCGGTGCTGATATCCCAGCCATTGATAGCGTTCTGGAAGTTAGCCATCTCGCGGTTTTCGACAAAGCACGTGCCCGTATTATGGTCATTGATTCCGTTGAAGCACTCGATGCCGTAACGGCGACTGGTGGCAGGTGCGTTGATATTGATGTTCTGCCAAGCACCGGCAAAGGCATAGTCGCCAATTTCGAGCACGGTGGAGGGTATCGTCAAGTCTACATCACCCATTGAATTGTAATAGGCATAGCGACCGATGTATTCCAGGTGCTTCATGTCGGTGAGGTTGCTGCCTTGATTAAGCCCCATGCGTCTGAAACAACTGTCACCAATCTCGGTCATCAGGTAGCGTGTGCCCATATTGTAAGTGTTGTCGGTCTCACTGTCATGCAGGGTGAAAGTAAAAGCGCTCCATACCACATCCCACGGCAGTTGGTAGACGTAGGCTGCCGTGCCGGCATAGGTAATGCCGTCTTCGGTGGACTGATGTGTACTTGTCACAGTCACATACCGGTCAAAAGTATCATCGTGTTCTATGCGGAAGTCATAGGCGCCGCCAGTGATGTAATCGGCACGTGATATCCAGTTGTTGGCGGTTTTGAACTTGGGCAGCAATTCAACAGGAACGCGTACTGCGCACGTGGCAGGGATGGTGGTGAACGCACCCGATGACGAAAAGTCGCGGTTGATGAGCAATTCGCTGAGGGTGCTGTTGCCAGAGAGCACGGGCGTACCGCAAGTGCGGAGCGAACTGGGGATGAGCATGCGCGTGATGGAGCAGTTGGCAAAGGCATTTTTGCCGAGACTGGTGATACCATAAGGTAGCACCACTTCGCCTTGAACCTTCGCGCCGTCGAAGGCGTACTTGCCCACCGTCTTCAGTTTGCCGCTCAGCTTGAGCGTTGCCGAGGCATTCTTGTTGGTGCAATAAAATGCTGAATCGCCGATACTGGTCACTCCAGGCAATTGAATTTGCGTCAAGTTAGGCAGTTGCATGAACGCGCGGTTGTCAATCACCTCGGCGTTGGTGTACACGACATTGATCGAAGCGTCGTTGTGAAAGGCCTTTTTTCCTATCCTGGTCCCACTCACATTGCTGTTGAACAGGTAGTAGAATCCAGTGATTCCCGCGTCCAGGAAGGCACCGTCGGCCACCGACGTGCAGTACACCTTTTGTAGCCCGCTGGCCACATATTGGCCTTGGTCCTCTTCGGCACACGAAATCGCCACTTGGGGATTGCTGCTGTGACTGGTGGCACCCACCATTTCCGACTCTCCCGTTTGGGTGGCGGTGGGCGGTGTGGTCACCACAAAGAACAGCGAAGCGCCGTTCGTCATATTGAAAGTGTAGTCATACGCCGGCGAGTTCCAACTGAAATTGGCCGTGGCACTGATTCCCGAGGGCAGCGTGAGGTCACTGAATATGTCGGTCCACATTTGCGCTGCAGCACGCGACGATGTTTCGATGAACAGGCCCGTGTTATTGATTGATGCAAAAGCCTGCTGACGGATGTTGAATGCTGTCTCTCCAGCAAGACTCAGAGTCAGTACGTTGCTGGGATGCCCTGAATTGAATATGAAGTTGTCGGCGAGAAACTTCACCGAACTGGGCAAAATGACATGCGTGAGTTTTGGGCAGTTCTTCACCGCGTAAGACCCAAAACCGAGACAACCATATTCCACAACCACATACCACATCGTCGACATGGCATTGATAGCACTCGAGGAGACGATGGTGGGGTACCAATTTTCCCCCGACTTCACATAACCCGGCACATAGAGATGCTCACCCTGCAAGTCACTTTCCGTGAAATTTGACAAATAGGCCACCTGACCGTAAGTGGAAGTGCCTATACTCACATCATAAGCCTGTGCCGTCAGCGCATTGGCCAGCAGCATAGCCAGAAATAGATAAATAGTTTTTTTCATAACGAGTGACAATTGGATGAATTAAACATTTAATCAACTGCAAAGGTAATACTATTTTTCCGATTTTACAAATAGTTTTTCATAACGGCGGTGATTTATTTGAGAGAAAGGTAGTGCACCCCCCAGTTGCATTCAAAAAAAGAGAAAAAAGCCTTCTGTCTTTATAGTCTAATAGCATCAAAGGGTGAGCCCCCAGTTGCACTTAAAAAAGTTACTATCTGGCTGTTCTACTTAACTCCCTTTGACTCCCTTTAACTACTTAACTACTTAACTACTTAACTTACCGCAAGCGGTGGCGCATGGTCAGCGAGGTGACCAGGGCGGTGAGCAGGCCGATGAGGGCGACCAGGCCGAAGGCGATGAGCACGTCGGTCCACTGGACGATGATGGGATAGGCGTGGGTGATGAGCGTGTCGGGTTCGACACCGAGGGTGAGCCAACCGAAGCGCTGCTGGCCGTAGCACAATGCCAGTCCCAGGGCGACACCCAGCACAGCGCCCACCAGCGCGATGAGCCATCCCTCGATGACAAAGATGCGCGTGATCTGCTGGTCGGTGGCTCCCAGGTTTCGCAAGGTGCCGATGCTCTCGTCCTTCTCGATGATGAGCAGCGAGAGCGTGCTGATGACATTGAACGTGGCGATGAGCAGGATAAACGCCATGAGCAGGAACGCCATCCATTTCTCGACATTGACCAGGCGGTAGGGCGCCGCTTGCTTGTGGGGCGGCTCTCTCGTAACGTGGTGTGCGGTGCTATTCTTCTTCCCAATCATTGCAAATGTGCTCAACCTGCTTTTTTACTCTCTTGTTCATTTTACTGCTTGTTAAGATAGTTAGTAATCTCGGTGATAATTCTCTCATAGTCATCGCCTTCGTGGATTAGCCACATTTCACACTTCTCGCTTATGCTCTTGTTGTGTGCAAAGATTGTCCACCATTGGCGGCCTTCATAGTTCGTGCAGTCAATGCTCATACTTCTCTCGGTGCAGATATTAAAAACTGCGTCCTGGATTTTGCGGATTGTCGAAATCGCTTTTTTCAATTCTCTTTGCATAGTGCTAGGGTGTTATGGTGGGCGGCTTGCGCTCGCCCACCTTGTTAGACTTCCAATTACTTGCTCTCGCTCTTGGTGCTCTTGCGTGCGGCTTTCTTCTTGGGTGCGCTCTCCTGCGCTGCGCTCGGCTCGGCTTGTGCCTTGCTTGCGCTCACGTCCGCCATTAACTTCGTGGAAAAAATGGTGCAAGCCGAATGCAGAGTCAAGCTTGCTTGAACTATGCTGAGGTGCAGCCTTTGTTATCTAAACTCGTTTGGTCTATGCCGAGGCGAAGCCCAATGACGAGCGCAGCCAACCATAGTGAGCGGTAACACTCACTATACCGATGAGCGAACCACCGCCTCATGGCGGTTGGTATGCGAAAAAAGCCCCGGCTTAGCCGAGGCAATTATTGTAACTTATCGTAGAGGTGGTATGTCTTGCGTGGTGTACTTGGCAATCTGTTTCCTCATCCATTGGTTGAAATCCTTTTGGTCAATGCCAATCTCTTTTTTGAGGAAAGCAAAGAAATCTTCTACAGTCGGTTTTGTTTTAAACGCTCGTTTCAACGCATCGTAACCACCTTTCTTGTAGAGTTCATAACACACAATTTTCCCGACAAGATATGTGGGGGCAGTCTGATTATCCATAATGTAAAAGCTACTGTAGTAATTGGCAATATCATCATCAGGATGTGCCTCAAGCCAGTCCTTCATTCGTTGATAATGCTGGCGATAGGTGAGACCAAACTCTTCATTGCCTTGATGAACATATCCTGCAATACCTTGATTCAATAAGAAATGAACATTTGGATATGTCGCATTCAAAGTTGCCCGACAAATTTCTGGTTCAAAACTCTCACCATGCACCGAGTCTCCGTAAACAATAAAATTATTCGTGTCGGTGCTGCCGCCAGTATTGCCTACATGGTCGCCCATTCCAACCACATAGTCAAAACCTTTTATTTTGAATTCTTCATCCTCGTTCTGTGCAATATAATATGTGATACGGTTGGGAACGTTAGCGCCTAACTTGTCACGGAACATCGTCACTGTGTTATTTGCCTCACGAGCAATGTCTTCATTGAAGTCAAATCCAGGGTAATAGCAATAATCAAATACTCCTACCGCCTTGCGTGGCCAGTTGCGAGTATTATAATCAATCCAATTATAGAGTTTAAACTCACCGTTCTCATCTTTCTTGGCAATATGATTAGTGATGGCGAGCACATAGATTTCCGTATTCTCATTATAAGGCGTGAAAAACATAGAACGGATGACATAGACATCGTTCTCGGGACGGATTTCAATCACTTTATTCAGATAAGAATAAAGGTCTGTTGTCAGATAGCCGTCACAGTTCACAAGGTCGGGGTACTTCCATTTGATTTTATCAGCATCATTCCACTGAGGAAAGTCGGTTGTCGAATCGTTATGCGCTTCAACAAAAGACTTCCACAAATCATATACCACCACCTTGTTTGGGTCGGCATTGTTCGCAAGGTCAAGTTGCGTAGAGACTCTTTCCCAAGCCATTGAATGGATTGCGAAAAGGATCATGAAGATTGAGATTATCGATATACGTTTCATCATCTTTAATGTTTTCTGCGCTGCAAATATACAACTATTATATGTACTAGACGCTTCTATAGGGTAAATGTTGCATCGAAAGCATAAATTAGTCCACACGTCCATCGCTGCTCTTGTTGATTTGCGCATCGCGGAATGACGTGTTCACGCTGTTGAATGTGTAACGGAGGGTGAGTTTAACGCCTCGTGTGTCATACCTGTTGCGTTGCCATTGCTTGATATTGGAGAAGTCTATGCTCCAACGTGGTGTTACCGCCTCTCCGATAAGGTCGGTCAGTTCAATGGCTGTGCGCAGTCTGCCGTCAAGAAACGTCTTGCTCATGCCGATGTTCAATCTCAAAGTTCTGCCAATTCTCATATTGCTGTCATACCACGGACTTTGATAAGAGAACCGACTGAAAGCCTCGGCAGTTTTCCAAAACTTATAACTCAAATCGCATGAGACGTAGATATTGTGCTGTCCAAATTCTTTGTTAATCATTCCGCTAATGTCGGGCAACTTCGTGAATTGATAACTATACTCAATCTCCGGGTCAATCCTCAGTTTGCCGAGATTCGTTGAGTAGGACACTTTAAATGTCACATCGTTGCTAAACAAACTGTTGATAGGCTGGTCTATGATAGCTCCATTTTCACCATAGGGGAATGAACCAGTGACTATCATATTGTTGATTCTTTTGAGGTCAACGCCAAGCGAGATGTCCTTGATGTTGGCAAATAACGCCAGTTTGTGGGTATAAACATTTTCAAGATTCTCATTTCCTTTATCGTAATGCAACGTGTCGCTATATATCACCGCCGTATTGAGTTGCGATATTGTGGGATAACCGACAAACATCGTGTAATATAACACATCACCCCCCACTTTTCAAACACAAGTAACGTTCTTTTTTGAAAAAATATTTCTGACATTTGCTCGATTTAACAAAAAATTGTACCTTTGTGGCGATGATAATCATCGAAATTATGGCGAATTATCATGATAAATCACTATTAAATTTTATTTTATCATGACAAATCTCCAATATAAAACAAGGGCTCATAGCACTCAAGGAGGAACATCCGCACGCACGGTTAATTGTTGTGTCGCTTGACGAGACAACTCGTATACTCAATGAAGTTGAAATTTGGCCAGCCAAAGAGTTCCTAGCAGCGCTGTGGGAGCGTCGAATCGTAGAATGACGATGTTGGGGCTAAACATCGAAAAGAATTGGATATCGAGCCAGTTTTTGGGGGTGATTTTCAAAAAATGTTGGGGATAATAACCGATAATTCAAAAAAAGTTGCTATTTTTGGCATTTCAATTTGAATTCACGCAGATTTTGATCACGTGAGAAGATATTCTTTAGAACTCTATCCTAAATAAACCGTATCTGAAGAAAAATACTCTGTTCCTCCTTGCAGATGCCCGTATATTGGTCGAGTGCTTCTGAAATATATCTCATATCTTAGCAGTGTTTGGCGACCACTAAGGCACTGAACATCAGACACTTGACCAAATTTTATTAGTTATATAACATTAAAGCAACCCATTGATTTTCAAATGTTTAAATTAATTATTAACTAAGTATTGTTCCAAAAATTACATACAAAATTATGAGCAAAAAAATTCTATTCATCTCTTGTTTGCTATTTTTGAGTTCATTGTCGCTACGTGCGCAGCGTGTCCAAGTGCTTGATAAGGATGGCTTGCCTGTACCCTATGTGACCGCCACTACCCCTGAGGGCAAATTCATTGCCTGCACTGATGGCGACGGTTGGTTTGAGAATTTAAGCGGGAACAAAACCATTCATCTGTCCCAAGTGGCTTACAAGCCACTGACGATTGATGTAGCCGACATAAAAGCCAGCACAATCGTGCTCGATGACGCAAACTACGACTTGCCCGAGGTCATTATCAAACCCAAGGAACTGCTCTATTGCCAAACTTATTTCCGTGATGTATATATTGACGATGAAGGCCCCATCTTCTTCCGTGGTGGAGTGATTGACAATTCATATAATATTGCCAAGAAAAAAGTGGATGCCAAGTCGCGCCATCTCTCCAAGGCTCAAAGCGCCTTCTGGCGTGTCATGTACAACAGCACATCAGGGCGCTACGACAAATATGCAAGGCTTCCCGAAGAACCATACTACAACAGGTTGTGCCGACTTCAGCAGCAAGGCATAATCACAATCACCGATGCCGGCGATGGTCGTCAAATTATTGCTGACAGCATAAGCCAACTGGGCTATATCTACTGGGATAAAAAAGGACTCACTCGCACTGTGTCGATTGACATAAGCACCTTCAGTAATCATCTTGAGAATAAAAAGAAAAAAGAAGAAGCGGCCAAAAAAGGTAAAACATTTGTCCCCGACACCGTAGAGCAACAACGCTATACAGTAACATTCTATCAAGTGTATCGTACCGACACAATAGGAAATTCAACCACCGATGATTTTATCATGTCGCAGTACACGAATATTGGAAGGCACCGTCATTCTAACATTGAGTACCTGATTCAGGTTCAGTCGTTTGCCACCGACTTTGCTTATATCGACAAGAAAGACTATAAGCAGATGCGCAAAGACAACAAGGTGGAAATGAATATCCAGGAACTGCGGCAGTTTGAGAAAAACAACAAGATTCCTCCATTAGCCCCAAATATTCAAGAGCAGATAGATAAACTCTTTGCTAAAGAACTGATGCAGTAGTGTTGAACAGCATTTAAATTGGCGATTGTGTAGCAGTTGTCCCCTGAGATTATGATATAGGTTTTTGTCGAGAAGCGAGAAGCGAGAACCTGTTCTGCTGGATTTGTAATCCAGCAGGATTGAGAACGGGGTTTGCTGCGCTGCGCTTGCCCTCTGGGCTCCCATTCTTTCAGCATCAATGGGCTGCGCCTCTGCATAGTGTGAGCGAACTCCCACTCTATGTTCGGCTTGCACCATTGGTCGGTCGCGAGCACTTCGTGGTTCTCGCCGTAGGCGACTCCAAAAAGATGATTCGCTGAACTGATACCTGATTTTTGGGGATTTTCAAAAAATGTTGGGAATCATAGCCGATAATTCAAAAAAAGTTGCTAATTTTGGCAGTTCAATTTGAATTCACGCCAATTCGATAACCTGAGAAAATAGTCTTTAGAACTATCCTAAACAAACCACAATATGAACAAGAATACTCTGTTAAAGTATCTATTGCCCATGGTGGCTGTGGCCATCACGTCACAAGCCATGGCGGGCAACGTGAATGTGACCGACGCACGTCGTGTTGCAAGTGATTTCATCCATCAGAGCGTAGCAACAGGCTCGTTCAAGGCAGCTAGAAGCATGAAGGCTGCCGACCTGACCCTCGTTCACGCCGAGGCTTCGCAAACGGTTGCCGAAGCCAATGACTACTATGCCTTCAACGTGCCATCGGGCGGCTGGATTGTTGTCGCTGGCGAAGACCGTGCCAAGTCGGTGCTGGCCTACAGTGACCAGGGCAATCTGGACTTTGACAACCTGCCCTGCACCTTCAAGGCACTGCTCGAGGGCTTCAAGCGCGAGATTGAGTACCTGCAGGCTTATACCGATGATGACCTGATGCTGGCCACAATGCCTGCTCGTGCCAAAGAATTCGGCGTGGAGCCGCTCATCAAATCGACCTGGGGTCAAGAAGAACCCTACGACTGGCAATGCCCCACCTATCATGGAGAGTATTGCGTGGTGGGCTGCGTCGCTACGGCTATGGCACAAGTAATGAACTACTGGATGTATCCCCAGTCATGCAATGCCATCGCATCGTATTACTGCTACGACATTGGCCAAACTGTGAGTGGCTTGCCGGCAACCACCTTCAACTACAACCTGATCCTGGACAGTTACTGCCACTGGGACTGGGATAACAGTGTGCTGGTGCAAGACACCTACACCAATGCCCAGGCACAGGAAGTGGCCAAGTTGTCGCGCTATTGCGGTCAGGCAGTTGAGATGGGCTACAGTCCCGAGGGCAGCGGTGCCTCTACCAACGATCAATTGGCTGCCATGAAGGACTTTGGCTATCGCTCTACAGCCAAGTTGGTTACACGCAGCAGCTACTGGGGTGGTGGCTACTCCACATCTGAGTGGGAGACCATGATCAAGACCGAACTGAATGCTGGCCGCCCCATTCTGTACTCAGCCAGTGACAACAACGGTGGAGGTGGGCATGCGTTTATCTGTGACGGTTACAAGAGCGACGGCACGTTCCACTTCAACATGGGCTGGTATGGCACTTGCGACGGCTGGTATGTCTCCACAGCACTGAACATGACCCATCGCGACGGCGACGAACTGAAATTCAACTCAAGCCACCAGATGATTACCGGCCTGGAACCGCCCGAAGGCTGGGTACGCCCGTCTCGCTTGCAACCAGGCGACATCAACGGCGATGGCGCAGTGGATGTGACAGACGTGAATATCATTATCAACATCATGCTGGGCAAGGCTGATGCCAGCAACTACCCCGGTAATGCTGATGTCAACGGTCAGGATGGCATTGATG
>Ga0256407_10013410_pt1 | contig 10964 bp, 7 predicted proteins | sample RumenRJG_04DNA_FD_193489 | JGI IMG/M metagenome (GOLD analysis project Ga0256407, IMG submission 193489) | Bovine rumen microbial communities from Lethbridge, Alberta, Canada - RJG_04 | ecosystem: Host-associated > Mammals > Digestive system > Stomach > Rumen | place: Canada: Alberta | collected... | reverse complement strand
CAAAGCTTATCTTTTCTTCCAATTCCATATTTTCCTTTGCAGGACTATTATTTATGGAGCCTATATTAACCTATGCGATTGTAAAGGCTATACATGTTATATTTAAATCGGGTGTATTTACATTCCTAACATCGATGTATACATTCATCATACCGATTATTGGTATTATCTTTGTTACCTTATTTAGTGTAATAATCAATACATCCTCAAGCTTTATCTTGCATAGAGAGGGCTATAACGGAATTAAGATTTGTAAGCTTATTCCAATATCCTATAAAAAACAGGTATTGATTAAAATGGCTGTGCCATTTATGGCATCCTTTATAGCATTACTTGTTAGTGTTATCGTACTTGTTTCCTTTAATGAATTATCCATTTTAAATGGAGTATTCGCATTCTTCATTGCTTTAGTATTACAAATATTAATGGAAATGATTTGTGTATCTACAGAATTTAGAGGAAAAAGTAAGGAAGGCACTTCCTTAGCTGCAGTAATTGAATTAATTTCTATTCTTTTACCTTTATTGGTTGTTGGATTAATGTTCCTATTTGCTTATTTAGGACTTCCATTCTATATTTCATTTTTAATTCCATTTGTTGTTATTTTAATTGTTACTATCCTATATTTTATTATCTTCTCTAAGAAGATGAATAAATTATTTATTCTACTAGAAACGAGGAATTAGTCTATGTCAAAGAAAACATTATTTCTAATCTTAATATTACCTTTTGCCCTAGCTATTTCCTTTTTTGCGGTCTCAGAATACCTAGTAACAAAGGTTAAGGCAGATATTCAAAATATTTCCTGGGAATATAAAAATAATGAGGCTTACGCTCTAAGTGAGGGTGAGGTATTGCTTGATGCAACACCAATCTTAGCTGATGGAGAAGAGGATGTGGATGCCACACTTTCCTGGGAGGTTAAAAATTTAGATGATGCGGAAGATGCTCACGCATCCATTCGCTTTGATGGAGAAAATTATTATTTAATTTTAGAAAGCATTGGTAATGTGCTTGTTAGTGTTACGAATTCTAGTGGTAATATATCGAAATCCTTCAATGTAAAGATTTATGAGGGTGGAGTTGTATCGATGAATACAAAAAGACTAAGAAGCCAAAATTCGATTGAAGGAATTGATTATTATGGTGAATATGATTTTAATGGTACAAAGGAAATTCCTGCAAGCTTCTATTTAGATGTTACGGTAAAGCCTATTGATGTAATGAATTATATTAATGTAGAAACAAGTAGCAATGTTGAATATAATGATCTAACTGGTAAGGTTACTATATTATCTAGTGGAGATGCTTATATCAGGTATAAATCCTTAGAGGAAAGCTATGTTGAAACGGAAGAATATGATTTTAAAGTTATAAAGGATGGATATAATGTTTATAATTATAATGATTTATTAAATTGTACGAATAAATCCGATGCAGGTAAGATTGTATGTCTACAAGCCAATTTAGAAGCATTTAATAATACCTATAATTCAGATTTATCTAAGATAGATGAGGTAACAGAATTATTTGGTAATTATAATCCTAAAACAAAGAAATATAGCTTTAATAAAGAGGTATATCATTTTCTATCTACATATAATACGAATTTTATAGATCAATATAATGAAAAGAATTCGGATAAAATTTCTAAGGAGCTTATTGCAGGTATTCATATTCAAAAGGATTTCTATGGAAATGGTTATATTATTAATGAGCATAATTTAACCTATCCAACAAAGACTCTATCTACCGATGAATATTTAGTTGCCTTAGGTGAGGATGACCTATTTAGAGGTCCACTTCCATATATTATCATTGGTACAAATGGATTACCTATTGTTAAAGCCTACGGACAGGATAATGTAGGATTCTATGTCGATGGAGATAATATTACCCTAAGGGATGTATATTTTAAGAATTGTAATTATTCCTCTACCTTAGAAAATAATGATTATACAGGTACAGTAGTTGAATTAAATGGAGATAATATAAAAGTTCTAAATTCTCATTTAACTAGTGGTAGAGTTGTACTTAGAAGCTATTCAAACAAGAATACGATTATTGAAAATACTCTACTAGAAAAGGGTAGAGAATTTATTGCAAGAATAGGCTCAAATGAATTTGTTGGTATAGATTCTACTAAGCAAATTGAATTTAGCTTTAAGGGACATGATTATAGCTACAGCTATGATGAATTCTTTATAGATCAAAATAAGGATAATTGGAATTTAAATCGTATTTCTGCAGCATTACTGAAAACAAGCTATGTTACCGTAAATGAAGAGGATAAGAATTTATCGGATAATGATCGTTTAGTTTTAGCAAGAATACTAAATGGTATCTTAAGTGATACATCCTTAGTTATGGAAAATAATACGCCAATTTATAAAAATGAAATTACCTTCAGAGATTGTGTATTCTATCAATCCGGCTTATTCTCGATTGGACTTGATACCATGTTTAATGGGCCATATATGTTTGATGGATCTCCAGTTAAAAGTGTACTTCAAAACCTAGAGAGTGAGGGTGTTGTAATACCAAATAAGATATCAGGTACCAATTACCCATCCATTCTCCATTTAGAAGGAGAAACCGAATTCTATGATTATAAAACCATAGATCAGGTAAATTTATCTTGTTTAATTGATACAACATACCTAAATCAAACGATTAATGATATTTTAGGTAGCGAGCAAGAAAATAAGCTTACGATTGATGATTTCTTCCCAGTAAAGATTATTCTAGATCGAAGATGCAAGGAAGAAGGATATTATTATACCGATTCTGGTACAAATTATGTGTGTACACCATTCGCGTTATTTGGTGGAGGAATTAATCATTCCTTAATTGATACAGAAAATCTATCGAATAAGGATAAATTAATACAAAATATTAAATTAGATATTTATGAGGAGGTTTTAACAAAAACCACCTCAGATCAAGGTCAAACGATTGTGGTTAAGGGTGCGAATGTATTAAAGAAATGTGTTTCTATGGCACTTGGCTTTGAACCATTTGATTTAATGACCTATAAGGATGGATATTTATTTAATGAAGCTATTCCAATCAGAAAATTAAAGGCTAGAGCGAAATAAGAATAAGGAGGATTAAGGCTATGAAAAAGAAATCAAAACCATTTATAATAGCAAGATTAATCCTCCTTTTTATATTTATTGGAATTAATATATTCTTAATTGTTGAATCTCTTACTCCCCAAAATTCATCTGCCAAGCAATCAAATGATTTAGGTAACGCGATTGTCAATGTCGTAAATGATATGGGCGGAGATCAAGCAGCTGTTATTGAACCCTCTAAGGTTATTATTAAAAATAAAATATCGGATGCAAATACACTCGATAAATTAACCCTAGATATTGAAACATTACCAGAGGATACAAGATATAAATCCTATACCTATAAATCCTCAAATGTAGAGGTTGCTACTATAGATGAATTTGGTAATGTAGAATTCCTTAAGGAAGGAGAGGTAGATTTATTTGCTTATAATACCTTTAGTGATGAAATTTATGATTCCTTCCATGTAAAGGTTTCAAATATATATGCAGAATCGATAGCCCTAAATATTAAAGGTGCTATAAAGGAAGAGGATATTTATACTCTATATTTAGGCGAGGTATATACCATTTCAGCTAGCGTATTACCTAAGAATCGAACAAGTAAGGATATAATTTATGAATGTGTAGATAATCCATATATTGAAATAAATAATGAACAAATTAATGTCATAGGAGAATCCTTAGATAGTGTTATAGATATTCATGTTAAGGCTGATTCATTAGATGAGGTTATTCATGTAAAAACAAAGACAAAGCCTATTGAATATATTCCATTAGAATCTATAAATATATCAGATATTAAAGGTTATGAAAATTCCAATATTTCTATAGTAAATAAATTAGAATTTAACCCATCGGATGCAACCAATAAGTCCTATGAAATTGTTGAAATTTTAGATACAACAATTGCTTCTATAAATACACAAAAATCGATTAAATTATTATCTGAAGGAACAACCAAAATAAAGATCAAGGCTACCCAATTAGATGAAATCTTTATAGGAAATATTATCGTTTTAAAAAGACCAGATTTAGTGGATTTTAACGCAACTGTAGAGGATTCATCTATATATGTAAATGAAACAAAAAAGATTAAATTACAGAATCCTTCTCCAAAGGATTCTATGATTCAAAATGTTAGCTATGAATCCTTAAATCCATCTCTTTTAAGTGTATCTGATAAGGGTTATGTCAAAGGATTAGGCGTTGGAGTAGGAAAGATTAAAATTACCTCAAATGGAATTGAAAAGATATTAGAGATTGAGGTATTAACTAGTATAGAGGATACAACCGATTTTGCTATAGACTATATAAAGGGGGAAAGCCCATATGTATCGGTATCCTCTATCGATTTAAATGATTATTTTAAGGTATCAAGCTTTATTCCTCATGACCCTATAAAATCCGATATGACCTATGAGGTTATAAATGGTGATGCAGAAGTAGATGGCTCTATAATAAATATTTATGATGAGGGGTTGATAAGCCTTCTAATGATACATAAATCCTCAGGAGTATCTAAAATAGTAGATTTATATGCATATTATCCACTATCTATTGAGGATGATATTATAGATAATACTTTAATATTAAATCAGGAATATGTATATTCGATTCATTCGAATTCTATATATAGTTATCATGTAGAGGTATCGAATAAGAATATTTCCTATATTCAAAATGAAAATGAAGTCATCCTTCAAGCGAAAAATATTGGGGATGTCACCTTATCCTTTTATCCTATCTTAGAGGATAAAATCATATATGATGCTAAAATAGAATATCCTTTATCCATTATTCATAAGGATACAAAGAATATATCTATAGATATTCATATAAAGCCTCAAGGTGGGGATGAGGCAATATATAATAATCCAGATATATTAAATCTATATAAGAGTGATAAAATAACCTATAAAATTTTATTAGATAGTGATATTACAAGAAAAAGTATTCAGGTTACATCGAGTAACAAGTCTTGTATTAAGGTATCCAATAATAAGCTTTTGATTGTAGGTATTGGAGATACACTATTAAATTTCAAAGAGGAATATAGTAATTTAGATAGAACGATAAAGGTTCATGTTTCGAATTTACTTTCCTTAAATGAAGCAAATAATTTAAAAATTACAGGAAACTATACTATAAATGAGGATTCCATTACGATTATTAATGGAGAAGCTATTACGATAAAATATAATTTTACAAAATATTCTACGATTCAATCTACTATTTATTCCTCATCTGATTTATCCGTTGCCAAAATTGGAGATGATGGAGTTGTAACTCCTATTGGGTTAGGAGAAGCAATTATAACACTAGAGGTAAAGGATTCTTCAGGTACCTTAGCGAAAAGTGAGGTAAAGCTTATTGTAAGGCAAAAGGATTTTGTAGAGAATATATCCGATTTTATATATATTTATGTAAGAAAGGGCTTAGGCCATTTTGGTATATTCTTAATTTTAGCAATCTTTGCATCCTTATCCTGCTTTATGTTTTTTGAAAATAAGAAGTGGTGGCATGTCGCAATAAAAATAGGTATTATCTTTGTTTATGGATTCTTATTTTCAGGCTTTACAGAGCTTTTACAAATGATAACTCCAGGAAGATGTGGTCTTATGAGAGATGTTTTGGTTGATTTTTCAGGATATTCCTTAGCTGCAGTTTTATTAAGTGTTGGATTTATTATCCTTTTAATTGTAAAATGGAAGAGAAATAAAAAAGAAGATTAATATTGGGAGATGATATTATGCTGTTTGATATAAAAAGGAATAAGAAATTTCCATTTCTTCATATATCAAAGGAAAGCTTATTTGGGATTTTATTTGAATTCATTATTATAGGTATTTTAGGCTTTATTTTAGAAACTGTATTAGAATATATTACAGCGAAAAGCTTTGTAGACCGTGGATTTTTATGTGGTCCATTTATTCCTATTTATGGATTCTTTATTGTGGGTATATGCTTAATTAATCGATTTCCGGAAAGAAATTTAAAGAATTATTTATTTTTCTTCGCTTTAGTATTCGTATTATCCTATATCTTTGAAGAGGTTATTGGCACAAGTTGTGAGGCTATATTTAAAACAAAGCTATGGCAATATTCAAGCTGGCTTCCATTCAATAGTAATACAAGATATACGAATTTAATTGTATCGATTTTATGGGGTATATTTGGAGCATTATATTATATGTATGTCATTCCTTTTATATTCCATCTATCAAAAAAAATAAGTGTAAGAATTAAAAGATGTATAAGTATAGAATTCTTAACAATATTTTCTATCGATATTATTTATACCCTAGTAAGAATTAGTATAAATGGTGGATATAAGAAGATATGGAATGATTATCCAAGAAGTACAGAATTAACCTTATTTATTATTGGTATATTTGCTTATTTAGTTGCAGTAATTCTATTAATGGAATTTGTATCAAAGGCAATATATAAGCTAAATAAGAAGTTAGATTGGGTATTATTCCTAATATCTACATTTGTTATATTATTCCCCTTCTTTAGTGCCTATGATTACATGGAAAGAAGTGGTATAAAGCTTCTTGAGGTATTTTCTACTATTGGCTTTTTAGATGCAGCATTCCTAATTTATTTCCTATTAGCCTTTATTGGAACCTTTATCCTTTTATCCATATATAAACTTATTATTTATCTCATTGAAAATAAAAGGGCTATATCCGATAAATTTAAATTTTATAAGAAAAATAAATTTATGTCCTATTTTACTTTAGGTAATATTGGATTATCTATCCTTATCATTCTTATTGGTATCATTTCCTTAAAGAATCCAGTGGAAGCCAATATCTCGATTGGAAGCGGAGAAAAGCATTTAAAGATTGTTGCTGTATCGGATATTCACTATGGTACAACTGGTGGAATTGTTGATTTATCGGATTTAGTTAAAGATTTAAATAAGGAAGAAGCCGATGTCATTTTCTTTTTGGGTGATACCATCGATAAATATGCATCAGAATCCTCATCAAGAGGCAAGGATTATTTAGATTATAATGTCTTTGCATCCTATATGAAGGAAATCAAATCTACCTATGGTATATATGATATTTCAGGTAATCATGAATTTGAAACGAATTCCTTATTTGAGGTAAATGATTTCTTCCATGAGGTAGAAAAGCTAGCCCCTAATTTCCATTATTTAGATGATGATGCAATAGTTATTGCAGATGCATTTCGTTTAGTTGGAAGAAGAGATTATTACTATGGTGGTAAATCTAGAACAAGAGAATCTATAGAATCGATTTTAAAAAGAAAGGATTTATATGATTCTGCTTTAGATTTGATTGTATTAGATCATCAGCCACAGGATTATAAGGATAGTTATAAGGAGAATGCGATTTTACAGCTATCTGGTCATACGCATGATGGTCAAATCTTCCCGGGAAATATCATTATTGGCTTATATCATAAGATCAGATATGGCTGTATAAGCTATGGCTTATATCAGGAGGGAAGCTTTAATTTCTTCGTCACAAGAGGCTATGGCGCTTGGGGATTTCCACTTAGAACCACTGGTGCAAGTGAGGTATTAGTTATAAATTATAACTACCAATAAATCCACTTTTAAAAAAATCTTGCAAGGGAATATGTTTTTTTATATAATATTAAAGTAATTGAAATTTAAAAATCGAAAGGTTGTGTAAAATTATGGGTAGAGCTCATGAAGTTCGTGCTGCATCTATGGCTAAGACAGCAGCTATGAAATCCGCAAAATATGCAAGATGGAATAAGGAAATCTTTGCAGCAGCTAAGGCAGGTGTTCCTGATCCTGAAATGAACCAGGGTTTAAAGAACGTTATTGCTAGAGCTAAGAAGGACCAGTGTCCAGCAGACGTTATCAAGCGTGCAATTGAAAAGGCTAAGGGTGTAACATCCGGCGCTACTAAGGAAAAGGTTTATGAAGGCTATGGTCCAGGACAGGTAGCTGTTATTGTTGAATTCCTAACAGATAATGATAACCGTACATATACAGAGGCTCGTACAGCATTCAATAAGACTGGTGGTACTATTGGTACATCTGTATCCTATATGTTTGCTCGTAAGGCACTATTCTCTTATGAGGGCTTATCTGAGGATGAGACTATGGAAGCTTTAATGGAAGCTGGCTTAGATTTTGAGGATTTATCTACTGATGAGGATGGCTATGTAAATATTACAGCTGCACCTAATGATTTTGAAGGCATCAAGAATGCTCTTTTAGCTGTAAAAGAGGATTTAGACTTCGATCAGTGCGAGGTAACTATGGTTCCATCTAGCTATGTAGATTTAGATGAAGATCATTTAGAGAAGTTCAAGAGATTCTTATCAATGCTTGAAGAGTATGATGATTTTGAAGCAGTATATCATAACGCAAATCTTCCTGCAGATGATTTAGAAGAAGAATAAAAAATGAAATAGGAAGCCCGAAAGGCTTCCTTTTTACGTTATTAAATAGTATAATAATAAGCAAATATTAAAGATATCCAGAGAGGTACAATATGAAAACAATAATAGAAAACGAACAGTTTTTGAGAACGTTAAAGCGTATGACGCATGAAATCATAGAAAGAAATGAAGATCTTTCCTCTCTAATTCTGGTCGGAATAGAGAAGAAAGGGACTCCAATAGCAAAGGAAATACAGTCCCTTATTTTTTTATTTGAGGGAGTTAGCGTACCTGTTGAATCTATAGATATTTCCTCTCATAGAGATGATGAGAAGAAAAGCGATGTTAAAAATATTTTAACAGAAAACATTAATGGCAAAGTCATTGTCTTAGTAGACGATGTTTTATTTACAGGAAGAAGTGCAAGAGCTGCGATGGATGCAATCATTGACATGGGACGCCCTGCCAAGATTGAGCTTGCAGTTTTTGTAGATAGAGGTCATAGGGAATTACCAATTCGAGCAGATTTTATTGGTAAGAATATTCCAACCTCTAGGGAGGAGAAGGTTTTAGTTGATTTTGAGTGTAAAACCGTAACCTTAAAATAAAACGTTTTCTAAGAAAACCAAATATTTTTGAGTTTTAAAAAACTAACGAATGTGGTATCATATGTGTATATTTGTGAAAAACAAATGACTTTGTACTACAAACAAAAACAAAGGAGCGAAATTGTATGTTAACAGATTTAGAAATTGCACAGGCTGCAAAAATGGCACCTGTAACTGAAATTGCTAAGGAGTTAGGAATTGATGATGATTCCTTAGAGCTTTATGGCAAGTATAAGGCAAAGGTTGCCTTAGATTCTTTTGGTAACAAGCATGGTAAATTAATCTTAGTTACCGCAATTAACCCAACTCCAGCAGGAGAAGGTAAATCAACAACTACTATTGGTTTAGGTGATGCACTTCACCGTCTTGGCAAGAAGACTGTCATTGCACTTCGTGAGCCATCGTTTGGCCCAGTTTTAGGTGTAAAGGGTGGAGCTGCAGGTGGAGGATATGCACAGGTAGTGCCAATGGAGGATATCAACCTACATTTTACTGGCGACTTCCATGCGATTGAAGCAGCAAACAACTGTGTTGCTGCAGTTATCGATAATCATATGTTCCATGGCAATGAGCTTGATATTGATCCTACAAGAATTACATGGCATAGAGTTATCGATATGAACGACCGTGCATTAAGAAACTGTGTGGTTGGTCTTGGCGGACATACCAATGGTGTTCCAAGAGAGGACCATTTCGATATCGTTGTTGCATCTGAAATTATGGCTATCCTATGCTTAGCAAAGGATATGGATGATTTAAGAGCAAGACTAGATAGAACTGTAGTAGCATACAATAGAGATAGAATGCCCGTAACCATTAAGGATTTAAAGATTACTGGTGCATTAATGATGATTTTAAAGGATGCTTTAAAGCCAAATCTAGTACAAACATTAGAGCATACACCAACATTTATTCATGGTGGACCATTCGCAAATATTGCCCATGGATGTAATTCCGTAATAGCAACAAAGAAGGCCCTATCCTATGGCGATTATGTTGTAACTGAGGCAGGCTTCGGTGCTGATTTAGGTGCTGAGAAGTTCTTAAATATTAAATGTCGTCAGGCAAATTTAAAGCCAAATGCTGTAGTTATTGTTGCAACTATTCGTGCTTTAAAAATGCATGGTGGAGTTAAGAAGGAAGATTTAGGCCAAGAAAATGTAGAAGCATTAAAGCTTGGATTTGGTAATTTAGAGAAGCATATTGAAAACATTAAGAAATTTGGATTACCTTATGTCGTTGCAATTAACCGCTTCACATCCGATACAGAGGCTGAGCTAAAGGCTTTAGAGGATTGGAGTATAGCGAATGGTCATCCAGTAAGCCTATCTGAGGTATGGGCTAAGGGTGGCGAAGGTGCTATCGATTTAGCTAAGAAGGTTATTGACCAAATTGAAAATGGCAAGAATGAATTTAGATTCATTTATGATGAAAAGGATCCAATTAAGGATAAGATTGTTAAGATTTGTAAGGAAATCTATGGTGCATCTAATGTTGAATTCACACAGGATGCAAAGAACCAAATCGCAAGACTTACAAAGCTTGGCTTTGAAAATCAATTAGTTTGTATGGCAAAAACACAATATTCATTAACAGATAATCCTAAATTATTAGGTAGACCAGAGAACTTCACAGTTACGATTCGTGGAGTTACACCATCCATTGGTGCTGGCTTTATTGTCGCATTAAGTGGAGATATTATGAGAATGCCAGGCTTACCAAAGGAGCCTGCTGCGGAGAGAATGGATATTGTTGATGATAAGATTGTAGGATTATTCTAAGCAGTATAGGAGGAGATTATTTATGGAATATGTTACAGGAAAAAGACAGGTGATTATGAATTTCTCAGAGAAATTCTGTAAGACCGAAGCTGAGGTGTTAT
>Ga0256407_10013409_pt1 | contig 10965 bp, 8 predicted proteins | sample RumenRJG_04DNA_FD_193489 | JGI IMG/M metagenome (GOLD analysis project Ga0256407, IMG submission 193489) | Bovine rumen microbial communities from Lethbridge, Alberta, Canada - RJG_04 | ecosystem: Host-associated > Mammals > Digestive system > Stomach > Rumen | place: Canada: Alberta | collected... | reverse complement strand
ATAATACTTTTTTAAGATTGTTTAAAATCTCCAACTACGATGATGATTTACTCAATGAGAATTATTCTAAAAATATAAAAGAGGGAATTTCAAAATCAATAATTTTAATAGACATCAATAAAAATAATACCGATTTAAACTGTGACCCAATAATTATATGGAAATTACTTAAAGAAACTTTTAAAGATGAAAATAATAAATTCTGGATCCATAATTCTCCATATCTACCATTATTTGCTGAAATTTCACCAGATGACTTTATTGAAAATGTGAAAAATACATTAAACGAAAATAAAGAGTATATTGGAAATTTATTTAAAGGAACAAATTATACGTTTCTTTTAAGTTCTTTAGAATTATGCTCTAGAAATCCAAGTTTATTCAATACAGTGGTTGATATTTTAATTGAACTAATGCAGTTTGAATATGATGATAAATATTACAATAGTCCCTTTAATTCATTAAAAGAGTTATTCATACCCTGGATTGACCATAATAGTAGTTTTTTATCTTTAAGATTGAATAAATTAGATAAAATAATGCTTGAAAATAATGAAATTGGATGGAATCTTTTAAAATTTTTATTGAGTAGACAGTCAAAAGTTTCTTCAGGCATCAGAAATGCAATTTATCGTGATTTCACAAAAATACAGAGAGGCATCACACAAAAAGAAGTAGACGAATATAATTCAATAATCGAAAGGAAAACTATAGATTATTTAGATGAAAACATTGATAACTACTGTTTTTTGATTGATCAATACCGCATTACACCCAATAATGAATATAAACAAAAAATTATTGAAAAAATTGAAAAATATAATGATTCTGAAAATTCGGTGGTTTTATGGAATGCACTTTTAGATTCAGCATACTGGATGAAAAGAAAGAATGAATCTAAAAAATATAGTGACGATATTAAAAAATTAGAAGAAATATCAGAAAAATTTAAACCCGAAGATATTATCAAAAGAAGTGAATGGGCATTTAATTGCCACTTTATCAGAACATCCAATGCAACAGATAGAAGAAATGAAATGGAATGTGAAAGACAAAATATAATCTCCAATATTATTACAGAAAAGGGATTTAAAGGCATCAAAACTTTAATTCAAAATGTAGAATTACCTGAACTTATTGGATACTATGTATCAGAAGAGTTTGATGACGAGGTTTTAGATTTATTAAATACTGATGAAAAAAATACAAAATTTGCAATGAGCTACATTGGAAGTAAATCACATGATAATTTTAAATGGGTTGAAAAATCATTTGAAAAAATTAAGGATAAAGATGGCGAAATTTTAATTAATTTTTTCATCTCAATTTTCCCTAATGAAAAAAATTGGGCACTATTAAATAGATGCAACCCAACCATTATTGAAGAATATTGGAAACAATGTAGAAATTATTCATATAACACAAAAGAAGGATGTATGACCCATATAACTAATTTAATGAAACATTCCAGATATGCTGATGCTGCAGAATCAATTTATCATAGTTTAGAAAAACTTGATACCAACTTTATTGGAGATACATTACTGAGCATATCCAAAAATGACTCATACAATCATGATGAATACATTATAGATATAATTCTTAAAAATTTGCATGATGACAATTATGATAGAGAAAAAATTATGAAATTAGAATTCAGATTCTCTGAATGTTATTTAGTGGATCCTCCAGAATATTCTATGATAATACATGAAGAACTTGCAAAAAATACAGAATTATTCTCAAAATTAGTAACCAAATTAGATAAAGGAGATTTTACTTTTAATTATCGATTTGGAATCATATTGGACAACATGAGGATAATTCCGGGCACTGATGAGACTAATAACATCAACATTGATAGTTTAAGAAAATGGATTCATGAATGTGAAGATAAATTAAATAACACTTATCATTTATATTATCGTTTAGCAAATCTCTTCGCCAACACTCCTGAAGAGGATGAAAATTGGCCCAAAAAAGAGATTTGTCAAATTATTGATGAGCTAGATAATGAAATATTAAACATTGAGTTCCCAATTGCCATATTTAATAAAAATGGAATGAAAATAAAGAATATTTTTGAAGGAGGAAAAAATGAAATAAAATTAGCTGAAAAATATCACAATTATGCAAACAGTATCCTAAATACCTATCCAATAACTGCTAAATCTTTAATTGATGCTTCAGAACGCTTTTATGAAAGTGCAAAATTTGAAGATTATATGTCTGTCAATAATAACTGGAGATTTTAGAAAAATGAATATGGTTATCTAAAATACTGGAGAGTAGTGAAATCTATTAGAAAACATGCTAATTGAATAAATTACTGTAAAAAGAACAGATTTATGAAAATTACGATTAATATGAGTAATGAAAAATCATCTACAAAAAACATACTAACATATCAGCGAAAAATCGTTGAAATTGAAACTGAACTTGGGACATTATATTTTAGATATATTTCTCTTAAAGATTCGGACATTTTTATATATTATTATAAAAATGATTTAGATCCCGAAAAATTCACTAAAAAATTCATTATTAATCAAATTAACTCAGATGAAATTTCAATTAGTCAATTAGACAAATTAAATGAAACTCAAATACTATCAATAATTAAAGAATATTTAATTAAAGAAGACTTGAATGACTATTTTAATTTATCCAATATTAATTCTTATTCAGACTTCAAAGAAGAATTATATTCCCACCTCAAATATTATTATCAACCTCACAAAGCCGTTTTAAAAAGTATAGATAAAGAAATGGACAAAACCCAAAAATTACTGAAAAAGATTAGTTTGATGGTTCCACAATTACCCAATTATTATAACGACGATTTATTGAATATGTCCAATACCTCAAAAAATGCAATTGATACTTTGAAAATATTCAATAAAAACCAAATTGATCTTAAAATACCTACCCTTGCTAATAATTTTATTGACAATTTACAACCTTTAATCAATGAATGGTCCAATCTAATCAACACTCATTTAAATCTTAAAACAATCCAGGACAGAATTACGGCCACCTTAGAAAGTTCTAACGAACACTTTAAAAAACCAATGATCAAAGCAATGAAATGCTTAAACAACTACAGTTGGTTCATTCCACTTAATATGGATTATTCAACCATATTTGAAGTACTTTCAATATGTGAAAGTGATTCTTCACACAAACAAGCTGAAATAAACAAACTATTTATAGATTACTATTTAGACAATGATTGTGAAGAATTAACCAAATTAATTGAAATTTGGAACAATAGCCCTATTTTTAAAAGAAGAAATAAGATTTTTAGAGATTGTGTCAACATAATGAAAAATTCCAATCCAACAACAAATTTCTCTAATTTAGTTGTTCCAACATTAATTGCACAAATTGACGGCATTCAAAGAGATTTTATGGAAATGAATAATCTTAAAATAGATTATGGTAAAGTAAAATTTTTAGATGATTCAAAATACAAAGATGGAAAAGTACATTGGGAAGATTATTTTAGAGATTTGACAAATGGTGATGAAATTTTAGATTCAATGAATGATATTTTCTTAAATGTCTTATTTCAAAAAACAAGACCTGGAGAAGATTATAAAACCTCGATTCATTTTAGCAGACATAAGATATTACATGGTGAAAACATTAGATATGGTAGAAAAGATTATACAATTCGATGCTTTATTATTTTAGATTTTTTATATGAACTAAGTATAGAAAATTAAAAAATCCAACTGCACAGTACATATATGTCAAGCAAAAAAAGTAAAACCCCATAAATACTAAAAACACCACAATAACAAAAACACCCAAAAATAGTAAAAACACCACAATAACAAAAACACCCAAAAATAGTAAAAACAGTAAAAAACCAAACTATAGTAAAAACACCACAATAACAAAAACACCCAAAAATAGTAAAAACAGTAAAAAACCAAACTATAGTAAAAACACCACAATAACAAAAACACCCAAAAATAGTAAAAACAGTATTAATAAATAAATACTTACTAATATTATAATACTCACTATCATATCAATAAATATGCCGTTAAATTTTTGAAGAGCATGAAAGATGCAGATGATATATAGTAAAGTTTATATATTAAAAAAACAAATTCCTTAAATAATCAAAACCCGAAAAGCGACCCGCACTAAATGGACGCATCGGATAATGATTATGCAAAAAGTTTATTGCAATACTCTTTTTGTTAAAATAATCATATTATCTTTTTGGTTTTGGTTAAAAATGGACCACTATGATAAACATCATAGCTAATCCACATATCCTTAATTGGAAGGTAATAAAATGGAAGAGATACTGCTTGGTGACATTGCTCAAATATATATGGGATTAACATTTAGAAGATACATTAAAGGTAATAATCCTAGCAAAGAACGAATTATCACATATAGCTCATTAAAAGCAAATGAAGGTATTCAAACTCTTCATGAAGAAATTCTAGGAAAGGAGTTTGATAAGAAGTATTATGCTCAAAGAGGAGATATTTTAATGAAAACCATTTCTCCAAATGATGCTGTTTGTGTAACTGCTGAAGAAGGGAGTGTTGTTGGAGATAAGATTGCAATCATTCGTTTGAAAGATAATATCAATCCAGAGTTTGTAACTTACCTGCTCAATAGCTCCTATGTTAAAAAACAATTGCATAGGTTGAACGACGGCAGGTTGAAAAACGTATCATTAAATGACATCAAACGTTTAAAAATGATAATTCCCAACACTAGCGCACAATTGGAATACATTAATATTCTCAAGCTTATTGATGAGAAAATTAAGGTTAGTGAAGAAATTATTGAAGCAAGCAAAGACTTGCGTGATGCTTTGATAAATGGTCTGTCAGGAGATGAGTAGATGAGAAATAAAAAGCAATTAAAACAACTTATAAGACTCATAAGCAAATATTATAATAACTTATATGTTGAAAATGTATATGTATATTATGTTTTACTCTATAAGTTCTTATCCGATTGTTTGATTGAATACTGGAAATCTGCATTACACATAAGTGATAACATAGAAGATTATCTTCGAAACAGGAAGAATTATTCATCACTATCCAATACTGCGTTAAAAGAGTTGAAATACTTAATCGATCCCAATTATTTGTTCAATACTATATACTTTAGGAATAATAATGCTTCAAATATGATAGCAGAATTGATTGTCGGTTTTGAACAAGTTAGAGACACTGCAAATAAATACAATAATGAGTTTGCAGAAGAATTTGAAATCCTCTTCAATGATTTAGAAGAAGTGTTTGAAATCAAGCAGCCACAATACTTTTTATCAATACTAAATGAGATAGCATTGCTTGAACTTGACAGCAATAAATATCCATTTTCAAAAGTCTTTGAAGAAGTTATACAATGGGATTCCACAAACAAGATTACTGGATACATTTCTGCTAATGATAGGTTATCCGATTTATTGTCTGCTTTGATTCATTCATCCAATATTCCAGCAAAAAGTGCTTATGATGGATTTTTAGGTTCTGGCTCATTATTGTTCAAGGTAGCCAATAACTTAAGTATTCCAGAAATATATGGCCAGGAAATTCAAAAAGAAGTCTGCAGGATTGCATTGATGAACATGATTGTCCAAGAGTATTCTGGAAAACATTATATTCAATGTACAGATACTTTATCTGCTTTGAAATTTGAAAATCGATTTGACGTTATAGTATCCGACATTCCCGTGCTGAAAAATAAATTGGCTCCTGAAGCTGTCGAATCTCTTAAAGAACATATTGGTTTTAATGTTCCTTCAACTATTAAATCAAGTGAATGGGTCAGCATCATTAATTTATTCTATAGTTTAAGCAATAAAGGGATTATGGCAGTTATGGCACCTACCAGCATATTGTCCAGCAATCTAAAGGTGGATGAAAGCATCCGAGAATATTTGGTTAGCAGAAATTACTTGGATTGCATCATAAATCTTCCTTCAAGAGTTTTATCTCCTTCCAGGATTCCTGTATCAATTTTGATATTTAAAAAAGATAGATGGAATCATGACGTGCTGTTTATTAATGCTACAAATGATTTTAAAGCAAATACAAAAAGAAAATCACACAATGTAAACATTGAGGATATAGTGGAAGTCTATTCTACAAGAAAAGTCATTCCAAAATTAAGTAATCGTGCTGATTTAAATGAAATTTATGATAATTATTTCAATTTAAACTTGGCCCGTTACGTAGATACATTTGATGAAGAATTCATTAGTTTACCTGATTCAATCAAGAAGTTAAATGAACTAAATGAGTACTTCAGAAAAGTTGATGATGACTTGAATAATAAATTAAAAGTGATAACTATGACAAAAGAAGAAATTACTCCAAAAGTGTTCTTGTCTTATGCAAGAACCAATCCGGAATACGCTAACACTATTGTTGAATTTGCAAATACATTACGTGGCGATGGTATTGATGCTTCCATCGATGAATGGGATTTAAAACCAGGTAATGATTTATATCATTTCATGGAATCCAAAATCAAATCAGAAGCAGATTATGTATTGCTAATGATTAATGATGAATTTACCAGAAAAGCAAATGAAAGAATTGGTGGTGTTGGCGCTGAAACACAGATGATGGCTAAAGAGGTTTATGACAATGTTGAACAAGGTAGAATCATACCTATCGTATGGCAATGCGACGATGAAGGGAATATAAAATTGCCCACCTTTGTTGATACACGATATCGCATCGATTTATACTCTGATGAAAAGTTCGGCGAAAACTATGAGTTGCTACTACGAACATTATTCAATAAGCCGAAAAATCCTAAAACGGAGATTGGTAAAATGCCCGAATGGATCAATGACACCAACACTCACTACACTAAAACCAAAACAATCATTAAACGTTTTGACAGTGCAATAGACAATCATCCCGAAAGGTTCAATTATTTCATTGAAGAATTCTTCGATGCCTATTTTGAATATATAGAAACATTCAAGATAGAATCAAGTTCTAATGATAAAGTTACAGTCTCAAAAGAAGTTCTTAAAAGCATTGAAGAGTATGACGCCCTTAAAAATGACCTAGTTGCATTTTTAGAAAGAATGTTTAAAGTATCCAAATATCAGAATATAGACAGTGAAGTCATTATAGACTTTTTATCCAATCTACGATCATTTATCGGAAGAGGCAGACAACATCCATTGGCAAATTTTGATTTCATACTAAGGGAAACATTTTTGTATCTGGTTGCTTATGCTTTGAAGTATAAGAATTATACTTTTATAGCAGACTTATTCTACTCTCCTTACTACTTTGATGATTATGTATTCACAGGAAATGAATCTAGACATTTTGTGGACTTGGATATGCGAGGTAGGATACACACTGATGACATATTAAGTTATTCCTTCAAAGCAGACAATGGTAACTCATTTATCACACCTTTAGGTGAGCTTTTGCGAAGAAGAGTTCCTCCAAAGTTAAAACAGGAATTGTTAGTTGATGCTGATTTGCTTTGCTGCTATGTTTCCTATATGAACAAGGATAAATTCGGAAGAAAAGAATGGTTCCCATTCACATACATATACAAACAGAACAGTAGCATTGAATATTTCACCAGACTAACTTCAAAAAAATATTTCGATAAAGTTAAAGAGGTTTATGATGTTGATTCATTTGATGAGTTTAAAGAAAAAGTAGCATCAACACACGATACCAGTTTAGCAAGAAGAGAAGTTAGGTTCAGAAAGGCATGGGGAGAATATGTTGAACCTGTTGAAGCATATATTGACCTAGACAAAATAGGAAGTGAAAGATAGCCAGTCGTATATGCATTTAAGCTAAATTAAATAGATATGATGAATTATCCGATGATAAATGAGAGCAATTATTAAAATAAGGATATATTGTTCAAATTTTGAGGATAATTATGAAAGTAGATATATTGAAAAAATATATGTACGAGGGTTAGAGAAAAATATTCAATGTTGTTCTTATTATTGGTGGCCGCCAATAATAAGAGTTTATCAACATGAGTATAAACCGTTCAAACCAGTTTATGTATAAGAATATAACAAAACCAATATTTAAAGATTATTGGAATTTCACTTATACATATCTTATTTTTATGCTCAGAATATTTGGATTTGAACCTCTTTAAAAATAACTATAAGGAGGCAAACCATGGTGATGGTTAATTCAAGCAACTTATATGCTGTAGATTATAATCCTTCAACAGAAACATTAACTATACAGTTTCGAAGTGGTAGAGTTTATGAATATTATAATGTTCCCTAACTATCTATGAAGGATTATTGAATGCACCTTCCAAAGGTAAGTTCCACCATAAGTATATAAAGTATTCTTACTATTATAATAGAATTCAATGAAGTAAATTAACTGGCTTTAGTAAATCTAAAGCCAATTTTAAATTTTTAAATAAAAAGAGGTAAAAAAAATGATAAATATTTTAAATTTTATAAAAGATTTTGGAAAAAAAGATGTAAATGATGTAGAATATAACTTCAAAGATGTTATAAGTTTCTTAAGTAAAACAAATACCGGACAAATTCCGTTAATTATGCATGATTGGGATAATGTGTGGATGTACTCTCTTATGGTTCCTATCGCTAATTTGGACAATAAGAACCTAAAAAGATTACTTGATTGGAGAATAAGTCCTTCGCATTATCATTTTAATAAAACTCAAAAGGGCATTGAACTATCAAGTCTTATCGATGAAGCAGATCCCGAAGATATTTTGAAAGGGTCAATTCCTCCATTTATTGAAAGAAACCTAGATATTGAGAACTACACCGATTTTGATATTAATCAAATGGTTTCCCATAGCTTGAACCTATATAAATCACAAGACAATCGTATCTTAACCTGTAAAGACAACGTACCAGTTGGAGAAATATTCCATGAAGACTGCGCTGTATGTACTTTAAGCCGATACGAGCTAGAAAAATATCTGTCCCTTTCAAATTCCGTTTTAATTAGGTTTTTTGATTTTAAGCTATATGACAATCCTAATTTAAGCAACAATAAACCTGTGGAATACTTCCAACAGGACTCAACATATATCTTTACTCTTTCGAACATTGAAAATGATGGAAGAACTTCTTTAAGAAAGATGAGAGGTTTTCAAATTATTTTTCCTGAAAATGAATATGAAGGAGAAGTATAACTAGCGAAAGAGTGATTATTCACTCCAGACTAGTTTATTGTATCTTAAATTAATATAAATTACACTTATAAGCACATGATGATTCAATACCACTTCAAACTTTAAATTTATTGTAATAGACAATACATCTGCATCAAGTATGGTGAGAATTTACATCTTGATAATTCAAATGACAGATTAGCCAAACAGCAAATGCAGAAAGTACATTTACAAAAGAATGGAACTGAATGTGGTTAAAAATAATTGCACAACCACCGGGTGATATAATGAAATATAACGAGATTATAGACAAATTAAATAAAAAGAATGTAAGCAAAGTGAAACTAGTAATGAAAGATGGAAATGAAATTACCCTCTCTAAAAAAGACTCTTTAGAAAAAGATGACGGAATTCTTATGATAAAAAGGAATAATGAAGATATAAGCATTTCTCTTGATGAAATCGATGAAATAATCAGCATTCCTAAACTTCAAATTATATCATTTCAAAGACCTGGTCAAAGAAACAGGCATTAGGTCGAGTTGAACTTTCAACCTTTAAATTTTTAAAGAGACCATAATAATGAATGAAAAAGATTATAAAACCTGTCCAAAGTATTGGGAAAAAGCGATAATGATAAAAGAAACACAGACCTTTGATGGTCAGGTCAGACAATACAAATGTTTGAATTGCAATCACAGATTTTAGGGAGATGATAATATGAGTCTATTTTACGAAGATATAACCGGAAAAGATATAGTATTTGTTGATACTCAAGAAAAAGATAGAGCGGAAAGATTCAAAAGATATTTTGATGATTATATTGACAACCACAAGAAGGTTGAAGTAATGGACATTATTAAAAATAAACGAAAGAATGGAAAAGAATATTTCAAAACTGCAAGTCTAGAATATGGAGATTATGCTTTTAATGAGGTGTGTGTTGAATTTAAAAATTACGAGGACTTCAAAACATCACTTCGTAATGGAAACCTAACCACACAAATTGAAAATCTCTATGCCCACTCAGAATTCAAAGACATTGCATTAGTAGTAATATGCGAAAACCCAGTCCATTTTATGAATGAAAACACCCAATGGAAAGGAGTTCTAAGATTCAATTCAAAGATTAACATATTTTTAGCAAAAGATGAAAACATGGCTTTTGAAGCAATATGTCATTTTTTCTGGTTGAATGGCAGACATTTAACTCAACCTCCACGCAGTAAAATGAGAAAAAGTGACAATTATGCTGCAAATCTCTTATGGGCTACAAGAACATTATCAGACAAACAAATCCGAGAGATAATTAAGAAAACAAAAATAAGTACAATACCCCAAGCCATTGATTTATTTACAAAAAATAATCCGCAAGAGTTACATGATACATTAAATATCAGCAGATTAACAGTTAAAAGAATTCAGGATTGCAAACAGGTTCTTGAAGGCAACCCTTTAATTTAAATAGTAAACTTCTTCTAACAACCAGTGACTTTTATTAGAAAAAATAATTTAGATTAAAGCATATAACTATAAAAAGCTATTATCACCAGAGGTTTCGGAACCAGATTCCTACAGCAACAAAATCCCAACAAAAGGAAATGTTACCCGTCTATGACAAGCCAACCATCCAGTATGTGGTGGAGGAGGCGGTGGCTTCAGGAATCGATGACATCATCATAGTCACCGGAAGGCACAAGAGATCCCTTGAGAATCATTTCGACAAGTACTGTGAACTTGAATACAACCTCCAGAAGGAGGGAAAGGACCGTGAACTTAGACAAATCAGAAAAATCACCGACCTTGCAG
>Ga0256407_10013408_pt1 | contig 10965 bp, 5 predicted proteins | sample RumenRJG_04DNA_FD_193489 | JGI IMG/M metagenome (GOLD analysis project Ga0256407, IMG submission 193489) | Bovine rumen microbial communities from Lethbridge, Alberta, Canada - RJG_04 | ecosystem: Host-associated > Mammals > Digestive system > Stomach > Rumen | place: Canada: Alberta | collected... | reverse complement strand
TCATTATTATTGCTAATATTTAATAATTCTTTTTTTAAATTAATTGGATTATCCTCATTTATAATATCATTTGTTTTTAATAATATATTACTACTATCATTACTTAAATATTTTCTATTTATTAAATTTTTACAACTTTTTCCTGTATTTAGTCTTATTTGTTGATTTATTTCTTTTAAATTAATAGAATTAATAGAATGATTTCTTATCAAATGTTTATTTGAATCAAATGAATTTATTAATAAATCATCAATATTTTTTAATTTATCTAACTTATTTGTTTCATTAATATCATTTGAATATGAATTATCATTATTTAAATCTATATTTAAATTTTCTTTTCCTTTATTTAAATTCTTTTTTATTCTATTTCTATCAGAAAAAGATGGATTAATTGAATTATCTAAATCTTTATTAGGAAATAATTTATCTAATGATTGAATTATTTTATGATTTCTTTCATTAAATAATTTAATATTATTTTTTAATGTATTTATTTTATTAATTTTTAATTTCTCATTAGATTTTGCTCTATATATTTCTGATTTTATTTCATTTATTTCTTTAGATAAATCTTGTTTTTTCTTTTCATATTTTTTATTAAATTCATTTTCAATTTTTTTTTTAAATAACTCAATTTCTTTATTGAACTTTAAATTATATTCTCTTTCTTTTAAATCTATTATTCTAAATAATTCAATTTCCATTTCATTTTCACATTGTTCTCTCATACTATTTCCAATTAATGTTTCTTTTTCTATTAAAATCATATTTTGTTTTTTTTTAAATTCATTTATTTCATCATTAAAATATAAATTTAAATCATCTTTTAATTCTTTTTCAATTTCATTTTTTATAATATTATAAATATTCATATATTCTTTTTGATAAATTTCATTAAATAATTTTGGTCTTAATTTATTAAAAATTTCTTCTTTAATTTTCTTTTGTTTTTCATTTCTAATTTTTTGTCTTATTTCATATTCTTCATTAAAATCTTTATAAGAGTCAGAATAATCTTTATTTGATGAAAAATTTATTTCAGAATTATCATTATCATTAATTTCAATATTTTTGATATCATCATGATGATTTATTTTTTGAACTAAATTTTTTAATTTTTCTTCATTTAATTGAATTATTTCACTGTTTCTTTTCGTTTCTATAAAATTAGGAGTTGAATTTTTAGAAGAATAAATATTATTTGTTAAAGTAGTATTAACTTTACCATCTTGAAGATATAAATTTTCCATTTTAATATAATTTTCAATTGTTGAATCATTAGGTGATTTTGAAAGAGAATCATTTATTATTAAATTATTTATAGTACCTTTTTCTTTTCCTTTTTTTAAATCTATTTTTAAAGGTAAATTTTCAATTTCAGTTAAATGTCTTGAATTTTGATTAATGTTTTTGATTTTTGTTTTTGTTGGTGATTCTTCAAATTCTTCTTCTTTAATTTCTGAATAATTATTATCTATTGTACCTATAATATTATTATTAATATTATTTATATTTTTTTCTTCTGATGATACATATTTATTATTAACATAATCTGAATTTGTATTTATATAAAATTGAGCTAAATCACTTTGTGAATTTAATATAAAATTTTCATCCATTAATTTAAATTTGCTTTATTATTAAATAATTTAATTTTAAATATGAAAAATTCATCTTCATTTATTGAAACAAAATTTAAAGTTCCTCTTTATCCTTTCATATCAAATAATAAACCTTCTTTAATAAATTTAAAAACCAAATTAAAAGAATTACAAATAAAATCAAGAAATAATTCAAATAAAAAAGGATTAGTAAAATCAAATTCTTTTAATGGTAAATGTATGACAGAAAATAATAATATAAATGATAAGGAAATTTTATATCAAAAAAATATACAATTAAAAACAGAATTGAACAAAATAAGAAAAGAATTAACTAAAATAAAATCTGATAATCTTAAAAAAGATAATGAAATTAATAAAAAGGTTAATTTAATAAATTCAGTTTATGAAATTAAAGAAAATCAATTTAATTTTAATATAGATGAAGAATCTAAAATTGAAAAAGAAAATCAGGTATATGATAAATGTTTACATTCAAATTTAATTTATAAGTTGAAAAAACAATATATTCAATTAAAAAAAGAAATGGAAAAAAAAGATAATGATATTTCTTTATTGAAAAAAAATATTAAAAATTCTAGAATTAATGAATTAATTCTAGAAAATACTAGTTTATTTAATGAGTTTAATCAATTAAAAAATTCATATGGTCAATTAATTCACAAAAATAATAATTTATATATTAAAACAAAAAATTTTAATGATGTAGAAAATGATTATTCGAAACAACATTTTATTATATTAAAATTACAAGATTCATTAGAAAAAATCACTGAAGAAAATTCTAATTTAAAAAATGAAAATGCATCATTTAAAACAAAAATTCAAACTTTAAATAATGAAAATAAAAAAGTAAATAAAAAAATAATAGAATTAGAAGAACAAATAAAAATCTTATCGCAAGAAAAAAAAGAATTAGAAGATAAAAATTATATATTGAATTCCCAAATGAGTATTCCATTTCCAAATTTAAATAATGAAAAATTATCAAGTCATAATTCTAATAATAGTTCAAACGGAATAAAAAATGCTCAAATAACAGAAATAACATATATTCTTATTAAAAATTTTGAAGCTAAAAAAATAACAAAAGAAGATGCATTAAATAAAATATTTAAAGAAATTCTTGATAATTTAAATGGTGAAAATCAAGTTGAAAAATCAAGTTTAGTTAATGATTTCACTATAAAAATTTGTGATTTAATAAATTGTAATAATGAAATAGATAAAAGTAAAATTTCTTATTTAATTGAAATTCTTTTATCTTCTTCTAATAATGAATTAGGAAAATTTATGGAAAATTTTTTACAATTAATTGATAGCATTAAATATTATGATTTAAATGATGAGAAAAGATTAAATGAGAAAATAAGAAATTCATTAATACAATATAAAGATTATTTTATTCAAAATTATAAGAAAGATTATATATCTTTCTTTTCTTTTAGAGCTTTATTAAATAAAAAAAATATTATATTAGATGATGAGTCTGTAGAATATCTTATTTATAGAATGAAAAAAGATTGTAAAACAAATAATAATACAAATCAATCAATATTTGATTTATGTTTTAAAACAGTTAATAATATATTAAATAATATTGATGAAAGTGATATTCAAAATGAAGAAAAAAATAAAAATGAACATAAAGAAAATCAAATTAATAATGATATTAACAATAATAATCTAATTAATAATAAATCAAAACAAAATAATTATAATAATAACAATACAAATAAACCTATGGAAAATAATTATATTAATTCCCTAATTCAAGATAATTTTAATCAAAATGAAATTATAACAGAAGAAAATATTAAAGAAGATAATTTAAATAAAAATACAAATCTAAATGAGAATATAAGTAATATTACAAATGAAAATTTTATTATTGAAGAAAATACAAATGAAATACAAGAAATTAATAGTCCAAAAACAGAAATGCAAGAAATTCAAAATGAAAATGAAAAAGAAAAATCAAATGATGATAAAAGTGATATATTACAAGTATCAGTTGAAAAAATAGAAGATGATATATAATAATATTTAAATTAATTTCAATTTTTTTTTAATGTTTATTATATAATATTATTATATCTTTTCAAATTTGAAAAATTAAATAAAAAAATATAAAATAAAATAAATAAATTAATTTTTTATTTCATTATTTTTTTTAGATGTATCAATTTCATCTTTTTCTTTTTCTTCATATTCTTCTGATTGAAATAAATTTCTTCCAATTTTATTCATTGTATTTACAGCCATATCAATAATATCAGGTGAACTTATTGCATTTTCAAAAAACATCATAATAATTCTTCTTAAAGGTAATCTAAATTTATATCTTGATAATGCAGTATATACTTTTATTAATAAATTAGGATCATTAAAAGCATTACTATCATTTTTAATCATATCATTTAATTTTTCTGATGCTTGTTTGTATGAAATTGAATTTATTAAACTTGATATATTTGTATATATTTCACTTGATTTATCATTTAATATAATATATTTATTTATTTTTTGACATTCTTCTTTTAATTTTTTATTTTCATATGATGTAGAATTATCCATATATAATTCTTTCATATCTTTAGGATAACAAATTTCAGTATTAAAAAAATAATTATAATTGTTATTTTCTATAATTGTTTTTAATGTTTTATTTTGTGAAATATAACATAAAATATAAGAAATTGTACCTTTCATTGCATAATCTTCACATTTTTTAAAATAATCTAATATTTTTTCTATTATATTATATCTTTCTTGTAATAATAATCCAAATATTGGTTTTATTAATATTTTTCCTAAAATCCATAATGTGCCTTTTACTATTTTTGTATTTTCATTTTTATATTTTTCATTATTTAAAAACTCAAATAATTTCTCTATGAAATTCATTTCTATTATTTTTTGATATCCTATATCATTATTTGGTAATTCAGTAATAATATTAATTGGAGTTTTTAAAGTTTGTTTTGTCTCAGGATAAATTTTAATATTGAAATAAACACTAAATATTGAATATCTTTTATTTTCAAAATTATTGTCTTTTTTAGTAAAAATAAAAGTTACACCTTCTTTTTCAATTTTAAAATAATATTCATTATTTTTTTTAAATTGAAGCTTTTGATTAAATTCAGATTTTCCAAAAGTTAAAAAATTTGTATAATTACTAATAACTTTACAAGTTCTATCAATATTAGAATATCCTAAAGTACAAACAAACTTAATTTCATGTTCATCAAAATCAATTTCTAAATCTGTTCCTTCTTGTAATTTACAATATAATAATAAAGTTTTTGAATCAATATATTCCATATAACCATTAAGAAAAAGGTCTATTTTTTTTTCATTTCCTCTATTAATAAGAAGACTTACATTAAATGGTAATTGCTTAAGCCAAAATAATTCAGAATAATTTTCATATTGATTTTCAATCTTTGGTAAATTAATATGTAAATAATAATTATCATTTTTACCATCATTTGAATTGAAAATTTCATTCATTGTTTCTTCTAATTTTTCAGAATAATTCATTATAATATTTTCAATATTAATATTTTTTATTTCATCAGTAATAAAAGTTTCATATAAAATATCATAAGCTTCCTTATTTCTCATCATAATATAAATAATTTCTTTATTAATTAATGCTAATTTATGAATATATTCTTTATTTTTAACAATTTCTTCTATATATCTTCCTTCAAAAACAAGAGAAGTTAATATACTAATAATAACTTTATTACAATCATTATCATTTGGATCTATTGCATTCATTAAAGTTTGAATATTTAACATAACATCTTTACCAAATTTAAGTAAACATCTTATATGTTCAATAATATATCTTTTTATTTGTTTTGAACCTCTTTCTATTAAAACTTTCATAAATTCAATAACATTTTTTGAATTAAAATTTAAATTATCGATTAATAAAGTTAAAATATAATCATAAAAAGAACCTTTATTTAAAAATTTAGATATTAATCTATAAAAACCTTTTTTATCTAAATATTCATCTCCTTGAATTGTTTGACTAATTAATCCAATATAAGTAAAAAGTTGTCTTGATAAAGATTTATTAATTCTAATAATAGAAAAAGGTTGATCAATATCATAAATAGGATTTTTTTTATTTGTATTACTAATAGGATTTAAAATTCTTTCTAAACAATTTTGAAAATCTTCATACCAAGTTAAAGTTTTTTGAAAAATATATTCTTCTGGTGAAGTATCCAATATACTTATTCCTTCTGATGAATTAGATAATAATTTAAAGAATTTATTTCCTATTGATGCATAATTAAAATTTTCTACTTTCCATTGAAGAAAGCTTAATTGATTTTTACTTGGCATAAATACAAATAATAATCTCTTAAAGAATTTTTGTTTATATAAATCCATTATTAAATCCTTTCTATTTTCAACTATATCTAATATTTCATCTATATGTTTCCAATCCCAAGATTGAAATTCTTTTCCATCTAAAATTTTTGAGATTTTTAAAATTTGTTGAAATGATTCATCATTAATCATATATAATTCTTTTTTACTTGATTCAATTGAATATTGATTATTATATTTTTTTATATTTTGCATATTTACAATTGAATTACTTGCAATAATAACTTCAGTTGATAAATTTTCTAAATCCATATTAGAAATATCTTTACAATTAAAATGATAAAATGTTTGATCTAATAAATGCATAATTTTAACTTTTGTATTTACTATTTCATCATCTATTCCTTTAAATGATGATGTTGTTGATAAAAAAGAAGAATCATTTGAATTATTTAAATTTGTTAATTGTTCAATTAATTTTTGTTTTTCTAATTTTTCATTTAAGAATGGTAATTGTAAATCAGCATTTGATAATTTTGAATATAAAATTGTATATTTTAATGCTAATTTATGTGCATATTCAGTTAAATAATTATTTTCATTATCAATAAATTTAATTAAATTTTCATATAATTTATTATTTTGTAATCCTTGTAAAATATAAGCTAAATAAACTTTATTAATATAAAAATAATCTTTTGATGGAGAAGATAAATTAGTAAAATTATCAAGAACAATATATTCATTTTCTAAAATTTCTTTCATCATATTTAATATAGTAGATTTAATAGACATACTAGTATCAGTATTTAAAGCTTCAATTACACTTCCCATTGCCATATAATCACCCATTATTAAAGAATATCCAGGCCAAGTATTTAATAATTTTTCAATAATATTTTTTGATATTTGTAATTGAATATCATTTTTATTTTTTTCTTCAACATTAATATCATTTGATCTTTCTTTATCTTTTAAAGTAAAATCACTTTTAGTAAAAATGGCAAAAAATTCATAAAAATCTTCAAAACCATTAAAAAATTTTCTTTTACAAGGAGTATTAATAATATATAATAAAGTATAAAAAATATTATCACTCATTTCAATACATGATTCATCAAGAAGAGTATTAATTAAAATTCTAAATCCTCCAATTGTACTACATAAATCTGGTTTAATAATTGCTAAATTTCTTATAAATTCAATACATCCTTTTTTAAATATTTCATCACCTTTTGCCATTGCTGCAATACTTTGACAAAAAATTAAAGGAAAATTTTTTTCACTATATTTTAACCATGAATTAATTAATTTTAAACATAAATATCTTTCATCAAAATTTCCGTGTTTAAAGTCTTCAAATATTTTACATATTAATATTGGGTACATTTTATTTAAATAATTATTTGTGAAATGTGATGGGGAGATTTCTATAAGGAGTCTTAATATTTTTAATGTTGTTAAACGAATAGTTTTTTCTTCTAAAATTACTTTTCTGAAAATATTATAATGTTCATTTGTTATTAAATTATCTATTGAAATTGATATATTTTTTTTCTTTTTTAATTCTTTTAAATTTATTGCTATATTTTTTAATATTTTTGGATCAATTGAATTTTGTTTAAAATCATTTAGTATTATTTCCAAATCTGATTTAAGATTATCATTTTCATTTATTATTTTTTCATTTTTTTTGGAACTTTCATCCATATTTTTTTTTTTAATATTTTTTTTTAAATTATGAATACTAAATAAATTTTATTATAATATATAATTATATATATATATTTTTTTTATAAATAATAAAAATAAACATTCTACTTTTATTCCCAATTACCATTCAATTTTACAAAAATTTTTCATTAAAAAAAATATATAATAAACACTATTAAATTTAATTATTATTTTGTCTTCTAACTGTAAAAATTAATTTAGAAGTTAAAATTTCAATAGTTAATTGATCAACAATAGGAAATGAATGTGTACCAAAAACCCAAGTACCATTTGTAGAACTTTTTAATTTAGAACCATCATTAATAATCCAAATATGATTTCTTTCATCATATGAAATAGTAGTTTGACATCTACTAAAAGATTTATCTTTAGGAAATGAAAAATTACATTTTTTATCTCTTCCAATAGTAACTTCTTTAATATTATTAGGATCAAAAATTTGTTTAGAATCATTTTGTGATAAATTACAAATTTCAAATTTATTATTTTCAATAGGTGAAATTTCAAATATAACATTCCCAGCAGAAAAAATTTCTTTTTGTTTTAAAGGTAAAGAATAAATATTATCTAATTTAACATATAATAATCTATTATCACTTTCTTTTCCACCAAAAGCTCTAACACAATAATTTTTAGTTTCTCTTAAATAATATACTGCAAATATATAAGGATAATTTAAATCTTCTTTATAATTTAATTCAAAATCAGGTTTAAAATTTTCATTTTCATTTGATTTACCAAATATTGTTACTCCATCTTTTGTGTTTCTTCCTCCTATCATTCCTGATGCTGTTATTATTATTTCTTTTCCATTTAATAATTTTCCTTCTAATTCTTTTAATATTATTTTTGGTGCTGATAATATTTCATTTTCTAATATTTCTCTATTGGTATTTATGTATTCTAATGCTTCATCTTTTTTTTCTATTATTATATTATTTTGTTCTATGTTTTTTGTGTTTGAGTTTTTTTTTGAATTTTTTTTTTTTTTTAAAACATTTTTCAATTTTGTCATATTTTCATTTTTTTGTTCTTCTGCTGTTACATTATTTAAATTTTGGATTGATTCTTGTTCTTTTGCTATAAAATATAATTAATTTTTTAATTTATTTACATTGGGGTTGATTATTCTCACGTACATCTGCAGTTTTATCATTTATATCAATTTCTTCTGTTTTTTTTGGAAAACAACATTGCTAATTACAATTTAATAAATTATTTAATATGTATTTTACTAACCAATTTTTCATATTGTTTTTAATTAATAAATTATTTTATTATAATATATTTTTCTTTTTAATAAAAAAATATTATCCTATATAAATTAATTTATATAAAATTAAAATAAATTTTTAAGTAACTAAAATGTCAGATGGTGATGAACCAGAAATTATAAAATATAAAAATTCACCTGCTCAAGATTTAGAAGCTTGGAGACAAATACAAAAAAAAATTGATGTTTCATTTAAAAAAACTTCTGAGAAAGAATTTCAAATATATGCACAAGCATTAAAAGAAAAAAATACATATTGGAATAATACAAAATATCCAGAAGTAAATTCAAAAGATTTAGCTGATGATAAAATGAGAACATTAGCAAAATATTCAGGAGCTATTCAAGATGATAATAAAGATACTGATTATTGTATTTATTGTACTAGTAGACAAACACCTTGTTTTCATAGAAGAGAAAGAGAAAATATTAAAGAAAAATTTGAATATCCTATTAAATCATCTTCTGTTTATGGTTGGTTTAAACCTTATGATAATTTAGGAGAAAATCATAATAAAAATTCTGTTACTAAAAGTTTTTATGATCATTCTCATCTTTAAATAAAAAATAAATATATAAAATAATAAAATTTGGTTTTTTTTAAAATTCAATAATAAAATTAATTAAAATAAATCCAATTTAAATTAACTAATGAATTAATATAATTCTAAATTAGCTATATTACCATTTAAAATTCTAATAATAAAATCATTAAAATTAAAATGCAGGTAATAAATTCATATCATCATCATTACCATATTTTCCATCTTTTGATGTGTAATCATAATAATATAATTTCATTGTTTCATCTACAATTGAAGGAATCCAATTTCTAAAAGGAAATCTAATTGATATTACTCTTCTTGTTCTATCATCACGAATATATTCTTTTACTTTTTTTTCTATTAATTTTAATATTTTTGGTACTAAATAAAAACAAATACAATTACAATTATAAAAATCAAAATTTTCTCTTGAAAAATCATCAACATAAAATTTTAAATGTTCACCTAAATTTTCTCTTTGTACTTTTTCATTACATTCTTTAATTAAACCTTCATTTATATCTATTCCAATTCCAGTACAAGAAGTCATTTCATATGCTTTAAATAATATTCTCCCATCACCACAACCTAAATCAGTAAATTTATCATTTTGTGTAATATTTAATAATTCAATGACCCTTTTAGAAGTTGAATAAGTTGATGTCACAAAAGGAACTAATTGTTCCTTTGGTGCATCTGGTTCGTCAGGATATGGCATCCATTCTTCTACTTCCATTTATTATATATATAAAATATATTAATTTTTTTATGAACTTATAACTATTTAATTTTTTATTTCTAAAGAAATTATTAAATTTGATATTTTAGATATTATAAATAGGATGAGATTTTAATAATTTTAAAATAAGAATTATTTATTAATACTATTTAATATAATTTATATAATAATCTTCAATGTCAGAATCAAAAATTAAAAATGATAAAGAAAACAAAACAAATTCAAATCCAATACCAAATCCCTTAGAAACAGAACAACCAATAATTGAAAATAACAATGAAGAACAATCAAAAAACCCTCCAAAGAAAAATTCCCTTCTATATGATCAAAAAGATATATCACCAATGAAATTATATTGTCATTTAAGTGGAAAATTAGAAATATTATTCATGATATTAGGTTTTATAGGAAGTATTTGTTCAGGAGCATCAGGTCCAATAATTTCACTTTTAAATGGTAGTACAGTAAATAATTTTAGAAATTCAGCATATATTAGAGATAATAATAAAAGTATGATGGAACTTTTTAAAGATGAAATTGATGAAAAAGTAAGAATTTATCTTATAATGGGTGTTGCTATGTTTTTTTCTAATTTTTTAATGACATTCATGTGGGCTCTTTCAGCTTTAAGACAAATGCATCATTTAAAAGAAAAATATTTTGCTACTATATTAAAACAAGAACAAGGATGGT
>Ga0256407_10013402_pt1 | contig 10967 bp, 12 predicted proteins | sample RumenRJG_04DNA_FD_193489 | JGI IMG/M metagenome (GOLD analysis project Ga0256407, IMG submission 193489) | Bovine rumen microbial communities from Lethbridge, Alberta, Canada - RJG_04 | ecosystem: Host-associated > Mammals > Digestive system > Stomach > Rumen | place: Canada: Alberta... | reverse complement strand
ACAGAGCAGAATATAACAGATGTATATCAGAGCTTGAAAACTTTTATAAACGAGAATTAGAAAAATCAAAGAAGTGCGATGAGATTACAATCAAATACAATTCTTTGATAGATATTGTTAATAATTTTTTGAGGGTGCAAGATGCAGAAAAAATCAACGCAAAAAATTATCCAAATTGATTTAGATCAAGTTGAGGAGCTGGCCAGCAAGGGTTTAACCAAAGAGCAGGTGGCTCATAATATGGCAGTTTCAGAAAGAACCTTTTATAGACGTGATCAAGAATTAAATGGGGCAATTAGTGAAGCTTACAGAAGGGGCAAAAGTAAAGGCGTTAGAGTTGTTGCAAATGCCCTTTTTGAGAAAGCAAAAAAAGGCGATAACACAGCTATGATTTTCTTTTTGAAATGCAACGGTTGGAAGGAAAATTCAGAAACCACTATTAAGATTGATACTGAAAGAAATGTACAGCAGTTATCAGATACAGAGCTTTTTGAAATTGTAGAAAACTCTAAGAAAACATCATAAATGACTATAGATGAAGTAAAAGCTGAAATTATAAGACGTGCTGAAAATGAATTAAAAATCAGAGAGGCACGCAATAATTTATTGTCTTTTATTTCTGTAACTTACAAAGATTATAAAATTGGTTGGGTCCATCAAGAAATTTGTCAAACCTTAGACAATTTTTTAAAAGATTTAATTGATGGCAAAAGACCCCGTTTAATTATTACAATGCCTCCCCGCTCTGGAAAATCTGAAATAGTATCAAGACGTTTTCCTGCTTATTTCTTAGGCAAATATCCTGATTTATCTATTATATCGGTTAGTTATTCTGCAACATTGGCAGAAGATTTCTGCCGTGATGTGCAAAGAATTATTGATAGTGATGAGTATAAAAAAATTTTTCCAGATACAAAACTGTCAGATAAAAAGGATAAAAATTATAAAAGAACATCAGATATTTTTGAAATCGTTGACCATAAAGGCGTTTACTGCTCTGCTGGCGTTGGTGGTGGTATCACAGGTAAAGGTTGCGATATTCTTATCATTGATGACCCTATCAAGAACAGACAAGAAGCAAATTCTGAAAATACACGCAAAAAAATATTTGATTGGTACTCTTCAACTGCTTATACACGTTTATCGCCTATTGGTGGCGTTATTATGATGTGTACACGTTGGCATCTTGACGACCTTATCGGTAAAGTTTTAAACGATAAAAATCAAAAGCCATTTCACGTTATTTCATACCCTGCTATTGCAGAGCATGATGAGCCTCACAGAAAGCAAGGTGAAGCTCTACACCCTGAACGTTTTAGTCTTGAAATTTTAAACGAAATTAAATCTACTTTGTCAGCTTCTGATTGGCTCTCATTGTATCAGCAAAGACCTACACCAGAGGGTGGAGCTATTTTTGAAACTTCAAAACTAAGATATTATGATGAAAGCTCAGAGCCTAAGAGGTTTGATCAAATTGTAGGCTCCTGGGATATGACTTTTAAAGAGAATAAAACAAGCGATTTTGTCGTTGGTCAGTTGTGGGGCAGGAAAGGGGCAGAATTTTATTTGCTTGATATGGTCAGAGATAGAATGGACTTTGTTAAGACCTTAAAAGTTTTTATAAATTTTGCTAATAAGCATAAAAATTGTAACTGCTGGTTAGTGGAAGATAAGGCAAACGGCACGGCTATTATATCAACATTAAAGAAGCATATAAGTGGCATTATTCCTATCACGCCTAAAGAGAGTAAACAAGAGAGAGCTTATGCTATAACGCCATATCTTGAGGCTGGTAATATATTTTTTCCTAAAAATCAAAAATTTACTAAAGACCTTGAAGAAGAAATGCTACAATTTCCAGCAGGTGCACACGATGACACAGTTGACAGCATGACACAAGCTCTTAATTATTTCAGAATGAAAAAGCGTGTTCAGATGTCAGAAAGCAACAAGATGTATTTATTAAGAGGTTTATTGAGATGACAGAAAAGAAAAATAAAATGAATTATGAAGGCATTGAAATGTTTTTAACTGAAAGGGATTGCAAGAATTTTGACAGTTTAGAGAATGTGAAAAATAACTTTTCAATTCCTTTTACATCGGTCAAAAATGCAGACCATATAGCACAAATGAACGAAGACTTTGACAATGCAGGAGGCTTTGAAAGTCTTTTTAATACTTTAACAGAGCATAGTCTTGAGCTTGGTCAATATCCTATTACATCTTTTATCGGATATGGAGCTTTACAGCAGATATCACAAAATGGAATGGTTAGAGCTTGCGTATCAACTGTTGCAGATGATATTACCAGAAAGTGGATAACTATTAACTGCGATGATGCCGATAAATCTCTGAAATTACAGAATTTAATTGATAAAAAATACAAATTAAAAGAAGTTATCCATAATGCAGTATTGAAGACTGGTTATCTTGGTGGCTGTTTAATTTATATAGATACTGGCTTCCAGAATGATCCAAATGACCCTCTAAATATCAGTAATCAGACGGCAGAATTAACACAGAATGCAAATTTAAAATTCAAGATTATTGATCCGTCAATTTCAACACCTTTTAAATATAACTGTTTCAATCCCTTAGCTGATGATTATTACAAGCCTACAAAATGGGTGGTAAACGGCATCACAATTGATGCAAGTCGTCTGTTGGTATGTTCAGAGAATGAGCCTCCATTACTTTTAAAGCCAGCTTACAACTTCTTAGGTATTCCACAAGCTCAGATATTATGGGATTATGTATTGCACTTTAACGAGTGCAGAACTGCAACACAAAGGCTATTAAGCAAAATAGCTTTATTAGTTGTCAAAACTGATATTGATGCAGTTTTTGAGAGTGAAAACGGATTGCAGAATTTTGATTTAAGAATGAAAGTGCTTGAAAAGTACAGAAATAATGATTCAGTTTATGTTTGTGACAAAGAAAGCGAAGATGTAAATAATATTCAGTCAACAATTACTGGCTGTACTGACATTGTGAGACAGTCATTAGAACTAATCGCTTGTATCAATCGCACTCCAGCAGTTAAGCTGTTAGGCATTTCACCTAGTGGCTTCAATGCTACTGGCGAAAGTGATGTTAAAAATTATTATGATTATATTTCATCAAAGCAAGAATTATATAGAGATGTAATCAATGAGTGCATCAAGTGTATTCAGTTAGCAGAGTTTGGCTATATTGATGAAAGTGTTAATTTTGATTTTGTAAACCTCAATGATGAGAATGAAGGCGTAAAAATCACTAATTTTGTTAATAAGGTTAATGCACTTGGTTCAATGCTTGACAGACAGGTTATAACTGCAAATGAGGTTAGAGAAATTATAAAAGCTGATGATACGCTTGATTTTTCAAAACTTGAAGGCGACATTGACGAAACAGATTATTCAGAGCTTTTTAATGGCGTGAATGAAAATGCAGAAATTTAAAACTGTTAGAGCTATTGAGCCAAACGCAGGGGCAAGAATGAGTTTAAGAAACAAGCTCATAAAATTAAATAAGGATTTTTCAGAGTTTGTTTTATTTTCTATGATGCAGGAGCTTGAGAAAGCTCAATATTTATCTGTATCAGATAGTTTTTTAACTCCAGCTCAAAAAAGAGTAATGACAGCGTTAAAAAATAGAGGTTTATCAGCTTTTAGAAAAAATCAAAACTTGGTAGGTTTTTTATCTGAGTATATTTCTAAAAATTCAGTAAAATGGACAAAGCTGTTAGAAACTGCAAGTGAAAAGATTTTAAACAAAGAGCTTGAAAAGATTGTAAAGTCAACTGCTACTGCTAACAAACAAGCATTTTTAAATGTGGGGTTTTCAAAAGAAAATTTAAAAGAGGGTGGACAACTTCCGACTGTATCAAGTCCTTTTATATCCCCAGAAGCACAGAAATTTATTCAGGAATTTAAAACTGAAAAGATATCAGATTTTGTGCAAATGAATATGACAACAGCAGATAATATCAAGAATATTCTTGCTGAAGGATTAGAAACAGGTAACGTATTTTCACACATTCAAGAAAACGTTAAGATGATGCAAGGAAGCACAGAAAGACAGATTAACAATTACGTGCTTGACCAAACTTGTAAAATAAATTCAGAAATTACAAGACTTAATGCAAAATCTTTAGGGATAACAAAAGCGATATGGAAGCACATTGCAGGTCAATACTCAAGCCGTAAAACTCATAAGGCTTTTGATGGTAAAGTGTTTAATATTGATGAGGGTCTTTTTGATGAAGACGTGCAAAAATATGTTAAACCAGCAGAGTTAAAATACTGTCGTTGTGTCTATCGTTTAATTTATGAATAAAAATGTGAAAATATTTAAAAAAATGTTTGACTTATATTTTTTTTATTCTTAACATTCAAATAGATAATAAAATCAAAAGGTTATGAGATGAAATTCAAACTAATTTTTGATACAAAAAATTCAAATCGTGAAAAAGATGCAAACGGCTTTTTGCACGTTAAAAACTGTCATTGCACTAAGGTTCAGATAGCTCAATATCTTGGTTGTGAAATCTCAAAGGATTTAATAGCTGATAAAGTCTATAATGTATTTAGACCAGAAGAAGAGTTAAATAAAGCTGATACCATTCAATCGCTTAACGGAGTGCCATTACAGTTAGAGCATCACGATGACACGGCAGAAAAGCCAGCACAATATACTAGAATTGGTGCTACTGGTACAGATGCCGTTTTTGAATATCCTTATCTCTCAAATTCATTGCACTTTTTCAATCAGAAAGCCATTGACTTAATTGAGAGTGGTGAAAAGTGCGAATTATCAATCGGTTATGATTGTGAAATTCACAAGGAAGCAGGAGAATTTGAAGGCGTGCCTTATGACTTTGTACAAAGAAATATCAAAATTCAGCACGTAGCATTGGTTGAATGTGGCAGAGCAGGAGCAGACGTAAAGGTTTCAGACAGTAAAGAGATTATTCTTAATTCAGAAAAAAATGAGGTAAAACAGATGGATAAAGAAAAGTTATTACAGCTCATTAACGAGCTTGTAAAGGCTGGGGCAACTGAAGAGGAAATCAAGGCAAAGATTGATGAACTCACTGCCGATGCTTGTGAAGATGATGAGGTTGAGCTTGAGGCTGAAGAGGTTAAAACTGAAGAGCCAGACACCGAAGAGGTAGAGGAGCAGGAGCAGGAAGCCTCAGATGAAGAGCAGACCGAGCAGAAAGATGATGACGACTTAATCATTGAAGAGGTTAAGGCAGAGCTTGAAAAGGCAGGTCTTGATGCTGAGAATGAAGAGCTTGTAAAGGCTTTTATCGTTGGCAATCACTTTGCAAAGGCAGAAACCGAAGCAACTGATGAAGATACTACCGATGAAGAGGCTACCGAAGAGGAAAAGGAAGCCGAAGAGCAGAAAGCTACCGATACTGCTTTAAAGGTTGCAAAGATTGTAAAGGCTGATATTGAACGCAGATTTAATGCCGTTAATGAAGTCCGTCACGTCTTAGGCGATGTAAACGCTATGAAGTATGATAGTGCAGATAAGATTTATCGTGATGCACTTGCAAAGATGGGCGTTAATGTTAAGAGCCTCAAGGATAGCGAGTGCAGAGCCGTATTCCGTGCAGTTTCTGCCGTTAAGGTAAAGTCTAAGGATTGTAATTCAGTTAAGAAAGCTGAAAAACATACAGCTTTAGATAAGTTATTTAACAGAGTTTCAGTTTTATAAGGGGTTTAAAAAATGCAGAAAAGCGTTAATTTAATTGTTAAAAAGGGTTTTGACGGTCAGAAAGTAACCACCGACCAGAATATTTATACTTGTGAAAATTATTTAAGCGATGGTACTGTAAAGGCTGGTACTTTTGCCTTTAAGGGTTCAGCATCTGGCAATGGTGAGCAGTTTGGCGTTGTATCAGCTACTGGTTCAGCATTAGTTGGCTTTGTAGAGCGTGTAGTTGATGCTTCAATTGCTCCAACTGTTGAGGCTACAGACGTATATCCTGCTGGCTTCCCAGTTTTAGTTGCATTAAAAGGTCAGTTCTATGTTACTGCAAACGCTACCGTATCAGCTGGTATGTTAGTGCTTGTTGATGGTGACACTGGTGCTATTACCTTTGCTTCACAGACTAGCGAAGGCTTAATTGATACTGGCTTCAAGGTTGTAATCCCAGACGGCAAGACATCTGCAGGCAATGGCGATGTTATTGTTATTGAAAAGTTTTAATTTGAGAGGAAATAATAATTATGTCATTCAATGATAAAGCAAAAGAGTTAGGTTTTGTTTCACCTAAAGGCTTTATGGCTTTTGATAGCGTAGGTGATGCCGTAAAGTTAAACAAAGAAAAGACTGCAAGAATGTTATCAGATAGCAATTCTATCGGTTATCCTATTTCTGCATTTTCTTATTTATCACCTGAGATTGTGCCTATTCTTTTAAGTGCACGTAATGCAACTAAGTTAGGTCGTGAAGTTAAGACTGGTGTATGGACTGATGACTATATGCAGTTCCCAGTTGAAGAGTATGCTGGCGATGTAACTCCTTATAATGATTATCAGAATGGTGTTACTACTGATGTTAATTATGAGTTCCCAGTACGTGAGCAGTTACGCTTCCAGACTACCTTAACCTTTGGTGACTTAGAGGCTGAAAAGGCATCATCTGCAAAAATCGGCTTAATCAATGCAAAGCAGAGAGCATCTGCTGAAATCATCGCACAGGAAAGCAATAGATTTTATTTGTATGGTGTACAGGGCAAGAAGATTTACGGCTTATTAAATGATCCAAATCTTAACGCTACCATTTCACCTATCAATATTGCTCCATCTGGTCAGACAGGTATCACCACTTGGGCAGACAAGATGTCAAGTCAGCCTTCAACCTTTGCAAATATCGCTTATAACGATATTAACGCTTTATGGACTGAGTTATGTTCAAAGAATGGTGGCAATATTGATGCTAATACTCCTATGATTTTAGCTCTGTCAAATAAGATGCTTCCATATCTCAATGCTCCTAACTCTTTCGGCTTAACTGCCTCAAAGATGATTAAGGACAACTTCCCTAACATTGAGATTATTGCCCTCCCAGAGCTGTCAACATCTGCTGGTGAGCGTGTACTCTTAGAGGTACCAGAGCTTATGGGCGTATCAACTGTTGATTGTTGCTACTCTGATAAGTATCGTTTAGGTCGTTTAGTTGCTAAGACCTCATCTTATGAACAGAAGGCAATTTCAACCACTTGGGGTGCAGTTGTAAAACGCCCTTCTTTAATTGCAACTATGTTAGGTATTTAATTTTACTAATTTGTGATTAAAGTGCTATAATTCAAGGTGTTAAGACATAAAAAATCTTAGCACCTTTTGTATATACGTATGAAAATTAAAATAAAAGAGGGTTTAAAAAATGGGTAGACCAAAGAAAAATGTTAATGATTTCAATGCGTTAGCTGATGTTGTCGGCAGTTCAGACACAGAAATCAAAAAGAACGAAATTAAGAGCGATGATGTTATTATTGCTGTTGCACTTCGCCACGGTCATAAGTTTAATGATATTCCAGACGGAAACGGTGGCATAAAAGAGATTTATCTTGTTGGTCTTGATGATGAGTTAAGAGGCAAAAGAGAGGGTATTTTATCGCCAGACGGCAGAGCAAAATATCAGCGTTTAAGCCGTGCAGATTGGGAGAACATCTTAAAAATTCACGGTAAAGAGCAGATGTTTAAGCCTTTCAATGGCTCTCCAGCTTGTGTTTTTGAAATTGAGGGTGGAATGGCAGAGGCTCACAATTATGAGAGTGAAATCAAAAATATTAAGACTGGTTTGGCACCTGTTGATTTAAAGAAATCAAAGGTTGAAGAAAACTAATAAAATCAAAGGGATAACAAATGATTTTAGAATTTAATCAAAGTAAATTTTTAACTTTATTTAGTAATATCAATGACTTATATGTTAAAGGCAAAATTTCAGATGAATATTTATCTGAAAAATTTAATGTTATTTGTCAGATGCTTGGAAATAAAGATAATTCTGTTATCCCTTATGACACAGACAAAAATATTCTTGATAGAGAGCGTTTATTCTTTTATGCAATGTGTCATTTAATCACTTTAGAAAATCAAGACTATAATGGCAGAATTGCAAGTGCCTCTCAAGGTTCAGTATCTACATCTTTTGATTTATTAAAAGGTGGAAATTTTACTAAAGACTTCTGGGCACAAACGCAATGTGGCTCAATATTCTATATGCTGTATCAGTCTTACACAAAGGGTGGCAGATTATACCATTCTTACAATTATCACCCTTACGGATAAATAAAAATGGCAACTGTAAGATTAGATTTGAGCAAAATTCAAAACGCTTTAACAAGGTTGGAAAAAGTGTCAAAGCGTTCTGTTAAAATCGGTATTCTTGCAGATGCTCAATATAGCAACGGCACAAAAGTTAGCGATGTTGCAAATATTCTTGAGAATGGTTGGGTTCAAAGGGTTACAGCAAAGCAAAGCACATTCTTAAGATATCACGGCTTGAATGTTCCTCCTAATTCTACTCTTAATTGTCCTTCACGTCCTTTTTTCTCAAATACCGTTAAAAACAAATCAGAGCAATGGATTAAATTAGGCGAAAGGTATTTTATAGCAAATTTCAGCTTTGAAAATGCAGATAATGCCGTAATTAACGGATTAACAGCAATAGGTACAAAAGCCGTAGCAGATATTCAAGATACACTATACGATAATGACGGCATTGCCCCACGTTCAGAGGCTACATTACAGATGTATTCTTTTGCAGAGGCAAACGCTGAAGGCGATAGTGGTACAGGCAGAAAGCAGTCATTATATAAGAGTGGCACGCTTTTTAACGCTATAACATTTGAGTTGATATAAGTATATGAATTTACACGATATTGTCAGAAAATCAATTACAGCAGTACACGATGATAAGGCTTTGACCTTAATCAAGTATGAAGGCAAGCAAAATAATTTTGGCGTGTTTTCAACGGTTTACAAAAAGTATGAAGGGTTAAAAGGCAACTTCCAACCTGATGATGTCAAAGACACATATATAAATAATACTGTTGAGAATGAAACCACTTATAGATTATACGTTTATGCTGATGAGGTAAAAATCCTCAATATTTTTAAAGCACAAAATAAAGGCAATGACTTTATTATTTGTGATGATTTAACATACAAAGTAATTGAAATTATTGAGGATTTTTCACAAGATTTATGGCTTTGCGTTCGTGTAAGTTTACAAAGTGAGCCGATTGATTTTAATTTTATTGAAGATATAGAAAATGAATAACGATTTAATAAAAGCTATTTATTTGTTTATCAAGGAATTTGCAAAGCCTCAGTTAAATGATGACTGCATTATTTTTGCAAAACAAAATAATATTTCTTTGCCAAATTCCGATTATTGCATTTTTGATATTGTAGATTTAATTCAGCACGGCAAGCCAGTTGAGTTATATAACGAAAATTTAGAAACTACGACTATCAAAGACAGAACGGAAGTCAATGTTAAGATTGATTTTTATGCTAGTATGCAAGCTGGTGGGACTGGAATGTTAGCATATACAAGAGCAGGCAATATCAATCTTGTATCAAGAAGTTATCTAGCCTGCAAGTTTTTAGAGCCTTTTGGGCTTTCCTTAATTGGTGCGACATCGCCCCTTGATACAACAATTGTAAGAGAAAACAACTATTTACGCAGATATTCTTTAACTTTATCACTTTTAACAACCACAGAATTTACAGTTAATTTTGAATTTTTTGACAAAGTGCAAAAAGTTATTAAAAATGTTGACGTTTTAAAAGAATTGTTTTAATTTTCAAATAGATAATTTTTGTTTTTAAATTTAAAAATGAGGTAATAAAAAATGGCAATTTCTGCTAATCAGATTGTACAGGTCCTGCCTAGATTATTAACTGGTACAGGTAAGGATTTACAATTTAACGGCTTAGTGCTTGATAAGTCAAATCTTATTCCAGTTGATGAGGTTTTATCTTTTGGCGATGCTGACAGTGTAGGCGATTATTTCGGCACTCTGTCAGATGAGTACAAGTTCGCTCAAATTTATTTTGGTGGCTATACTAATTCACAGATTAAACCTTCAATTCTGAATTTTTATAGGAATGTCCGAGAGGGTGCAAATGCCTTCGTTCGTGGCGTTGAGTTAGCACCTGTAAAGGCTTTATCAGACTTAAAAGCAATTTCTTCGGGTTCTTTTAATGTATCCTTTGATGGTTCAGCTGTTGAGCTTTCTGAAGTTGATTTAAGCTCTGCAAATTCTCTTAGTGATGTTGCCTCAATCATTGAGCTGGCATTACAGGAAGAAGTAAACGGTGTTTCTTGCACTTATTCAAGTCATAATAATTGCTTTACTGTTCAAGGTGTTAGCAAGTTAGATAGTAGCTCAGTAGCTGATATTTCAGGTGATATTGCAATTGCAATGGGATTAACTGATACTAACGCTGTTGTATCTGTTGGTTCTGCTGTTAAGTCTGTTAATGATGTTATGAACGCATTAACAAGCATGTATCAGAATTTTGTGACCTTTACAACTTTAGATGAACCATCTGACGAAGACGCTTTAGGGCTTGCAAAATGGGCAAGTGCTCAATCAAATGCTGGTACAATGTACCTATATGTTTGTTGGGATAGTGATAATGGCAATCTTGATATTAACAATACTGATGTTATCGCAGAGCAGTTTAAAGCTGAAAATATCGGAGCCACTTGTGTTATTTATAATTCCTATGCTGATGCTGCATTTATAATGGGCACTGGTGCTTCTATTAACTGGGAAGCAAACCAAGGAACTATTACTTGGGCTTTCAAGGGTCTTGAAGGTTTAGGTGCAAATATCAATGACAATCAGCAGTCATTAGCTTTACAGCATCACGGTGTAAACTTTATGGGCAATTTTGCAACACGTAATGATAATTTTGTATTTTTATACAATGGCTCCATGTTAGGTGCTTGGT
>Ga0256407_10013401_pt1 | contig 10968 bp, 5 predicted proteins | sample RumenRJG_04DNA_FD_193489 | JGI IMG/M metagenome (GOLD analysis project Ga0256407, IMG submission 193489) | Bovine rumen microbial communities from Lethbridge, Alberta, Canada - RJG_04 | ecosystem: Host-associated > Mammals > Digestive system > Stomach > Rumen | place: Canada: Alberta | collected... | reverse complement strand
GAACTTCAACGGCACGACAGGTCGCACCACCTCGTTGATGGCCGACCGTTTCCTGCGGCTCAGTTTCGGGTTCCGTCCGAAGCGCGCCTTGTCTACCTGAAGGCTCAGCGAGCATTTCTCCAGAATGAGTTCATCGTCGTGCACGACGCTCATCAATAGATGCTCCCCCACCGACACCTCGAGCCGGACTCTCCCATTGGGAGAAGTCACCGTCTCGGTGGTGTCGGCGAGGGAGCACATGGCGAAGCCCAACAAAGCGCAAGTCGTGAATATCTTTTTCATATTGGCTCAATGGTCGCAAACTGTGGTAATGTCTGAACTCCTGAACTCCTGCAACTCCTGAACTCCTGTAACTTCTGAAAAGGAGTTGAGCCCTTTTATTGTCTCAGCAACTTCTCGCAATGCACCCCAGCACCGCCGTTCACCCTGATCATGTAGAGTCCGCGCTGTATCATCGACGTGTCGACGATGGCCATGTTGCGCGACTCGCCATTGAGCACAAGGCGTCCGGAGATATTGTAGAGTTGCCAGGAAAACAAGTTGTTGTCGGGACTGTCGATGCGTACATATCCCCCATCCTCGACATGATGGATGAGGTAGGACTCAAGGTCGGTTTTTTTTTCACTGATACCCACCTGATCGCCGAAAAGCGGCACTTCCGATTCGGTAGAGGGCCTCATCCCCTGCACCTGTGGCCATCCGTCGCTGCCCCAAGTGATTTTGTCGAGATAGACCACACGGCCTGCATCCACATTGTTGGCCTGGTAGCCATGATAGAGCATCCAAGTCTGTCCGGCATCATCGGTCACCCACTCCGAGCAATGTCCGGGTCCGTAGACCTCAGGACTCTTGTTGAGCAAGGGCGAGAAATGGTCGCCGATGGCACTTCCCCCATTTCGGTCGACATAGGGTCCGAAAAGGTTTCTCGAGCGTGCCATCACCAGACGGTAGGTGCTGTTGGCTCCCTCGCAGCAAGTGCCAGCCGAACCAATAAGGTAGAAGAAGTTGTCGTGCTTCACAATCATGGTCGCCTCGATGAGTCCACCGGCTATTTTCTTCGGCTCAGCCCCCTCCATGATAGAGAGTCCGTCGTCGGAAAGTTGCACGCCGTAGATATCGTGGAACGAGCCCCAGAAAAGATAGTTGCAAGAGTCTACACGGACGAAGCAGGGGTCGATGCAGTTCTCTATCCCCACCTCGCTCGAGATGAACAGTTTGTGGGCATCATGGAACCCGCCGTTGGGTCTGTCGCTCACCGCCACGCCGATACCACACTCCCAGGTTTTTCCCCACTCCGACTTGGAGTAGTAGAGCACATACTGCCCGTTGATGTAATTGATGTCGGGAGCCCAGATTCCCCCATTGGGCACGAAGTCCATGGGGCGGGTGGCATCGGTGAAGGCCGTTCCGGTATATCTCCATGTCACCAGGTCCTTCGACCGGTAGATGGGCACGTTGTGCGTGTCCTCCGTGGCATAGAGATAGAAATAGCCATCATCGGCCTTGATGACCGTTGGGTCGGGCATGCTGTATCTGATTACCGGATTGTTGTATACCACGGAGCCATCGCCGGCATGGGCACCCGAAATGGTGCCCAGTGCCAGACAAACGGCCACGGCGTATCTCATCACTCTACGATTCATACTCTTCATCAATTGGCTGGTTCAAACTTCGTCCACATGTCATCGGCAAGCAGGCACAGCGTGAGCGTATACCTTCCACTGACTGATGGCACCCACTTCAGGTCGCCGCCATCATCCTGGAAGCGATACATGGGCAGTTCGTGGTTGGTCAAGGGGTCGGCATTCTCGAAGGGAGCATAGAAGAACTGGTCGCCCCATCCGTTTCCGAGTCCAATCTTGAACTCGCCACCTGCCGTGAACTCACCGGTCCAGGCATAGAGGTAAGGCTCACGAGCCGAACCCACCATCTCCAGTCTGCCCGAAGAGGTATTAGTGTTCCATCCCACGGAGCATCCGTTTCCGCAAATCCAGATCAGTCCGGGAGTGGGCAGCTGCACGATGTTGAGCACCCTGCAGTCGTTGTACCCGGCATTGGTGTCGACGATGATGGTGCGCATGCCAATGGCTTCGTTCCTGAACTCATTGACGTTGCCCTCGACCACGTAGTCGAGTTTCCCGTCACCGGCCGCACCATAGGCAGGATAGGCCTCCGAGGTGGTGGTGAAATGGAAGTTGCAAGGCACCATGTTGAACGATATCTCATAGATGCCCGACCCAAGTTGGCGTTGTTCGAGTCGCTGCGACGACACGTTTCCGGCATCGTCGGTGATGATCATGTAGAGGTAGGGAGGATATTTCTCGTATCCGGTGATGGTGAGTTCAACGGTAGAGACCTCAGGCTTCACATACCTCGTTTCGTTATGCACATTGCTGAGCACCTGTGCAGTGACCTTGACGGGAGTGCCCGGGAGCGCCCATTTGGCCACCATGGAGTTGAGCTCGTCGTGCGTGAGCGTGAGCGATGTCTTGGTGCCTACATCGATATAAGCCGACTTGTCGTCTTTCATTGCCGTAGGAAAGAGGCATACCTTGTAGGTCACCTCATCGGCACTTGAGATGGGGCTTGAGGCGGCGTCCCATGTGAAGGTGACGGCCTCCTGATTGGCGATGCCTTTATTGAGCACCACCGATTCCACCGAACTTCTGATATGCATCTCGTCGGGATACGACTCGAGTTTGAAAAACTCAGGGTCGTCGTTGCACGAGACGAATGCCATCAGGCAGAGCATGCTGAAAACATAATGCAAGTATTTCATAAGTCTTGACTTCTTTGTTTCTAATTGATTGTTACTACTCACTCTTCTCTACGACCCAGAACGGAGCCTCGCGCAGGTTGGGGTTCTTCTCATACTCATCGATGTAGATGGGCATCCAGTAGTATTGGCGCTTCCACACGCGGGTCTGGTAGACGGTGCGCTTGAAGAACTCCTGCTGGGTGCGGCCCTGGAAGTTCATGCCATAGTCGTCGCCACACATCTCGGGCAGGTTCTCGGCATCCATCCATCTGCGAATGTCATACCAACGGTTGTTCTCGCAGCAGAGCTCCACACGGCGCTCGGCACGGATCACCCTTCTCACGTCTTGCTGGTTGTTGTCTACATGGATATACTCCTCGTCGGTAAGGGGCACCTCGTTCATGGTATATTTCCTCACACCGGCGCGCTCGCGGATTCGGTTCACAAAATCGAGTGCCAACTGGCGTGCGTCGTAGGTGTCGTAGGCCTCGTTGAGCGACTCGGCATAGTCGAGATAGGTGAACGCCAGTCGGTAGGTGAATCCCTGGCGGTCGGTGATCGAACCCGTGAGGTAGTTGTCGAGCACGTTGAGGCCCTTGCGTACCAAGTATCCGTTTTGCGGTGCGTCGTGAGGCGACGATGTCTGCACGTTGTCGCGTCCGCCATTGAAGAAGTTATACTTCCTGTTGCCCACGGCGAGCCATGAGCCATGGAACGACACGGCATTGTAGAAACGGGGCTCGCGGTTGCAATACATGTTGTATGTTCCGCGCGAGGTGACCTCGCCTGGCACGCCCGTGCCATACTCCCATGTGGTGGCATCCGAGCGGTTGTCGACCGTTGTCGAGAAGCCCTCCTCCACGTATCCGGAGTTGGGGTCGCTGATAGGCAGTCCATTCTTGGTGAAGAACGCGTCGACCAGTCCCTGGTACACGCCCAGTCCGTTGCCACCGCCGTACTCACGTACAGAAACGGTGCGGAGGAAGGTGTCGCGATAGCTGTTGCCCTTGGTCACGGGGAAGGTGATCTCGTGGTTGCCCTCGCTCCATCTCTTGATGTGCACGTTGTAGGTGGAGAGGAAGGGGTCGATGCCACCCTGAGGTCCGGCCTCGGTATAGAGCGCATAACCTGCCTTCTCGGCCTCTTCGATACAAAGTTTGCAAGCTTCCACGGCTTTCACCCATTTCTGGTGGTCGTATGTGGAGTTGAAGATCTGCTCGCCTTTGTCGTTCTTGTAGTCCACATACCAGGGGTTGCCATTCACGAGCGGACTGGCGGCGAAAAGCAGCATCCTGGAGCGCACGGTGAGTGCCATAATGCGGTTGACACGGCCATACTTGGCAGGGTCGTCGTAGACAGCGGGCAGCGCCATGGCGGCCTCATACATCTGTTTGTCGCAGTAGTCGACCACATCGTCGAATTTCGACTGTCCCACCATCAGGTCGGAAAGTTCGAAGTCGGTAGGCGCGATATAGTCGGGCGTGAAGGGGATACCTCCATAGTTCTCGGCCATCTGCCACCAGGCGTATGCGCAGAGGAACTTCACCTCGTTCTTCATATTGTCGATTTCCGACTGTGGCAGGTCATGGTCGGGCATGGCCTTCACCATATTGTTGAAGATATATCCGTGGCGGATGTATCTCGGCATCATGTGCCAGAGGTTTCCTCCCCAGGTGGAGTTGATGGTCCACTGTCCGAGGATTTTGGGAATCACCCCACCCCAGTCCCACTGCTGCCATCTGGCAGAAGGTGTGATATCGTCGGCGAACACCTCGTATCCGTCGGCCGTGAGCGCCCATTTGTCGGGATTGTGAATGATATTGTAGACATAGCTCAGCCAGGAGTAAACCTTGTCGCGGTTCTCGAACACCATTTCGGTGGTCAGCTCTGTATCGGGTTCCTTGTCCAGGTAGTCGGAGCACGACTGGGTGAGCGGCATGGCCATCATTGCGGCCAGAACGAACAAATATATCTTTATCTTTTTCATCTTTTCCTAAATGCTAAACGATTGCACTACATATTAAAAGTTCACGTCAAGTCCGAACATCACAGAGCGGTTCATGGGGTACCGGAGTCCGTCGTTGGTTCCCAACTCAGGATCCCAGAGTTTGAACGAAGAGAGGCAGAAGAGGTTGTTTCCGCTCACGAACACGCGGCAACTCTTCACATACAGTTTCTCGAACCATGATTTCGGGAAGGTGTAGCCCACCTCGATGGTCTTGCATCTGAGGAAGCTCATATCCTTCTTCCACCATGTGGAGCGGCGGTAGTTGTTGACGTTGGGTCCGTAGCTGAGCCTTGGCCAGAATGCGTAGGGGTCTTGGTTGCTGTCGGTCCACCTGTCGTCGATGTTATACGAATAGGCATTACCCTCCGTGGTCGTTCCACCTCCGGGGAGGAAGTAGGGCTGTCCGCCGATGACGCGGTACAAGTCGCTTGCGCCCTGGAAGAAGAAGTTGAAGTCGATGTTCTTGTAGCTCACCACGCCACCGAATCCGTAAACGATTCTCGGGTCCTCGGTGCCACCGATGTAGCCTTCATCTTCCTCGGTGATGACACCATCGTTGTTCACGTCGACATACTTGATGTCGCCCGGGTGGAGCGTCACGGCGCCCACGCCCTCCTGCGAGGGGATACCGTTCTTGAGCGAGCCGTCGGCATTGAAGTCGCTCTCGACGAAGAGTCGCTCGGCGGTGAGACCCCACAGCTCGTTCATCGAGCGTCCGGTCTGTGAGCGGTGTGTGCCCTTGAGCACTTCGGGCTCATCCTTCTCGAGCACCTTGTTCTTGGCATAGGTGAAGTTGCCATAAGCCGAGGTGAACCAGTTCTTGTTCCACTGCTTGTGCACGTTGAGCGTCATCTCCACGCCATGGTTGGTCACCTTTCCGAAGTTGGCCCAAGGCGAAGTGACGAAACCGCTCTGGGTGGGGATAATGGTGCGCTGCATGAAGATGTCCTTACGGTCTTCCTTGAAGAGGTCGAAGTTGAAGTCGATCATGTTCCAGAGTCCGAGTTCGAAACCGATATTCTTCTTGGTCACGGTCTCCCATGTCAGGTTGTCGACCCCAATGTCGCCCTCGGTGATACCACTGTAGCTGCGCTGGCCCGTAGTGCCCCAGGTGTAGCCTTCCTGGTCGGTGTAGAGGGTGCCGAGGTAAGCGAAACGGCGACCACCGATGTTGTCGTCACCGGCCTGACCGATACTGGCACGGAACTTGATTTTATGGAAGATAGACTTATATTTCTCCATGAAGGGCTCCTCGCTGAGCAGCCATCCGATGGCGAATGAGGGGAAGAAACCATAGCGCTTGCCCTTGGCGAAGTTCTCCGAGCCGTTGTAACCGAAGTTGAACTCAGCCACATAGCGGTTGTCGTAAGTGCCCGAAAGGCGTCCTGCTATACCTTGCTTACGATAGTCCTGTATGCTGCCGTCGTCGTAGGCCTGCTGGTTGTAGAGCAGGATGGCGTCGACATCCATCTTGCCGAAACGGTGGTTGTACATCACATCGGCCTCGAAATAGACGTTCGTGTTGCCATACTCACCATTGTTGTAACTGCCCATCGACTCGTCGCCGGTCTCAAACTGGGTATAGATGAGGTTGCCCTCCTCGTCGCGGCCAGTGGCGGGGAACACGGTGCCCGGGTTGGCCGTACGGCCACGCGAACTGCGGTTCCAGCGGTCGAAACTGAACAGCGCCTTAGCTTTCAAGCCCGGAGTGAGCATCTTCAGGTCTTGCTCCACGCTGAATAGCGTCTGCAACTTCGACGAGGTGATGAAGTCGTAGCCCTGCTGTGTGACGGTGCGCCAGGGGTTGGCTCTGTTTGAGATCACTGGGATGGCTCCGTCGCTGTATCTTGCCGGATGTACGAATGGCAGTGTGCGGAAAGCCTCGCCGAAAGCACCGTCGGTGTTGCAGCGCTGCTTCTTGAAGCGGTTCAGATATCCACCGATGTTCACCCTGAGCATGGTGGTCTTCGTCACATCCATATCGATGTTGGTGCGCAGGTTGAACTGCTGGTTGTTGGTGGCGTTGTCGAAAATCAGGCTCTTGTCCTGCTCCAGAATACCCGTCTCCCTGAAATAGGAAGCCACGATGGAGTAGCGGAGGAAGTCGGAACCACCGCTGATGTCGAGGTTGCCACGGGTGGTATAGGCATAGTCCTTGGTGATGGCGTCAATCCAGTTGACATCGGGATAGAGGTCGGGGTCGTAACCCGAACGTGTGCGGTCGATCTGCAGTTGGGTGAAGGGCTGGGCGATGCCATCCTGCAGGGCCAACTGGTTGAGCAGCGACATATAGTCGGGTGCGCTGAGGAACTCAGGCATCTTTGTAGGCTCGTTGATGGAGTGCTCGACATGGAACCTCACCTGCGGCGCACCAATCTTACCTCTCTTCGTGGTGATGACGATGACACCATTGGCACCTCTCACACCATACATGGCCGATGCCGAGGCGTCTTTCAGGATCGAGAACGACTCAATCTCGGCCACGTCCACATTATTTAGGTCGCGTGCCACACCATCGATAAGAATCAGCGGGTTGTTGCTTCCCGAGAATGTGGAGATACCACGAATCCAGAAGTTGGAGTCGTCGTATCCTGGCTCACCCGAGCGCTGGATACCGATCACACCACTCAACTTACCTGCGAGGTTGTTCGACAGCGTACGGGTGGTACCGAACTTGAGTTCAGAGGGATTGATGGTCTCGATCGAACCGATAATCGATGCTTTCTTCTGGCTGCTGTAACCAGTCACCACCACCTCATTGAACTCGGTGGCCTCCTCCTCGAGCATCACATTGAGGAGTTTGGCGCCATTTACCTTCACCTGCTTTTTCTTGTATCCCACATAGGAGAACTCGAGCATGGCGTTGTTGTTTGCCGGCACGTCGATATGGAACATACCATCGATGTCGGAAACGGCAAGATTACTCGTACCCACGGCCGAGATGGTCACGCCAATCAAAGGCTCCTTCTGTTGGTCGGTGACGAGTCCGGTTACTTGAGTCATTTTCACAGTCTGCTGGCTCTGTGCAACAGCCTGTGGCATCAGCGGCTCAGCCACCAGCATAGTAAGCGTGCACAGCATGGTAGTGCCCGCTGATAGCCAAGAACGGCAAAACTTGGATAATTGTTTTTTCATCATATCAGTATAGTTTGACTTTGCTCGAATTGATTTTGTTGCAAAATTAGTTCAGAAATCCCCTCGCGCATAATATAATGATGTTTGTATAAGCGGTTTATCATTATATAAAAACAAAAGTATCTGAAAAACAGACACTTGAAAAAAAACACCCTATATCGGTGTATAACACTTATATAGGGTGTGAAACTGAATTTACTGCAGGAAATCGGCCGTTCGCCGGGGCGAATAGAGTTCCCAGAGCGAGGCGATGGTCCATCCCGGCGCGAAGATATCGTTGTAGAATCCCTTGCCGTTTTTGCCATAATCCCAATGGGTGTGCTGCACCACCTCGGGGTTGAATCCCGGCACCCCTATTCCACACAACCGATGGGGTGTGGGCAGCAGCTGGCAGAGCGAGGTATGGATGACACCGGCCATCTGGTCGAAACGCTGCTCGCCCGTGATGCCCGCCAACCATTTCACGATGTGGTGCAATTCGAACACGAACACGTCCACGTGGTTGTTCTCCACCGACACGTTGCTCCATCCACGGGTCTTGAAGTCGAGGTCGCCCAACATCTGTCCGGGAGCGAAGGGCACATCCCAGAGGTAGTACCACGACAGGGCGAAATAGGCAGCCTGACGACAGAGGTCTACATAGTGGCTTCGCACCTTCCCCTTGGTCACCATGGCCATATAGTAAGTGGCGGTGACGGCACTGATGGCCGCCTCCTTGTCCTCGCAGTTGGCATCGAGCGTCGAGGAGAAGTAGTCGCTCTTCGAGATGATGTTCTGCTCCAGGTAGTCGACAGTGAGCCGGGCGGCATTCAGGTATTTCTTGTCCTTGAAGTACTTGTATCCCATCACCAGTGTCGAGGTGGCGCTCGGTGTCGAGCCTCCCGAGGCATCCACAGGCGAGCCATCATCGCGGTATTTCCGGGGGAAATGGCCGTCGACCTGCTGCAACTGCACAATGGCATCGAGCAACTGGCGGATTTTCTGTTCCCAATCCTTGTGGGTGCGGCCCTGCTTGCGCTCATAAGCCAGGTAATGGAGCACGGCATACACCGCCTCCGACTGTTCGCGGATGCTGTGCACCACATCGTTATCGGCGGGTATGCCGCCAGCGATATGCATATCCTCCTTCAGGTATCCACGGGCGGTGAAGCCATTCTTGAGCCAACTGTCGAAGATGTCGTTGCCCATACGCACAAGATGGCTTTCGCCCGTCTGCTCGCCATACTCCAGTGCGTTGAAGGCATTGAGCAGCACCCTGCCGCAGAACCCTAACTGCACATGGTCCACCGGTTTGCAGTCGTCGCACCTGATGCTGATGCCCGAATGGTATTTCAGCGGATACTTGTCTACATAGGCCATTCTGAAATAGTTGGCCAACTGCGCCTTCACCTCATCAGGCGAGTAGAGCGGGCGCATCGGCTGGGGGCGCAGACTGTCGAAACAGTAGCACCAGGTGTCGGCCACAAACTGCCCGTAGTCCTTGGCCGTTGCCTCATGGATCATCCAGGAGAGACTTATGGTCTCATTCTTATCCAGTCTGGCGAACGTGGTGATGGGGTTGACCAGTGTGAGTTTCCGGATGTAGCGCTTCGGTGTCTCGACAAAAGGGTATCCGAAGGTGAGCCGAGCATGCCCCTCCTCGTTATCGAAGCCCAGGTAGCCCACCGTGCTCTTTCCGCCGAGAATCACCTCTCCCTCCTGGTGGGTGAGCAGCGCATCGGCCTGCTGTGGTCCGAGCACCCTCATCACCGTGAGCGAACGGCCCGACTTCGTGTCGAAGACCCCGGAGAGAGGGGCCGAGAGGCGATCTTCCCTGAAGTTCCAGCTCTTCGAGGTGTGGAACGAAGGGGCCTCATGCGGTGAGCGAAGGTTCTTGTGGTACCAGAATCCCGGCAGGTAGAACTCACACTCGTCGGTGGTGAAGGCCGAATTGGCCATGATGCCGATGTTGAAGAACACCTTCTCGCGGGCAGTAATCGTGAGCGTGAGGCGGGTGTCATCACCCACTTTCTCCATGCTCTCCCTGATTTGTAGAGCGGCGGCCTGAGGAGCCACCAAAATGCCGTTCTGCCTCTGGAGCGGGTATTCAACGGCGGGGTTTCCCGGTTGCTTCAGCCTGACATGATAGGAAAGCTCAACCGGATAGGCCCATTGTGCGCCCGTTGTGAGCAGCAAGGCCAAGAATAATGATTTAAAATGATTACGCATATCGTAGGGTTTGATTGTTATTTCAGTCGTGTGGCCCCCACCCCCTCGGTGGTGATTCTCACGGGTTTGATGTATCCATTCTCATCGAAGTAGAGGCGGTCGATGCAGGTTTGGCGAGAGTTGGCTGCCGTCTCGGTGAGCGGTCGGCGATGGTACACGATATACCACTCATCGTCGCCCTTTCCCTTAATCACGGAATGATGACCGGCACCTGTGGCCACGGCTGGGTCCTGCTCCAGTATCTTCCCTATGCGGCGGAAAGGACCCTGGGGCGAGTCGCTGATGGCATAACTCACACAGTAGTTGGGCTGTCCCCAACCTCCTTCGCTCCACATGAAATAATACTTCCCATGGTATTTCAGCATGAAAGGTCCCTCCACATACTGGTCGGGGGTGACCTCCTTGAACATCGTACCATCGTCGAAAGGCACCAGACTGAGCAGGTTGTCGGCCAGGCGCACCACATTGCAATGGCCCCATCCACCATAGTACATGTAATATTGCCCGTCGTCATCGCGGAACACATATTGGTCGATAGGCTGTGCCCCATTCACGATTTGCTGAATGAGCGGTTTTCCGAGCGCATCCTTGTAGGGTCCCTGGGGGCGGCGGCTCACGGCCACCCCAATGCCACCCACTTCGCCCTCATGCACGTCGTTGGCCGAGAAGAAGAGGTAATAGGTGCCGTCTTTCTCCACCAAGGCCGGAGCCCACATGGCCCTTCTCGCCCAAGTCACATTCTCGCTGGTGAGCACACGTGGATGCTTCTTCCATTTCACAAGGTCGCTCGACGAGAAGGCGTCGAAGAACAGTTGCTTGTCGTATTCGGCCGAATAGGTGGGAAACACCCAGCACTTCT
>Ga0256407_10013400_pt1 | contig 10968 bp, 4 predicted proteins | sample RumenRJG_04DNA_FD_193489 | JGI IMG/M metagenome (GOLD analysis project Ga0256407, IMG submission 193489) | Bovine rumen microbial communities from Lethbridge, Alberta, Canada - RJG_04 | ecosystem: Host-associated > Mammals > Digestive system > Stomach > Rumen | place: Canada: Alberta | collected... | reverse complement strand
GGTCCCAATCCCAAATCCCCAATCCCCAATCCCCAATCCCCAATCCCCAATCCCCAATCTTTATATTATTTTAAGATAAATATTAAAATATTAATTATATTTAAAAATATATACAATTTATTAATAAATGGATTAATTATTTTTAGTTAAGATTTTAAATATTTATATGCTTTAAAAAGCAATTATATTCTTTTTTAATATTTTTAACAATATAATCACTTTTAAATTCTTTCAATATTTTTTCATAAATACTTTTCACTTTATTAAATTCTTTTAAATTTATTAATTTTTTAATTTCATTTTTTTCACCATTTAAATATCCTATTTCGCAATGCCTAATAAATTCCTTAATTTCATTTTCTAATTCCAAATCATAAATATCTTTTAATATTTCTCTAAGTTTTATCAAAGTATTATAATAATCATTATTTATTTTTAATTCTTCCATCATATAATATATCTCCATTGTTTTTATTTTTATATTATTTTCATATTTCGTATAAAATGAACTTTTCTGGATATCTAACAAAAAAAATTTATAATCTTTTCCTGTGTCTATATTTTCCATAAAGTTTGTATAAGATAAATCAATAATATAATTTATTATCCAATTTTTTTCATTTTCATATATTCCAATTAATTCATCTTTCCTTTCAATGATGCTCGGACTATCTATATTATTTAATCTATTAATTAAAATATTAATTTCTTCTATATTATTATAACATGTTTTTAAATCAATATCTTTTTGTTTTCTTTTTTGTATTAAAGAGTTAAATTTTTCATCGATGTTTCTTAATTCTTCCATAAATAAACATAATTTTGTTATTATTATTTATATATTAATTAAAAAAAAAATTAGCTAAAAGAAAATAAAAATAGCAATAATTAAAAAATGCCAAAAAAATAATCGAATATCTATATATTTCATTCTATGGATATAAAACTAACATTTTTTTACTAAAATAATATTGCATCTTCAAATTAAGGATATTTTGTGTTTAATGATGGTCTTATATTATAAAAAAAAGCTTTATTGTATGAAAAAATATGCTTAACTAATTTTCTAAAAATTTTTCTTAACTTATTTTTTTGTGCTCAATATTTAAGCAAAATTTGAAAAATAAAATATATATGGATAAAACTAAAAGTAAAAGCAACGAAGAAAAAACAAAAAAATCTGAAGAAAAAGAAAAAAGTGAAAATAAAAATAATAATGGAGTAAAATATGCAGAAATATTTTCTAACTTAGCTGGAACTTTAGGAGGTAAAATAATAGATCTTTTTTCTGGATGGAGAAAAGGTTCAAGTGAAAATTCAGATTTGAAAGCTAGTAATGACTTACAGAAAAAAAAATTAGACGAACTGGAACAATTAATAAAAAAAATGAGCGAAGAAAAAAGTAAAGAAAATCAATCACTTATTGATGGAGCAAAAGAATGGAATGAAGTTAAAAATAAAGTCTTAGAATCATTATTCAAAAAAGTAGATCTTATATCGATAAAAAAGACACTAGAAAATTATTTAAAATCATTAGAAGAAGATATACTAGCTGAATTAGATAAAATATTAGATGAAAAATTTAAAAGTAATTCCATTATCCAGGAAAAATATAATTCAATTTATAATAATATCAAAGGAGACATAAAAGAAATAAAAACATTTAACTTTATGCTAGTGGGTTTCACAGGAGCTGGAAAAAGTTGTTTAACTAATGCTTTATTAAATTGTAGCAAGGCAGAAGAAGGACATAGCATAAAGCCAAAAACAGATGATATAAAACAATTTTCAAATCCAGAGAGTGAGCCAGGTATTACTATATATGATACAATTGGTATAGAAAGTACTAATATAGAAAGAGGCTTAATTAAAATTAAAGAAAAAGTTGAACAAACTTTTAATGAAAATCTTGAAAACCCTGATAAATCACTCCATGGTATTTTATATTGTATAAATAATGGCTCTTCCGCAAATAGGATTGAAAATGGAGAAATTCAATTTATTACTGAATTGAATAAATTATATGGTGAAAGCGATATTTTAATTATTGTTTTTACACAATCAATTAATAGTGATACAGATAATAAAAAGAAAGAACTAATGGAAGCATTAAAAAATGATAGAATTGAAATAATTCCAGTACTTGCGAAAGATCAGCCAATAAAATTAGGTAAAAAAGAAATAATTTGCGAGGCATATGGAATTGATGATTTAAAGAAAGTAATGAAAGATAAATGTAAAAATAAATTAGTTAAATGTAATTTAAAGCAAATAGTCAAAAAAAAGATAATAAAATATTTCGAAGAAAATATAAACGAAAATTTCGAAAATATTAAGAAAAATATCAAATCAAATGTATTTGAAAATACTTTGAATGAAGAATGCAATATCATTCTCAAAAATTTAATAGGAAATTTAAATATAGATTTTAGTTCGATGGATGAAATAATTTCTAATTATAATAGCAAAGAAAAAATGGACGAAATTAAAAATAAATTATTGGAGCAAAATAGTGGATATTTTGGCAATGAATTATTTGAAGAATTTAATGCAATAAATGAAAAATATGGAAATAAATTAAGTAATTTTAATATAAGAGAAATAAATAAAAAATTTAGCGAATATTTTACATCAAATATCATAGGGCTTATAAACAAAATATATTTTGAAGTTGCAAGTACTTTAATTCTTGAAAAATGCAAAAAATTTTTAGGAGAAATAATAAGTAAAAATATCAAAGATGAAGAAATCGATAATTTGGTTCAAACAAATATGAGCAATATATTGAAGACTTAAAATCTATAATTAAATATATATTTTTAATATATTTATTTTAAATATTATTTCTAAAACTATTAAAATAACTAATATTTATATTTATATAATTAATTAATAAATTAAATATTATTATTAAACATATATATTTGCTTAAGATTTTTCTATTTGTATATCATACATATTTTCAAATATTTTATCGATATCTAATTCAACTAATTTTATATGCGATTTAAATTTTTTCTTTTTTTTTGTTTTTTCTTTTACAATTGTTAATTCATTATCTCTTTGTAATTCTTCTTCTCTTCCTCTTTCAATCATATTTTCCAATTGTAATTGCATATCTCTTTCTTCTTTTCTTCTTCTTTCCATTTCTTCTCTTCTTTGTCTTTCCATTCTCTCATTATATTCAATTTCATTTTGAATATTGAAACCACATCTTGGATAATTTCCTCTATAATCCGAAATTCTTGCATGGCAAACAATTTGGCCAAATCTGGCGTAATCCTCATATTCCATAAAACTTTTATTAAAAGTTTTATTAATTAAAGTTCTGGTCATATAATTTATTTTACAATATGCACTAACTTTTACTTCGTTTCTCCATCCGATACCAAATATTCCACAAGAACTTTCATGATCTATTGTTACTGAAAAGTGATCGCATACATATTTTGAATCGGCATATTTATGATTTCTTGCTATTGACCATAAATCATGAGATATTGAATTGTTGCATTTGCAGCATTGAACTATTAGATGAAGTGGCATTTAAATTTTAAATAATTAATTTATCCAATTTTAGATTATATATTCATCTTTTAAAATAATTTATCATCTTGACTAATTTTTCCTATTATCATTTTTACCTAATTTATCATAATTATTTTTATAATAAATAAATCATTAATATTTAATTGCTTATTATTTTATTTATTATTTCATTTTCTTAACTATTTTAACTTAACTCACGAAAAAAATTTTTCATTTTATTTAACTAATTTTTTTGTTCAGTTCAAAAAGCTATACATTAATAAGAATCATAAAAATACGAGTAAATATATTTAGCTATGGCAAGCCAAAATGTAGTGTTTAATAAAGGGCAGCTTGTAAGAAAATATTTTGCTACAATAAAAGACTTGGAAAATAAAAAAGTAATTGAAGAAAAAAATAATATAGAAAAAATTGATAAATATAAATATTTCTGTGATAAAATATGTGATATCATATTAAATTCTGATAATATTTATAAGGAATTTATGGATTCAGATAGTTTAAAAAAGATTAAAAATTCAGATAAAATATATCTAGAAATGAAAAAATATATTAATAGTATAGAACTCGAAGAATTAAATTCTTTTTTGGATAAAATGGATAATTTTGAATTTAATGAGGAAATACAAAAAGTTATTAAATCTGAAACGAAACTCAATTTAAAAAATTATTTGAATGAAATGAAGATTTATAAAAAATCAAATGCCTTAAAAAGAATGGGAGAAATAAAAATTAAATTTGAAAGTGCTTTTCCCAACCTAAATTTTGATATAATGGAATTCGAAAAAAAAATTGATGAAAAAATCAAAGATTTTACATTTAAAGAAGATGAAATAAATGAGATAAATGAAATAGTCGGGAAAATTATGATTGATAAATTCAAAGAACTTATAAATAATGAATTATTCTATTTAATAAATAATATAAATATATTAAATTAATTATTAATTTTTAAAACTTTTTATATTTTTGAATTTCCTTTTTTATTTTTTCTTTCACTTATTAAACTTTTTATTGATTCTTTAAATTTAATAAGTAGAAAAAATATGACTTAATTTATTTCTGCATTTATTTCTGAGATATTATTTTTTTCTTATAAAAAATTCGGATAATTTCATTTTAAATTAATAATAAACTATATTATTTAATGAAAAATAAACAATAAAAAAGAATAAAGATAACAAAATACCAATTAAATCGTATTCCTTTGAAAAAGCATAAAAGTATGCAACAATATAATCATAAAAAAATAATTATAAAATATACATTTAACTAATTTTTTCTTATTTATTTAGTAGATTATATTCTTAGCTAATTTTTTTTTAGTTAGTATTAATGTCGAAAAAAATAAAAAAATTATAATCATATAATGAATGAACTAGTATCAATAGATAATGAATATCAAAGAATAAAAAACAATTTAAAAGAGAATAAAAAAGATTTGAAAGTTCACTTTGAATTTGTGGAAAATATCTCAAATCTTATAAATAGAATTAATAATAGATCTGAAAATGTAATCATAAATAAGAAGAAAGAATTAATAGACATTTACTTAAAAGAAAAAAAGCGTGTAATAAATGATATAATAAATTTATCTTATATATATTTCATGGATGAGGATGAATCAGTTGAAACAGATTATAAATCTCTAATTATGAATATCCAACAAAGTTCATTTTATGAAGAGTGTAAAGATAATTGCAAATTAAAAGAAATGGAAATTAATTATATAATGATTGAAGCTGAGGAAAATAATGATTACTCAACAGCCCTAGGAAAACTTGAAGATATGAAAAAAATTATTTTCGATTATAAATTAAAAGCTGAAATAGAAAATGACATTGAAGAATGCAGAAAAGGAATTTCGAACAATAAAAAAAAAGAAATAAGTAGATTATTAAAAGAAAATAAATTCGATGAAGCGATAAATCAATTTATTAATATATTAGAAGATAAAAATCTTTTTCAATATATCTATAAAGAATATGCAAAAACTTTAGAATATTTAATTCAAATGAAAATAAAAGCAGAAGCAAAAGAAATTCCAGAAATAAAAATTTATAAAGACTTTATTATTAACAATAAAGACCGTATCAAAAATCATAAAAGATATTTGAAAAAATTATCCCAATATGAAGTAAAAAGTAATTTTTCGAAAGAAAAAGATATAGAAGAAATAGATAATATTGATTTAATATTTAGAAGTAAAAATCAAATACAAATTGATAGGAAAGATGTTGATGATTATTTATATGAAATCGAAAAAAAAATTCCTGAAGAAGAATTAGAAGAATTTGACCTTTTGAAAGATTTTATATATCAGCAAATTATTAATTTTGATAATGAAGCAAATAATAATTATGTTTTTACAAGAAAATGGATAAAAGATAGGAAATCATATATAAATGAATTAATGAATATAAATAATATCGGGAGAATTTATTCTTATTTGAATTTTAAGAACAAGATATGCACTGGGTATAATATATATACTATTCAACTAATATCGTTATTAGTATTATCTCAAAAGCTTCCGAATAAAACAAAAGGAATTTTTTGTAAAATTAATACAGGAGAAGGAAAATCTACTATAATTCAATTATTCGCTGCATATCAAGTCTTTAAAGGAAATAAAGTGGATATTATCTCCAGTTCTCCAGTTTTGGCTGAAAGAGATGCCACAGAACCGAAAAGATTAGCCTTTTTTAAATCTTTGAATATAACAGTGGGATTTGTCAAAGGTAAAATAAAACCATATAATTTAGATATTGTTTATGGCGATTCTACTTCTTTTTGCGCTGATATATTATTGGAAGAATATGAATTTACTAAGACTAGAAATGGTAGAGGGTTCGATATTGTAATAATAGATGAAGTTGATAATATGTGCATTGACAATTTAGCTTCTAAAACCCAACTCACAAAAAAATTTTCTGGGTATCAATCATTATATACTTTTTATTACACTATTATTTTATGTTTTAATTTTATCGCAAATGAAATGAAATTAACATGTAATCCAGCAGAAATAGAAAAAAATAGAAATATAATTAAGAAATCAATTCTCCAAAAATTGAAAGATAATCCCATCGATTTAGAAAAAGGTATAACGAATGATTTAGATGTTATGGCTGCAGTAGATCAATATATATATGAATCAAAAAATAAAAAAAATAAAAAGAATCAATTAGAGGAAAGTACTTCCTCCAATGAAAAAAAAGAAAATGAAGCGTTGGAAAAATTATTAACACAAGATGGGAAAATATTCGAAGTCGATGGGAAAAATGTGGCGGGGATATTATATCCAAATTGCTTAAAGGAAGAAATCGAAAATCATATTGAAAATTGGATCGATTCTGTCATAACTGCTTTTACAATGGTTGAAAATATAGATTATAGAATAATTAAACAAGACAATTATAATAGTCTAGTTCCTATTGATGTAAGTAATACTGGAGTTACTCAAAATAATATGGTTTGGCATGATGCTTTACATCAAGTTTTACAAATTTTAAATGATGTGGAATTATTTCCTGAAAATTTAAACACAAATTTTCTTTATATAATTACCTTTTTTAAAAAATATAAACAACTTTTTGGACTCACAGGAACCATTGGCTCTGAGACAAATCAATTAGCATTAAAAAATTTATATAAAGTTAATCTATTTTTTATTCCTCCAAATTTAAAATCACAATTAAAAAAAAGAAGTGAAATGGTATTCACAGATGAATCCAAATGGGAAGGAAAAATAATTAGTGAAATTAAGGAAGTTCTTGAAGAGAATAGAGCTGTTTTATTAATTTGTCGAAGTATAAAAGAAGGAGAATATTTTCTAAAATTAATTAAAGATAATGGTATAAATTCTATAAAAAAATATTTCATCGAAGAAAATAAAAGTGTTGTAGATGAAACTTTAAATCCAAAGACAGTCATAATTGCCACAAATTTAGCCGGTAGAGGTACAGATATTAAATTATCAAGAGAATTGCAAAACTCTGGAGGTCTACATGTCATCGTTAGCTTTTTGCCTATAAATCAGAGAGTGGAAGAGCAAAATTACGGAAGAGCTGGAAGAAATGGGCAAAAAGGATCTTATAGTCTTCTTTTTGTATATTTAGCGGATATGAATAATCCGTTTTTGACAGTGGATTCTATAAAAAAAAAGAGAGAAAAAGATGAGAGAGAGAAATTTGAAAATTTTAAAAAATATGATGAACAAAAAATGAAAGAAGAGGAAGAATTATTCAAAGATAATTGCGAATTTAGAAATATTTTGCATAAAAGAGGAGATGAATTTATTAAGGAAGATAAAGAATATTATTGGGGAAAAATTCTTAATTCTAAAATGAGTTTTGAACAAAAGAAAAATGAACTAAAAAAATTAAAACAAAATGATGAAATTATTATTAATCCTTTAATAAAAATAAAATATTTTATTGAAAATATCGACAAATTCAAAGAAAAAGACGAAATCATATTCGAACAAGAAAAGTTTTATTCTTGGCCTTTAAAAATGAGATATGCGAATATACTTGCCGAAAATAAACAGTTCGATAAAGCGAGAGAATATTACGAAGAAGTCATAGAAAGTTTGGGAGATTATCAAATAGATATTCAAAATCAAACTGTGATTGATCTCCTTATATTTAAATCCTTGGCAAAAAATGAAAAATCAAAAATTAAAGATAATAAAACAAAAATATCTTTACAAAATGAACGAAAGAAAAATTTCATTCAAGCCATTATTGACATCGCTAAAGAAAATATTGATGTACTAAAGGCTTATGATGCTTTAGAAGAAACTGAAATTAGTTATATCGAAGAAGATAAAATTATAACAATTGAAGATATCTGCAAAAAAATTAAGCTAAGTCCTGCAAAAAATAAGGATGAAATAAAAGATTTAAAAGTTTTTTCTTTGGAATTCGGAATTGAAAAATTTTCTCTATTAAGAATAGTAACAAAGCCTAATTTTTGGAAAAATAATTTAGTAATTGCTATCGGTGTTATTGAAATCGCAGTAAGTGGTGTTATTTGCTATTTTGGAGTGATGGTTGGAAATACTAAATTAATAGATTTTAGTTTGTTTTTAGTGAAACAAGGTTTTAATGACATATTAGAAGCTTTTCAGAGTGCGTTAGAAGGAAAAGAAATGAATTTATGGAAGTGGGGATGTAAAAAATTAGTTGAATATACAAAAGGAATTATTAAAGTAGCTTTGGGAAATTCATCATTTGCAGGTTCTGTAGGAGATATGCTTATTAATAAAGTCAAAGACGAAATAATTTCAATAACTACAAGTTATGCAATTGAAAAAGCTTCTGAATTAGCTTATAATGAATTACTTACAAAAGGTGGAAATAGACTTCAAGAATACTGCAATAGTTTCATAGGTCAACCCATTTTAAAAAAAATTTTGAAAAAAACTCAGGATAAAAAGAAATATTTCGTGATGGATTTAGTAAATGAAGAAAAATTATTTAAAGCGCATTTAGTACGTGAAACTGACAGAATTTTTGGATATATTTCAACATATAGTAAAGTACTCAAAAAATTAAAAAGAACTTTTGAAAAAGTAAGAAATGAAAAATCTGGTGTTTGGAAAGCAATACAAATAGTATTTGATTCAGTATTTATAATTAAAGATTTATATCCTTCATTAAAAGATTTATTTACAAAATTAAAAAATGGTGGTAAAATAATAGAAGATGATTTTATTCCAGATACAAGAGGAAAATTTAAAAGATTTGATGGTTCTTTAAAAACTCTTGTGGAAATCGAATATCAAACGTATGAAGATGATTCAAAAATGAGAATAAATCAAATATGTCAAGAAATGGTAAAATATAATGTAATAGATAAATCGGGTAAATTTGATCTTAAGCAGATTCAAAATGAAGAATTAGAACAAGAATTTTTCATAAAAATAAATGATGAATTTAGAGACATTATTCCTTCAAATAAAAAATTGATGGAATCTTCCGTTAAACTTTTGGATTTTGATAATAAAATGAAATCTGACTATATTAAATATCTAAGGAAAAAAAGTTTTGCTTTTGGAAAAAGAAATATCGAAGCGTATAAAAAAGAAATTTCAGAAGAATTAACAAGAACAGTATTTAAAAATGTAAAATTTATTTTTGATGAATTAATGGCTATTTTATTAAAAAAATTTAGACAAAAAGTTAAAGAATTTAGAGAAAATAATAGGAAAAAAGAAGAATTAAAATTAAAGACTGAAAATGATATAAAAAATAAATTTTTAAATTTTGCTAATGGAATTACAGAAAAAATAAAAAAACCCAAAAAAAATCCACCTATTAAAACCAGGAAAAACACAGATAATAAAACAAATAAAACCGATAATCAAAAAACTACTAATACAGGCAAAAAAGAACCTATTGTTAATATAAAACCAATAATTAAATTTGAGAATACACCAATTATAAAAAAAGAAATTAATTCTAAAACAGATAATAAAGAACAAATAAAATCAGAAATTGAGAAAAATCCTGACTCCGAAAAAGAATTGTCTAATACTCTAAATAGTGAAAATAAAAAAGAAGAGCAAAAGGAAGAAAAAAAAGAAGAACCAAAAGAGGAAAAAAATAATAATTCTAACATTAACAAAGATGTTAACGAAGATGATGATGGTCTTATGATGCAAATTACTGGATTGGATCCAGAAGAATATGAAGAATTGAATGGAGCATATAAATTATATGAACCAAACCTTAAACAATTTTCATACATAAATGAAAATAATGAGAATAATAATGTTCAAATTGAAAATGATAAAAATAAAAATGAATTAAGTGATATGAACAACATTAATGAAAAAAATAATAAAGTTATTGATAATAATAATGAAAATAAACAAAATATAATTGAAACAAATAATAATAATGATAGTTATAATGCTGATATTAGCGATGGATATAGAATCATGGAAGAAGAAGATAATAATGATTATTTAAGAAATAGGGCTGGTTTTTATTCAACATCCTATAATTATATTCCAATATATTCTGGCATTGATGATGATATTAAGCAAGATGAACCAATTAATGCAATTTCTTCAAATAATAATAATAATGAAAATAAACAAAATTTAATTGAAACAAATAATAAAATTGATAGTTATAATGCTGATATTAGCTATGCATATAGAGTCTTGGAAGAAGAAGAAAATAATGATTATTTAAGAAATAGGGCTGGTTTTTGTTCAACATCATTTAATTATATTCCAGTATATTCTGGCATTGATGATGATATTAAAAATGATGAACCAATTGATTCAAGTTCTCCAAATGATGATAAAAAAGAAGAAAAAGAAGTTAATAATGATAATAAACTTCCTTTAATTCCTTATAGTGAACAACCCAATCAACAAACATATGGTAGACAAAATGTTGA
>Ga0256407_10013399_pt1 | contig 10968 bp, 9 predicted proteins | sample RumenRJG_04DNA_FD_193489 | JGI IMG/M metagenome (GOLD analysis project Ga0256407, IMG submission 193489) | Bovine rumen microbial communities from Lethbridge, Alberta, Canada - RJG_04 | ecosystem: Host-associated > Mammals > Digestive system > Stomach > Rumen | place: Canada: Alberta | collected... | reverse complement strand
CATTTTTTATTCCTTTAAATCTATTGAATAATAAATAAAATTCAAAAAAAATCATAAGCAATTAAAATAGTAATATCACCATTTTTCTTTAATCTCTTCTCAACTTCTTTATAAAAGAATTTAGCTTTTAACAATAATAACAAAAGATAAAATCCTTTATTTAAAACTTTATAATATCATATTTAATTATATCAATTGTTAATAAAGATACTATTTGAGTATTTTGTTTTTTTCTATTCCATTGGAATTAAAAAATATTCTGTGTGAATTTTATATATCTAATTGAGTTCTTTTACTAAATAATTTATTAAATGATTATAATCATATTAATTTAATTTTTATTGTTTGTTCTTGAATTATTTTAACAAAAAAGTCTTCTCTCCTAAAATTTATATCAGATGAGCAACAAAACCTCAGTCTTTTAAAGTATTATTTTTTTATATTTTAAAAAAAAATATATTTAAATTAATATTTTCATGGGAAATAAATTTTTATATTTTAAACAAAATTCATATGATAAAGATATTATTAAAAGTGAAAAATTTATACCATTATTAATAAATTATAAAAAATCAGAAATTATACTTTATCCTTCTATGTTTATCCCATGTTACAAAAATTCAAATCCATTTGATTATTATGATAATTTAGAAGATATAAATTACGGTTCAACAGGAAGAATAATAAAAGTACTTAATAAAAAAACAAAAAAAATCTATGCTTTAAAATCAATAGATTTAGAAAATGAATATTATACAATAAATGATGCATATAAAGAAGTATTAATAATGAAAAAATTAGATCATCCAAATATAATAAAATTATATGAATATTATATAATAGAAAAAAAAACATTTAATATAATAATTGAATATATAAAAGATGGAGAATTATTTGAAAAATTATCAAAAAAAAATCATTTTAACGAAGATGAAACTTTTAAAATAATGAATCAATTATTTTCATCAATAAAATTTTTACATGACAATGGAATAATCCATAGAGATATAAAACCAGAAAATATAATGTTAATGGATGAAAAAAATTTAAATATAAAATTAATTGATTTTGGTTCGTGTGAAATAATAAATAATAATAAAGCAAAAAGAAAAATAGGAACTCCTTCATATATTTCACCAGAAATTTTAAATGGATTTGAATATGATTATAAATGTGATATTTGGTCACTTGGAATTTTAATGTATTTTCTTTTATCTGGTTCAACACCTTTTAATGGTAATAATCAAAATGAAATTTATTATAAAATTAAACATGAAAATTTTAATTTTGATTCTATTAATTTTAATAATGTTAGTAATGAAGCAAAAAATTTAATTAAATCTATGCTTGTTAAAGATCAAGATAAAAGAATTAATATTAATCAAGTTTTAGATAGTGATTGGGTTAAAAAATATTATATTAAAAAAGATATTCAAAATAATTTTATTGTTAGTGAAGATTTTGATAAAAATGTTGCTTTTAAGTTAAAAAATTTTAATGTTAATAATAAAATTCAACTTGCTTATTTATGTTATTTGTTTCATTCTAAAATTGATTTTGATAATGAAGATATTAAAAAATTATTAAAAATTTTTTATTCTATTGATTCAAATAATGATTGTAGATTATCTCAAAATGATATTGATAATTTTTTAAAAAAATATTATCCTGATGAAAATAATTTAATATCCAATAAATTATTTTCAATATTTAATGATACAAATAATATTAATAAAGAAATTTCTTTTGAAATTTTTGGTTTATTAAATATGAATATAAGTGATTATATAAATAGTGAAAATATACAAAAAGTATTTAAATTTTTTGATATTGATAAAATTGGTAAAATAAGTATTAATTCAATTAAAAAAATATTTGATCCATATGATGAAATAAATGATGAAAATATTTGGAATAAATTATTTGAAAATATAAATATTTCAAATGATAATCCATTATCATTTAGTATTTTTTCTAATTATGTGAATCAATTATTAAAAAATGAATTAATTTGATTATTAAAATATTTTAAAAATAAATTACATAATTTTATAGTATTTAATTATATGTCAAATTAACTCATTATCATTAAAATTAATTTTTCTTAAAGGAACATAAATAAAATTTTCACTCTTTCATTCATTTTCAATAATAACAACCAAATTAGATTTTTCATTCATTACAATATTAATATCAAAATCATTATTATCTTTAATTGTTTATATTGAATAATTTTTAACATATTTTTTTATTGTTTTTTCATATTTTTTGCCTTTAAATATAATTTTAAAAAACTATTTTCGGTAATTTATATCCCATATATTTTATTTCTTGGTTTATTTGTTCATATATATAATACAAGGGAAATTCTTTATGAAAATGATTTATTTATCATTAAATTTTATTCTTTTAATTCAAATATATTAATTTTTTTTTATTTGAAAATTCAAAAAATAAATCATCTTTACTTCTTTTAATTCTTTTTCTAATATATTAATAGTTTTTATTGTTTTAGATTTTTTAACAAAAGGATTTTTTAGTAAATCTATTTATTTTATTTTAATTATTATTATAAAAAATTAAATTATTAAATAATTTTATAAAATCAAATTTATTCCTTTAATAATCTTAGTTCTTATTTTATATTTATTATATTAAATTTGATTCATAATTTAAATGATTTCTTATTTTGAAAATATTATTTATTTAAATACTATTAAATTTTGGCTTTGAATAGTAGAAATAAAATCACTAGAAAACTCCAAAAATTCCATAATATTCCCACTCAACTTATGTAAATCAATTAAATATTCATCTTTATTATTAGGATCAACATTGCTAAAAATTTGAATCAAAACATTTAATACAGAACTCTGATTTTGTTGTTGATTATTTTCATTTTCTTCTTTTTTTTTTCTACACTTTATTTTATAAGAACTTGAAATAATTTTCCATTCATATCCATTTTTTTCTAAACATTTTAATATTTCTTGGGTAATAAAATAAGCATCTTTTTTACAAATAATACCAACTCTCCATAATTCATCTCCACTTTTTTGATTTAAATTACTATTTGAAATACTTGTATCTTTAGTAGAATCATTTCTTTTTTTTTGGAATTTTTCTTTTAATTTTTGTAATACTCCTTCAGTTTCATTTGATAATTGAATTCTTTTAAAGAAATTTTTATCATCTATAAATTATAAGTTATAAATATATTACTTTTTAATTTTTCAATACTTTCTTTATATAATTTCTCATTTTTTTTATTTTCTAAAAATTCATAAATTGTACAAAATTCTCTTCTTTCTCTTGAAATAATTGCTTTTTTAATTTGTTCATCATCTAAACCTTCAAAATTAATTTTTTCTAATTTTTTCATTTCATTAATAATATCCAAATCAACATTAGTATGACTACCATAAATATATTTATAATTATTAATAATTTGATATAAATTTAACTGATTAGAAAACCATTTATGTTGTTTAATTTCAGGAATAGTAATTCTATTCATAGGATCTTTTTGTAACATTCTAAAAATTAAATCTTTAGCAGAATCACTTAAAATTTGTGGTAAAATATATTTACATTCTCTAATCTTTTGATATAATTTTGGTATTTGTTTCTCATCAAAAGGAAGAGTACCAGTTAATAAAGTATATAATATAACACCACAAGACCAAATATCAATAGAAGATCCATTATAAAATTTCCCATTTATTAATTCAGGAGCTGCATAATTTGGTGAACCACAAGAAGAATATAAAAATATACCATCTCTCATTACATTACTCAAACCAAAATCTGCTATTTTAACATTATTATCTTCATCTAATAAAATATTTTCTGGTTTTAAATCTCTATGAGAGACTTGATGTGTATGTAAATATTCAACTCCAAAAATTATTTGTTGAAAAATTCTTCTTGCTTCAGATTCATTTAACTAAAAAAAATAAATTTTTTATATTTTATTATATTAATTTTTACTTTTCCTCTACATATCATATCGAATAATTCACCTCCTGCTGCATTTTCCATTATTAAAATTATTTCTGAATTTGTTTCTATTACTTCATATAATCTAATTATATTTGGATGACGGAAATATTTACTAAAACGAATTTCTCTTTTTATTTTATCTTCTAAGTCTTTGTTACGAATACTTGATTTTTGAAGGAATTTTGCAGCGACTTTTTGGTTTATTATTTCTTGTACTCCTACTGTTTTTTTTTATTTTTTTTTATTTTACGTTTTACTTTTGCAAAGGAACCTTCTCCTAAAGTTCTAAAAAATCTATAATTTCCAATTTTGTTTCCTCTCATTTATAATTTTCTATGAATTAAAATTATTAAAGTTATAATTTCATAAGAATTATAAAAATAATATTATTTTTTTTCCTGTATATTATTTTTTTATATAAATATGAGAATTTTAATTACAAAGGAAGGAACTGAAATTATTGAGGAATTGGAAAAAAATCAATTTAAAAATAGATTAAATAAAAATTCATTTTTGACTAAATCCAAAAGTTTATCTCAAATTCAAAAATTAAATAGTATTGATTCAACATCAATTAAATATTTTTCTCCAAAAAATATAAAAAATAAAAGTAACTTAATTGATTTTGATTCAAAAACTCCAAATATTAAATATTTAAAAAATTTAAAAATACATAATTTAAATTTACAAAAAATAAATGTATCTAAATCAATTATTGAAAAATATGATAGAACTAATTCAACTTCAAATTTAATTTTATCTAATAAAATTTCTTCATTTTTATCAAATGAAAATAAAAAAATTTCAAAGAATAAAAGTAGTAATAATATTAAAATTTTATCATTTAATGAAATTATACCTGAAAATATTGTTAAAAATATGAAAATTCAATTTATAAATGATAAAATTATGAAAAATAAATTAAGTAAAGTAGATGAAAATAAATTTAGAAGTATATATAAAATAAAAACAGATTTAGAAAAATTAGATGATATATTATCATTCCCTAAAATAAATTCAAATAAAATTAGTTTAATTAGATATTTAAATAATTGTAAAAAAATAAAACCAAAAATTCTTGAAACTTTAGTTAAGTCAAATAAAGAAAAAATTAATAAATTAGATAAATTGGCTGAAGTTATAATGAATGAAGATGAAAATCAAAAATTACAAAATAGTATTATTCAAAATAAAATAAAAAATATTCAAAATGAAGAAAGTGTTTATATAAATAAAGAAATTAATAAAATGAAAAAGCAAATGGATGGATTTAAGAATCGATTAGAAAAATATAAAATTCCAATTGATAAAAAAGACAAATATAGAGATTTATTAAAAGATATTGAAAATAATTATTGGAATAAATATAATTATGATAAATTAAATAAAAAAAGTTTTTCAATAAATAAAACAAATACTAATTCATTTGATATTACAAGATATCATGAATAATATATGTAAATTTAAAATATAAAAATTCTAATAAATATAATTCAACTTTATCAAATATCTAAATTTATAAATAAATTATATTATTTTATTATTATCAAACTAAATAATAATTATTAAATAAATAATTAAAAAATAACTAATATCAAAAAATAAAGAAAATACCAAAAATTAAAATAATGACTATACATATATGTACATCTATAATATTCATCAGAATTATCTATTTCAAAACAACTATTATCACACTTAACACTTTTAAGATTACTAATAGTTCCACTACAATCAGGATTATTATATGAATAAATATTTAAATCTTCTAAATTATTCATATCAAACATAACAAGAGTAATTGAATTTTTATTATTTAATTTCCAACAATGTGAATTACCTTTTAAAACTGAAATCCCAGTTTGAAATTGACATTCTTTATCATAATATCTATTAATAGTAAAATTAGCTAATGATGGAAAAGCTACATAAGAACATAAAATATATTTATTATTTCCATTAAAATTTATTGAATTACAAGTTTTATGATCACAATTTAATTCAAATGATTTAAAATCATTTCCATAACATGAATTAGTTGTATATGTTTTTATATTTAATGATTTAGAATTTGATGTATATGATATTGGTTTTATTCCATTATCATATGATGTTGACCAACATTTTGATGATGGATCATTTAATCTTACATTATCTAATGTTTTACAAGTAGAATCATTAAATTTTAATATTACAAACTTTCCAACTGAAGGTAAATCATTTTTTATTTTTTGAATTTGAATTAATATAATGATTGGTATGAATGAAGTAAACATTTATATTTTAATATTTTATTTATATGAATAGAAAATAAATAAAAAATATTTAAATTTTAATGGATAAATTAAATTTATCAGATACTTCTTTTGATTTATCATTAAATATTTGTAGATTTAAAATAGTTTTTGTTGGTGATGTTGGTGTGGGAAAATCAAGTATAATAAATAGAATAAATGATAATCCATTTAAAGATGAATATGAAGTAAAAATTTAAAAAATATAATTAGCCCTCAATAGGTGTTGATTTCTTTTCAAAAACTATAATATATAAAGAAAAAAGTATTAAACTTCAAATTTGGGATTCTGCAGGACAAGAAAAATATAGAGCTTTAATACCAAATTATATAAGAGGTTCTTCTATTGTTTTTCTTATTTATGATATTACTCGTATTTTTTTTTTTTTATTCTTTTTTTTAGAACAAGATACTTTTGATAATTTAAAAGAATGGATTGAATTTATTAATAATAATGAAAAAACTAATATTGTTTTAATTGGAAATAAATGTGATTTAAAAAATGAAAGGTAATTAATTTATATATTTATAGAATTAAAAATTTAGAGTTATTGAATTTGAAAAAGGAAAAAAATTTGCAGATGAAAATAAATTATTATTTTTTGAAACAAGTGCTAAAACTTTAGAAGGTTTAAGAAAAATGTTATTTACTTCTGTGGCAAATTTAAATTATTTTGAACAATTTAATGAATCTATTGATGATATTGTTAAAGAAATGGAAAAAGATATTAATTATAATGATTTTCATACAAATCGTTCTCCTAATTTTTCTATTATTGAAATGGCAAAAGGTACTCCTATGAATGATACAAAAAGTGAAGATGATATTAATATCAATTGGAAAAAGAAATGTAAATGCAAATGTTAAAAAGTTTTAATTTTTTATTATTATTAATAAATACAATATATTTTTTTTATAATTTAAAATTATTTTTTATATTTATTATTTTTTAAAGGAAATTGATGGATTGATTTGAAAATCGTTAAAGTTTTAATTTATCATAATCAATTAAAATATAAATATTTTTATTTCTCTTAAAATTTAAATTTTAAAAGAATTTTAAATTTCATAAAAAAAATTAAAAATAAAATATAAAAATAATAATTTTAAATTCCCAATATAAAAAAGTCAAAAAAAAATATAAAAAATTAAAAATGGGTTGTGGAAGTGTAAAACAAGTGGGATTTAATCAATCAAATTCTCAATTTATTAAAGAAAAAAATTTATACACAATTCGTCAAAAAGAATTAAATTTATTAGGACCAGATGTATTAAGTGAATGTATGAAAAAAGGTGATTATTCTGAAAATGGAATAAATGAAATTTATAAAGAAATATTAAACACAAAAAAATTATCAGGAAAATTAAACGAAGTAGAATTAAAAAAAGGAATCCAAGAATTTTATGTTGAACAAGAAATATTAAAAGAAGATGTTATTTTAAAATATGATATTCAAGAAAAAGTTTCTGAAAAATTATCATCATATTCAAATAAATTAATAGAAAAATATACAAAAGAAGGAATTCAAGTAGTTTATAAAAAATTATTTGAATCATATCCAAAAGAACAAAGTGGATTTTTATTAACTGGAAATCCTTCTAATATGTTAGGAAATAATATAAGTGAACCTTTTTATAATGTGTTAAAATTTCATGATAAATTAAAAGTTCAATGTCTTGTTTTTATTATTGATAATTCTCAAATAAATGATACAAATCATCTTCAAAAGATTGCTGAAGTTATTGCTTGTAATGATAATTTAAAAACTTTATGTGTTATATTAAAAAATGATATTCCTTTAAGTTATAATTTGGATCATTTTAATAAACTTTTTGATGCTATAAGAGATCATATTAATTTACAAAGTCTTGTTCTTTTAGCTGAAAGTTCAGAAAATAAATTAAAGTTAAATTCATATCAAGAAGATAATTTATTAAGTTTATTTAATCATAATTCTAAATTAAATGCTTTTATTTTAGGAAAATTTATTGTTTCTCAAAGTTTTCTTCAAAATTTAGGGAAAGTTATTCCTAATAATACAAATTTAAAAGCTTTTTCTTTTATTGCTAATAGTGAAGATAGTATTAAAAATAATAATATTATTCTTAATGAATTAATTGATGGTGGTGTTGCTAAAAGTAATTCTTTAATTGCTGTTTTAATTGCTGGATTTGATGTTTTAGATAAAGATAGATATGAAACTTTAGAAAAAACTAAAAGTAATCTTAATATTTTACAAATTATTGACAATTTTGATTATGAAATTTAATTATTTTAATTTTATAAAAGAATTTTTTTTTTTAACTTGAAAAATTTTTTATTATAAACATTTTTATATTAATTTATCTTTTTTAAATATAAAAAAAACAATAAAATACTAAAATAAAATTAAATTTAAATATAACTGAAAATAAAATAAAATTAAAATTAAAAATGGATAAGGAAAGAAAAGCAATAATTAAGAATTCAGATATGACAGAAGATATGCAACAAGATGCAATTAATGTAGCAACAAAAGCAATTGATTCTTACAATATAGAAAAAGATATTGCATGTTATATTAAAAAAGAATTTGATAGAAAACATAATCCAACTTGGCATTGTGTAGTTGGAAGAAATTTTGGTTCATATGTAACTCATGAAACAAAACATTTTATTTATTTTTATTTAGGACAAATTGCAGTTTTATTGTTTAAATCTGGATAAAAAAATACATTTTTTAGTAAATTATATTCAAAAAAATAAAAATAGATTTGAATTTTTTTTTGAAATTTTTTTTATTTTTTATATTTTTTTTAATATATAATATATATATATTTTTTTTTCATTCATAATAAAAATTGTTTTTATTATGAAGGTATAAATTGTTTAATTACTTCATCAGGATTTTTAATATCATAAATAGTTTTATGTTTAAAATTAAATTTTTTATCTCTATCAATTAAAATTGCTCTAATTCCTTCATGAAATTCTCCTTTATCAAAAAAAGCATTCATACAAATTTCATCTTGAATATAACATTCATTAATATTTTTCATATTTTTAGCTCTTTTAAATAATTCAGTAAAAACAATTAAAGACTCAGGACATTCATTATTTAAAATATCCAAAGTTTTCATACAAAATTTTTTTTCTTCATCATTTCCGTTTTTAATTTTATTTTCCAATCTTTCATAAATATTATAAATACTATCAGCAATAAAAACATCTTTAATAACATTTTCATAGCAAAAATTAAAATTATCACAATTACTTTCTTCCCCAAATTCCAAAATAATTTTTTTAATATCCTCAACATTAAAATTTAAATTATCAAAACAAAATTTTTTAATAGCATTTCTACAAAGATCTAATTTATCAGTATTAACAAAATGAGTAGCAATACCATAATTAATTAAATCTTTCCCTTTAATTCTTAATCCAGTTAATCCAGCATATAAACCAATATGAGGTTTATTATTAAAAATATATTGAAAAAAATAAGAAGCTCCTTGATCAGGAAAACAACCAATTTGACATTCTGGCATTGAAAAAATTGTATTTTCTGTTGCAATTCTAATTTGAGAATTTATTGATATTCCTATTCCAGTTCCCATTACATAACCTTTCCATTCTACAATTTTTATTTGAGATATAAATTGTAATGTGAAACATATTGTTAAATATTTTTTGTATATTTCATTTAATTTTTTTAATTCTTTGTTTTTTATATTTTTATATATTGATATTAAGTTTCCTCCTGTACAAAAATTATCACCTTTACATGATAAATATAAAATTTTTGGAATTTTGTTTTCATTTTTTATTTTTTCAAAATTAGATGGTGTGAAATTCTTAGGGTAAGGGAAATTTTCTGTACAGGATGATAAGATTTTTAATATTTCATCTGCCATTTCTATGTCTAAAGCATTGTAAACTTCAGGGTGGTTTAATATTATGTTATAGAAGTTTTTGCCTTTTTCTAGGAGGATTTTGTTTTTATTTTCCATTTTTTTTTTAAATAAAATAATATATTATTTTAATTTTTTTTAATTACAATTTGCTGATTTTATTTTATATTTATAATATTTATCATAAATAGATATATAATATTTAATAATAAAAATGAGTCAAGTAACTAATTTAAATTATATTGAAAGGAATATTGGAAGTAAAATTAAAAGTACAAAAAAACAATATATATGGGAATTTACATTAGATGATAAAGATGAAAAAATTGAATTTTTTGATAGTCATTTATCATTAAAAAGAAAAGTCATTGTAAATGGTCAAATTATTTATGATAAACAAGATTCAAATACAAATCATTTTATTTTAAATATTCAATTAGATGGTCATAATGTAACAATTAATAAAACTTTTGATAAAGTTGATTTAAGAATTGATTCAGAATCTTTTGAACATATTTATAATTTAGAAAGAAATAAATTATTTTATAATCAAAATCCTGAACCTACTGTTTATAGAACTGTTAGTAATTCTGTTGATAATAGTAATAATTTTAATTTAAAAGATCATTTTTATAGTCATCAAAATCAACCTCCAAATTTTAATCAACCTAAATTATTTAATTTTTCTATTAAAGGAAATGATAAATCTCAACAAGGAAATTTTGGAAGGTTTAAATTCGGAGGTGAAGATAATAATTTAAATCAAAATAATTTCAATCA
>Ga0256407_10013397_pt1 | contig 10968 bp, 7 predicted proteins | sample RumenRJG_04DNA_FD_193489 | JGI IMG/M metagenome (GOLD analysis project Ga0256407, IMG submission 193489) | Bovine rumen microbial communities from Lethbridge, Alberta, Canada - RJG_04 | ecosystem: Host-associated > Mammals > Digestive system > Stomach > Rumen | place: Canada: Alberta | collected... | reverse complement strand
AAAAAGCTCAAAATAAGGTGAATATTATTAATAAAGTGTGCATTAAATCAACAAATTTTGACGTAAAGAAATATAGCGTTGTAGCTTTATTTTATTGGATTTGTTAGATGAATGTGTATTATAAAATATACGTTAATTTAGTAGAGCAAATTCCATAAATTTTTACAAAAACAAAAAGTGATATAAATCACATTACTATAAGAATATTTTCAGAATTATCTTCTATTTTAAAATCAAACTTAGTAAAATGGTAACGTTACGATTTTATAGGAGTTAAGATTTTCTATGACCAATGTAAAGGCATTTAAAGCTTACGACGTAAGAGGTAAGGTTCCATCAGAGTTAAATGATGAGATTGCTTACAAGGTAGGTCGTGCTTTTGCTCAATTTTTAAAACCAAAGAAGGTTGTTGTAGGTTTTGACGCTCGTCTATCTAGTGAGTCACTTGCTAAGAACGTTCGTGAAGGTTTAATTGATGGCGGTGTAGATGAGGTAGTTGATATTTCTCTATGCGGTACTGAGATGGTTTACTTTGCAACCTCTCACTTAAAGGCAGACGGCGGTATTATGATCACCGCAAGTCACAACCCTAAAGAATACAATGGCATGAAGTTTGTACGTGAAGAATCACGTCCAATCAGTGGTGACACTGGTCTTAACGACATTCGTGATCTTGTTGCTAATACTGAGTACACTAAGAGCAACAACGATTCTTTATATGCTCAAAAATCGAAACGTTACGATATCTATCCTGAGTATGCAAAGCACATTCTAGGCTATATCGATACTAAGGCATTAAAGAAGATCAAGATTGTAGCTAACGCTGGTAATGGCGTAGGCGGTAAAATGGTAGAGGCCATTAAGCAATACCTTCCATTTGAATTTGTTGAAGTACATTTCAACCCAGATGGCACTTTCCCAAATGGTATCCCTAACCCTCTATTAGTAGAGAACCGTGATGAGACTGCTAAGGCTGTTGTAGATAACAAGGCTGATATCGGTGTAGCATGGGATGGTGATGCTGACCGTTGCTTCTTATTCGATTCAGAAGGTAAGTTGCAAAATCCACGACTAAATTAATTTCATTCTTTTAAATTCATAGATTACTTCCTAAATTTTTAAATTCAGATCTTTTATAAATCATCGTCTCTCTTATATTTTTAAAATCATTTCTTATATTTTTAAATCCAAAAGGTCATTTCACAATTAAGCACTTTGGAAATGACCTTGTTACTTATTTACTGTTCAGTCTATTTTCTTCTGGAAGGGCCTTTAAGCTCGATTTCTATAGCAGGATGCAATAGTCTGTCAGTTGCAGCTTCAGCTTTAGTATCGCTACCTAAAAGAATTGGAAAGGCACTCTTCTTTAGCTGAGTTGATATAACTGTTGATGCTGTTTTATACCTGTCATCAATAATATTGAACAAATCTTGAGATTCTGATGTAGATATCTTTGAAATTCCAAAGTCATCTAATATCAATACCTTGAATCGTTGTAAATTTCGCATGAATCTAAGTTTATCCATCCCTAGCTTATTGCTCATTTCCAATAAAAGGTCTGAAGTTCTGTAATACCTTACAGAAATACCATTAGAACAGCAGTTGTATCCAAGTGCACAGGCTAATCCCGTTTTACCAACACCGCAGGAACCGCTGATGATGACATTACAGCACTTTGTTACCCAGTTTAACGAGGTGAGACTGGCTAATGTTTCATCTTTTAAACCGTAATCAGCTGTTGAAGTTAAATCAGTAAGACGCAGATGATCTTTAAACTTTGCATTTTTAATCAGAGTAAAGCAGCGCTTTTCTTTATTTAAAGTTTCCTGTATATCAACACAGCTTAACAGTCTGTCTTCAAATGATAGCTTTGCATAGACAGGTAAATTTGACAGCTGATTTTCAATTTCACTGGCAAAGCCTTCCAACTTCAGATTTCTAAGTCTTACAATAAGCTCGTTCTGTTTATCAGTCATTGCAGTGCCCATATTATTCTCCATAATTGAGGTCTAATTCATTTGAGATATCTTTAGATGCAGTTTCTGCTTTACTATCCTTTTGAGTTTCTGCACTTCTAAGGTGTGCTAGATTAGGATCAGAGCAGAAATCAAATTCACTCTGGTGGTAGACTTTTCCTCCGTTGTAAACAGCTTCCTTCTGGACCTCTTCATATATAGACAGTAAGGTGTTGCTGTTCCATTTTTGAGGCTCTCCACTGAGCATTCTGTCAATAGCTTCGTCAATGAATGAATTTATGTACTGCTTTTTTCTGTAACAGTTAATAATACGGATACATCCTTTCTTGCCGTTTTCAAAACCATAACGTTTCACCATACAGTCACAGAATCTTGCAAGAGGCTGACTGATTTTTAATGCAGCATCCATAAGACTTTTAAAATTAGGATACATAAGCCTCTTAAGAGTAACCTCCCTATGATTTTCTGGCATATGTTCAAGTTTTATGTGGTTGGTGCCGTCATTAGTAATAGTATGAGTAGCAATCTCTTTTAAATCGTGACAGATTTTTAACTGATTACCACATATAGAGGCACTAACGTACTCTCCAGCATACTGATATGGTACAGAATACCTTTCTCCTTTGACCTTAACTGTATAGTCAAGGCCAACCTTGATAAAAGGTATGTGCTCATAGAACTCAGGGATGGTACCTTCTAACTTACGTGATTTGGCGATTTCATAGGTTTTAAAAAGGTATTCCCTGGTTCTGGTGCTGTCATTTCTGAATTTTGCTTTGTTTATATACTTATCAACAAGACCGATTAACTGTCTGTTAACTTCTTCTAAAGACAGGTGAGGATCATGTGATATTGCAGGAAGAACATTGTTCTGTACCATGTTAACCATAGCTTCAACACAGGATTTTTCTGTAGGAGAATAAGGATTTGAGGTAGTGACAGAAACTTTGAAATGTTTCATGTAGTGATGGAATGAATCATTAAAAATTGTCTCTGCGCCAACCGTATGTTTAACAACAGCTGCTGTTCCATTGTCAAACTGCAGATTATATGGAATGTATCCAAAGTACTGAAAAGCTTTTCCTATAGCCTCACAGGTACATTTAGTTGTCTGTCCCGGCACCACCATGGCAAAGGTCATGTATGAGGCTGCCCATGTCATCACAAAAACAGAACCATGACGGAGATGCTGCTTTGAATCAAAGTAAGGCCAGGTTTGTCCGCAGTAATCAATACATACCTCGTAACCATAAGGATGATCCTGTGTCATGTATATCTTTGCACCTTTGAGCTTTTTTAATTCATTTCCAAGCTTTGCATAAAAGTCACTTGAGCTGACAGGCTTTTTACCAATTGATTCGCATTTATCAAGGTACTCGTTAAAACAGAATTTCCTGGTAACCTTGGCATCAATGACTTCATTTGCTATTTCCTTAAAATCTGGAATATAAGTATCTGGTTTGGCTCTGCCCACAATAATTACATCGCCATCTTTAAGATCAATCATGCCTGGATATATGCGTCTGGCAAGCTCACTTTCACTTAGTTCAGACAAGGCTCTGCATCCATCAATACCCTTATAGAATCCTTCTTTTTCAAGACGATGCTTAAAGATAGATACAGTACTTGGGGAAACACCATATTTATTGGCTATGTCTCTATGTTTGAAACCACCTAGGATCTCCATACAGATAGCCGTCATTGTTCTTAATTTCATCGAGAATATCCTAAAAAAAACGTCACATGACGCAAATTTATTGACGTCAAAATTTTTATAGAGTTGAGATGAAAAAATTACAATTTATTGATATTGGAAAACCGTTCAGAATTATTGGAAAAATATGCAAAGATATCGAAAGAGCGTTCCGTTTTAAAGGAATTAATGTGAATTTTATTGTAATGATGATCGATTATATTGGATTTGCGTTTATATTAAAGTGGAATTTGCACTATAAACCATATAACACGTTTTTCTATACCTGTTTTTAATTCAGTAGGAACAATAAAATGTATAGAGGTGGTCTACTATGCGTAAAAAAGAAGATAAATATGATTTTAGAGCCTTTGGTTTAGCCATTAAAGAAGCTCGATTGAAACGAGGTTTAACTCGTGAACAAGTGGGAGCATTGATTGAAATTGACCCACGGTACTTAACTAATATTGAAAATAAAGGGCAACACCCCAGCATACAAGTTCTTTATGACCTTGTATCGTTACTTCATGTTTCCGTTGATGAATTTTTCTTACCTGCTAATAACTTGGTAAAAAGCACCCGACGATTACAGATAGAGAAATACATGGATAGCTTTACAGACAAAGAACTATCCTTAATGGAATCTTTAGCCAGCGGTATCAACGAAGCAAGAAACATCGAAGACTAATTAAAAGAATCCATACATAACGGAAAGAGCCGATAAAATGAGATTGTATTAATCTCATTTTATCGGCTCTGCGTCTTTGCGTCTGGCTCTGTAATCACAGTTACTTTGAACTGCTTTATTTCAATTAAATTTTCTTGTCTGCATTTCGGACAATAGAGGGGGAATTTTTTTTAATTCAGTATCTTCCCTTATCTTTAATCGTGTTTTATTTCCACATACAGGACACAATATCCACTTGTAGTTTATAATAACTATCTCCTCCTTTACACTTTAATTCAAATCTTTATTAAAAAATATTTCATCTTATTTAACAAGAAACCATATTTATATAACAACATAAAATACACTAAGTTATTTTATTGAACATATATCGTACTTTATCTATCCGACTATTTGGACGACGGGGCTGGCAAACAGGTTCACCGGTAGTAACATGGTACCCTTTTAACTCTGTTAAACAAACACTACGTCCATTTGTAAAGGAAGTTAAATCACTACGATATTCTTGAATACACCGAGCAGGGATTTCTCCACTAAGAATGACCTCATTATTTTTCAATTGAGTGTCTACGATGTTCGCACAATATTTAGGAGCATCGTTGTATGCTCGTGAAAGATATTCCTGTGGCGCATAAATTTTAAAACTAAGATATGGCTCTAACAATTCTGTTCCAGCTTTTTTTAAGACTTGTTCCAATACAATAGGAGCAAGCATCCGAAAATCTGCTGGGGTACTAACAGGGCTATAGTATAAGCCATACTTAAAACAGATTTTACAATCCGTCACATTCCAACCATATAATCCTTGTTCGCAACCATAGCGTATCCCTTCCATAACTGCATTTTGAAATGATTGATTTAAGTATCCAAGAGAAACCGAGCTCTCATACTGCATTCCACTTCCCAACGGAAGCGGTGATACAGATAAACCAATGGAAGCCCAGAAAGGATTTGGCGGCACTTCGATGTGAATGGTATATTCTGCATTTTTTAACGGTCTCTCCATATAAATGACTGTAGGCTCTTTTAGTTCTATCTCCACATGATACTTTTCTTGCAACAGTGCACTAATCACTTCCATTTGTACTTTCCCTAAGAAAGAAAGTATAATTTCATGTGTCGTAGAATCCACGTAATATCGTAGAAGCGGATCACTATCTGAGATTTCCAAAAGGGCATCAAGCAACATTTCTCTCTGTTCAGGTTTACTCGGTTCAACAGCTGTTTGTAGTAGAGGGTGCGGATTTTCAATCTTTTTTCTCTGTGGCAATAGTTTTGTATCTCCAAGAACACTATTTAACTTCAAAAACTCATTTTGCAAAATAACAATTTCTCCAGAATAAGCTCTATCAATCTTACATAATTCACCATTTATTGAAGTATACATTTCTGTAACTTTTATTTTTTCTTTTTCTGATACTCTAACCGAATCTCGTAAATGTAGTACTCCACTATAAAGGCGTATATATGCAAGACGTTGTCTTTTTTCTGTATATTCAATTTTGAAAACATTTCCGCAAAGTTCAGACGGACCTCGATGTGTTGATGAATAAAATTTATTCGTAATCACTTCTATAAGGTTATCAATCCCTATATTGTTTTTTGCACTTCCGTGATAAACAGGGAACAGGGAACAATTATGAAATCTTATGCTTTCCTCTTGTTCGAGTTCCAATGCTTCTAATGATTTACCGGACATATATTTCTCTAAAAGGTCATCGTTTCCCTCTATTACCGTATCCCATTGTTCAGATTCGGTAAAGTTCGTCACACACATATTAGGATACAGTTCTACCTTCTGTTTGATTACAATTTCGGCAGAAAGTTTCTCTTTAATATCCTGATAAACCGTTGATAAATCAATTCCATTTTGGTCAATCTTATTGATAAAAAAGATTGTGGGAATCCCCATTTTCCTAAGTGCATGAAATAATATACGAGTTTGTGCTTGTACGCCATCTTTTGCAGAAATCAGTAGAATTGCCCCATCTAAAACTGATAATGAACGATATACTTCTGCTAAGAAATCCATATGTCCTGGCGTGTCTATGATGTTCACCTTCGTATTTTCCCACTGAAAAGAGGTTATTCCTGTCTGAATTGTAATTCCTCTCTGACGTTCTAAAAGCGTATTATCCGTCCTCGTTGTACCTTTGTCCACGCTTCCTAATTCTGTAATCGCTCCACTGTTATATAATAAGCTTTCTGTTAAGGTAGTTTTTCCTGCATCAACATGAGCTAAAATTCCAATATTAATAATTTTCATGTGATTTTCCTCCATTCAAAAACCCAAAAGGGCATAAAAAATCCCAGTGATAAATACTTTTATCACTGGGATTTTTATGCATAACCATAGGTATACAAAGCATACAGATATTCTCTGGATACTTTAGAATCACATGATAAAGGTATTCTTAAACTGGGTACAAAAAACTAAGCCCTCCTAAAAAAGGACATCTAATTATTTGTTCCCGCTATCAAATTGACAGTTTATTTAAGAATACCTTGCCGCATATTTATTAACTCCTTTTAAATAGTCACTTAAATAATAGCACGTAAGAGCATATTTGTAAAGGAATCTCCAATTTTTTATCAAAAAGAGTACATGATTACAAAGTATCTGTGCAAAATCCACGACTAAATTAATTTCATTCTTTTAAATTCATAGATTACTTCCTAAATTTTTAAATTCAGATCTTTTATAAATCATCGTCTCTCTTATATTTTTAAAATCATTTCTTATATTTTTAAATCCAAAAGGTCATTTCACAATTAAGCACTTTGGAAATGACCTTGTTACTTATTTACTGTTCAGTCTATTTTCTTCTGGAAGGGCCTTTAAGCTCGATTTCTATAGCAGGATGCAATAGTCTGTCAGTTGCAGCTTCAGCTTTAGTATCGCTACCTAAAAGAATTGGAAAGGCACTCTTCTTTAGCTGAGTTGATATAACTGTTGATGCTGTTTTATACCTGTCATCAATAATATTGAACAAATCTTGAGATTCTGATGTAGATATCTTTGAAATTCCAAAGTCATCTAATATCAATACCTTGAATCGTTGTAAATTTCGCATGAATCTAAGTTTATCCATCCCTAGCTTATTGCTCATTTCCAATAAAAGGTCTGAAGTTCTGTAATACCTTACAGAAATACCATTAGAACAGCAGTTGTATCCAAGTGCACAGGCTAATCCCGTTTTACCAACACCGCAGGAACCGCTGATGATGACATTACAGCACTTTGTTACCCAGTTTAACGAGGTGAGACTGGCTAATGTTTCATCTTTTAAACCGTAATCAGCTGTTGAAGTTAAATCAGTAAGACGCAGATGATCTTTAAACTTTGCATTTTTAATCAGAGTAAAGCAGCGCTTTTCTTTATTTAAAGTTTCCTGTATATCAACACAGCTTAACAGTCTGTCTTCAAATGATAGCTTTGCATAGACAGGTAAATTTGACAGCTGATTTTCAATTTCACTGGCAAAGCCTTCCAACTTCAGATTTCTAAGTCTTACAATAAGCTCGTTCTGTTTATCAGTCATTGCAGTGCCCATATTATTCTCCATAATTGAGGTCTAATTCATTTGAGATATCTTTAGATGCAGTTTCTGCTTTACTATCCTTTTGAGTTTCTGCACTTCTAAGGTGTGCTAGATTAGGATCAGAGCAGAAATCAAATTCACTCTGGTGGTAGACTTTTCCTCCGTTGTAAACAGCTTCCTTCTGGACCTCTTCATATATAGACAGTAAGGTGTTGCTGTTCCATTTTTGAGGCTCTCCACTGAGCATTCTGTCAATAGCTTCGTCAATGAATGAATTTATGTACTGCTTTTTTCTGTAACAGTTAATAATACGGATACATCCTTTCTTGCCGTTTTCAAAACCATAACGTTTCACCATACAGTCACAGAATCTTGCAAGAGGCTGACTGATTTTTAATGCAGCATCCATAAGACTTTTAAAATTAGGATACATAAGCCTCTTAAGAGTAACCTCCCTATGATTTTCTGGCATATGTTCAAGTTTTATGTGGTTGGTGCCGTCATTAGTAATAGTATGAGTAGCAATCTCTTTTAAATCGTGACAGATTTTTAACTGATTACCACATATAGAGGCACTAACGTACTCTCCAGCATACTGATATGGTACAGAATACCTTTCTCCTTTGACCTTAACTGTATAGTCAAGGCCAACCTTGATAAAAGGTATGTGCTCATAGAACTCAGGGATGGTACCTTCTAACTTACGTGATTTGGCGATTTCATAGGTTTTAAAAAGGTATTCCCTGGTTCTGGTGCTGTCATTTCTGAATTTTGCTTTGTTTATATACTTATCAACAAGACCGATTAACTGTCTGTTAACTTCTTCTAAAGACAGGTGAGGATCATGTGATATTGCAGGAAGAACATTGTTCTGTACCATGTTAACCATAGCTTCAACACAGGATTTTTCTGTAGGAGAATAAGGATTTGAGGTAGTGACAGAAACTTTGAAATGTTTCATGTAGTGATGGAATGAATCATTAAAAATTGTCTCTGCGCCAACCGTATGTTTAACAACAGCTGCTGTTCCATTGTCAAACTGCAGATTATATGGAATGTATCCAAAGTACTGAAAAGCTTTTCCTATAGCCTCACAGGTACATTTAGTTGTCTGTCCCGGCACCACCATGGCAAAGGTCATGTATGAGGCTGCCCATGTCATCACAAAAACAGAACCATGACGGAGATGCTGCTTTGAATCAAAGTAAGGCCAGGTTTGTCCGCAGTAATCAATACATACCTCGTAACCATAAGGATGATCCTGTGTCATGTATATCTTTGCACCTTTGAGCTTTTTTAATTCATTTCCAAGCTTTGCATAAAAGTCACTTGAGCTGACAGGCTTTTTACCAATTGATTCGCATTTATCAAGGTACTCGTTAAAACAGAATTTCCTGGTAACCTTGGCATCAATGACTTCATTTGCTATTTCCTTAAAATCTGGAATATAAGTATCTGGTTTGGCTCTGCCCACAATAATTACATCGCCATCTTTAAGATCAATCATGCCTGGATATATGCGTCTGGCAAGCTCACTTTCACTTAGTTCAGACAAGGCTCTGCATCCATCAATACCCTTATAGAATCCTTCTTTTTCAAGACGATGCTTAAAGATAGATACAGTACTTGGGGAAACACCATATTTATTGGCTATGTCTCTATGTTTGAAACCACCTAGGATCTCCATACAGATAGCCGTCATTGTTCTTAATTTCATCGAGAATATCCTAAAAAAAACGTCACATGACGCAAATTTATTGACGTCAAAATTTTTATAGAGTTGAGATGAAAAAATTACAATTTATTGATATTGGAAAACCGTTCAGAATTATTGGAAAAATATGCAAAGATATCGAAAGAGCGTTCCGTTTTAAAGGAATTAATGTGAATTTTATTGTAATGATGATCGATTATATTGGATTTGCGTTTATATTAAAGTGGAATTTGCAGGTAAGTTCATCGAAGGTTACTACATTGTAGGTCTACTTGCTCAAGTATTCTTACAAAAATTCCCTGGTAGCAAAATCATTCACGACCCACGTCTAATCTACAATACTATTGATATTGTAAAATCATTAGGTGGTACCCCTGTAATGTCAAAGACAGGTCATGCTTTCATCAAAGAGCGTATGCGTAAAGAAGATGCTATCTACGGCGGTGAGATGTCAGCTCATCATTACTTCCGTGACTTCTCATACTGCGACTCAGGCATGTTACCTTGGCTTTTAATTGCAGAGCTACTTTGCACCTCTGGTAAGTCACTTGCTCAGTTTGTAAAAGATGCTGAAGCTAAGTACCCAATTTCAGGTGAGATTAACTCTGAGGTTGCTGATGCAAACGCAGCTGTTCAGTGTGTATATGAGGCTTACAAAGACAAGGCAGAAGGTGAGGATAGAACCGACGGTATCTCTTTATCATTTGGTAATTGGAGATTTAACCTACGTTGCTCAAACACCGAGCCTGTAGTTCGTCTAAATGTTGAGTCAAAAGGTGATAAGGCATTAGTAGACGAGAAGACCAAAGAGATTTTAGCAATTTTACGTAAATAAGCGGACCTGAACGATTAGCTTAACGTAAGTTGCAAGAATATTAGCTTTTTAGTTTTTTTTATTATACCCAAGATCTTAGTATCTTGTTGAATTAAAACACTTTTTTACAAAGTGTGATCTGCTCTTTAAATTTAAGAAATATTAAATGGCTTAAGAAAGCGATTTGTGCTCATTAATCAGATCGTGATTTGGCTTTAGAAAAGGAAGAATTTATACAGAATTTTGGACTTTTGTTAATCAATACCTAGTAAGGTACAGGAATAAACAAAAAGGGATTTCTTTTGTAGAATTGTAATTACGAACCAACAATCTATAAAAGGAAATCCCATGTCAGAAATTCTAACAAAAATCATCCCTTCAAATCCAGCTCATAAGTCTCCATTTGCTGTAATAAGTCACGAAAGTATTCATGATCATGTTATAGCAGCAGGAATGATGGAGCGAGACAGAAAGTTTAGCGTTCCTGATTACATCTGTTCAACGCTTAGTTATGTAGCACAAGCACCTAACTACAATCACA
>Ga0256407_10013394_pt1 | contig 10970 bp, 13 predicted proteins | sample RumenRJG_04DNA_FD_193489 | JGI IMG/M metagenome (GOLD analysis project Ga0256407, IMG submission 193489) | Bovine rumen microbial communities from Lethbridge, Alberta, Canada - RJG_04 | ecosystem: Host-associated > Mammals > Digestive system > Stomach > Rumen | place: Canada: Alberta... | reverse complement strand
ATTGCAAGCACCCTGCACATCAGCATCTTCACTGTGAACAAGCATCGGCAGAATATCCTCGAAAAACTCTCTGTGGATAATTCAATGGAGGCCGTTCAGACGGCATTAGCAATGAAACTGATATAGTTTTGCAAAGATATATTAAAGTTGAGAAGACTCTTGGGTGAGCATCTTATATTGCTTTTAATGAGAATGCCATATCGAAACTAATCATCTGTCCGCTGTCAACATATTGTTGTAATGCGCACATCTGTCAGAAGCATGCTGCCATCATTTCCTTACCTAATTTATGAATGTGGGCGAGGATGGCACTCTCGCGCTCGGCAGAAGGTTTCTTGAAACCGTTGATGTAGTTGCGCAGCAGGGTGGCATTCATACCTAAAGAGCGGGCAAACTCTGCCACGTTAATCTCCTTGTGTGTAAGGAAGAATCGCTGCAGTAGCGTCGGTTCGGTATCATCGTAGGCAAAACTCTCGAAACTGATGTCTTCGTCAAGTTCGCGCCAGTGGATGCCATCGAAACCAAAAGTGTAAGCAGCCCTTTCTTCGTCAGTAGCCGTCCGCAGTTTTGGATACCAGAGGAGCGACTGGCTGTACTCATGTCCCTCCTCGTCACGCCCGTAAATATGTTCGGTATCGAACCAAACTTCCTTTATCTTCATGTCACAAAGATAGGAATTATTTTTGATACCTCAAATATTTAGTTGATTATTTGGTATGATTTAACAATTAGGAATGACTTGGTTATCTCTTAATAAATCTGATAGGGTTATCTACATCGTAGCCCCTCCCTTCTGGGCCTCGGTGAAGATTTACAATTTTTCTTGAAAAATAGCTTGAATTACTGATAAAAGTAATAAAAGCATAGGGACAGTTTTGATTCCTTACAAAATGAAATCCGGGAGGCTACCGCAGCAAATCACCTGCGCACGGCCTCCCGGATTCTTCTTTTACCTTAATTTATTATATATCATACCCCGCGCCGCTGTGTTGCTTGCGATATGTCTGCGGGGCGGTGGCATAGTCGGCTTATCAGAGATAACTGTAAACGTAGCGGGGGGACTGCAAGAAGAGTCCTGTATTGGGGTCGGAAAGTTTCTCGTAGATGGGTGAGGTATAAACGCGGTCAATGGCTTCCTCCAGAGAGCAGCCCCGCTCCTCGATGAGTATCTGAATGAGACAAGCAGTAACATGCTCTTTCAGACGCTTGAACTCCTGTGGCATTACGTTTGACTTAGTCATATCTTCGTGAGTTTTGCGAGGGCGCGCTCCGTTCCGAAGTAGTGTATTGAAACGTGACACCCTTCATGTATTTCAGATTCTCAAGAAACTGGTCGAGGGTGATGTCGCCAGCCTCGTGATAGAGCTGTATCATAGATTTCCTCCTTTCCTGTGGCAGTATGAGGCCATGCTCTGCACCATATCGTCGAATGGCTGGGTATGCATCACGTCATAAAAGTCGTGGGCCAGTTTGATAGCTCCGTAGCGGCTAAGGTAGCGGTAAGCCTCAGCGTCGGTCATATGATAATGGCTGGCAAAGGCTGCAATAAGTAGCACGATATACTCCGATATGTCCTTGATGCTAAACATAATTTATATTGTTACGGCTGCAAATTTACGATTTTTTTTGGAACTAACGTAAGTTTCTCTCTTAAAAAGTAACGAAAATCGGGCAAGTGTATTGTTTTTTGTCGTTTGTGACAGTTGATATTAGAAAAGAGAGGTGAAACCTTTGCGGCTTCACCTCTCTTAATATAATAGGATGAGGGATTACTCCTCCCAGTTATGACTTCGTCATGACTGGTCGTACGTTCGGTAATGCTCAAGCAAGCTTGGCATTACGCTCACTAATCCTCCCAGTTCTCCTGCGTCTTGCGGACGTAGGTCTTGTAGCGCAGCTGAGCCATCTTCTGTGCCTCAGCGAACAGCTCCTCGGCCTCGTTAGGATAAGCCTTCTTAACAGAGAGGTAACGAACCTCACCAAGCAGGAAGTCGTGGAAGTTCTCCCAGTTAGGCTCCTTAGAGTCGAGAGAGAATGGGTTCTTGCCTTCCTCAGCCAGAGCTGGGTTGTAGCGCCACAGGTGCCAGTAACCGCACTCAACAGCCTTCTTCTCCTCGGCCTGGCTCTTACCCATACCGCCCTTGGCCTTCAGACCGTGGTTGATACAGGGAGCGTAAGCGATGATGATTGAAGGTCCGTGCCATGCCTCAGCCTCGCGGATAGCCTTGAGGGTCTGTGCGTGGTCGGCACCCATAGCAATCTGAGCTACATATACATAACCATAAGTGGTAGCAATCATACCCAGATCCTTCTTGCGGATGCGCTTACCCTGAGCAGCGAACTGAGCGATAGCACCAAGAGGAGTAGCCTTAGAAGCCTGACCACCAGTGTTAGAGTAAACCTCAGTATCGAGCACGAGGATGTTAACGTCCTCACCAGAAGCAATCACGTGGTCGAGACCGCCGTAACCGATGTCGTAAGAGGCACCGTCACCACCGATGATCCACTGTGAACGCTTAACGAGGTAGTGATCCAGCGTCTGGAGCTCCTTGCAAACTGGGCAACCCTTAGCAGCGCTCTCAGCGATGCAAGCACGAAGCTTTGGAGCAATCTCCTTGGTCTTGTCAGCGTCGTCCTTGTTGTCAATCCACTCCTGAGCCAAAGCCTTGTACTCATCGCTGGCGTTGCCGTCGATCATCTCCTGCAGCAGCTTAGCTACGCGCTCCTTCATCTTCTTGTTACCAAGAGCCATACCCAGACCGAATTCGCAGAAGTCCTCGAACAGTGAGTTGTTGAATACAGGACCCTGACCCTTCTCGTTCTTAGTATAAGGTGTAGAAGGAATAGAAGCAGAGTAGATAGAAGAACATCCAGTAGCGTTGGCAATCATCTGGCGATCACCGAACAGCTGAGAAATCAGCTTAACGTATGGAGTCTCACCGCAACCAGAGCAAGCGCCTGAGAACTCGAACAGAGGCTGAGCGAACTGTGAGTTCTTAACATTGCTCTTGATGTCAACGAGGACACGTTTATAAACAATGTGTAAAACAACAGTCGTTTTATTACTTTTTCCAGCGATAAAGCGCGATATTTGCGAAATTCTTTGTACCTTTGCGCCCGAGAAGAAGTTGAGCAATGAATATACCCATTCACAAAATAGAGAATTACACTGCTGCGCATCGGCTGGATGTGCGAAGTGTTCCCGTCATCAAGCGCGGTGACTATTTTGTGGATGACTCCATGACTGTCGATGGCGATGCGCCCAAGAAGTTCATTGGCGTTTACGACCATCTGCTGCTCGGTAGCAGGCACAAGGCTAACCGCAAGAACTGGATTCGATATATCGCCAAGACGGGGCAGAAATGGTATCCCATTGAGTCCATTACCGAATTACTCCTCAATCGTCTCGGCATCATCTTCGGTTTGCAAATGGCTGATTCGCGTATCGCCATGATTGGTGGCCAGCTCCGTTTCCTCAGCCGCTATTTCCTCAATCCAATGAAAGAAGAGTTGGTGCATGGCGCTGACATCTTGGCGGGTTATTTGAATGAGGATTCGCCACACTTCGTTGAGGAGGTTGACAGGCAGAAATTGACAAGGGAATGGTTTACGCTCCAGTTTGTGGAAAGTGCCGTATCCAATATATTCCTCTACCAGAAAGAAGAAATAATGCGTGAACTCGTCAAACTCATCATTTTCGATGCATTGGTTGGTAACAACGACCGACATTTCTTCAACTGGGGGATCATCAGGTCGATAGACGGCAGTTTTCAGCCCTATTTCTCTCCAGTGTACGACACTGCAAGAGGATTGTTTTGGAACGATTCTGAAGAAAAGCTGAGAGGTATTGTAGAAGTGAACAAGACGGTGGATAGTCACATCAAGAAATACTGCAAGGGTTCACGTCCAAAGATAGGATGGGAAGATGAGAAGAATCTGAACCATTTCCAGCTTTTCAATAAGATATATGAAAACGAGTTCTATATATCTGCTACCGAGACCCAAGGAATGTTCTCGACCTCGATATTAGAACAGATGCTTGCGGAAGTCAGACAGAACTTCCAACCTCTTATGACCGTGAACAGAATCACGATGATTTGCAAATGTCTTGAATACAGGTTTAATGAATTAAAGAAGATGTTATGACAAAGTTTAAGAAAGTATTGGCCCGCCTGCTTTGGTCGGAGAGCCAGCATGATATGATATTGGCATCTGACGATGATGCCACGTTCAATGTAAATCTTGGCAAGTTGCTCGTGGGAACGCTATTCTATTCCGATGGCGTGTGGAATTTCAGCTATAGCGATGATTTCAAGATACAGAACCGCATATTGCCATTGGCCAATTTCCCGTCAAAAGACAAGGAGTATTCCACTAGGGAACTTTGGCCGTTCTTTGCCTCCCGCATACCCAGCAATGCCCAGTTGCAGATAGACAAAGACAAGCCAAAGGAAGACATTGTGACCCTGCTGCGTCGATTCGGACGGCGCACGATTGCCAATCCGTATGAGTTGTTCCCTGTATTATAGATACATCATCAAGTTTGAGAAAAGCCTATTGGGCATATTGAAGTAATTACATAAAACTAATATAATGATTAGAGTATGAAAGTATTTTTAAGTTGGTCAGGTCATAAAAGTCATCAAGTGGCATTAGTCTTTAGAGATTGGCTACCTTCAGTAATTCAGTCTATTACTCCTTATGTCTCTTCGGAAGATATTGATAAGGGGGCACGATGGAGTACGGACATTGCAAAAGAACTAGAAGATAGTTCATTTGGGATATTGTGTGTAACAAAAGAGAACCTTGAGGCTCCATGGCTTTTGTTTGAAGCAGGTGCGTTATCTAAAATGATGGATAAGGCTTCTGTCTGTCCTTTCATTTTCGATCTCAAACGAGCAGAAGTGAAAGGTCCAATTTTACAGTTCCAGTCTACCATTTTTGAAAAAGAAGACGTGAAGAAACTATTGGTAACCCTTAATAAATCATGCGGTGATGCTGGGTTGAAAGAAGAATTGCTGACAAAAACATTTGAAGTATGGTGGCCAAATTTAGAAGAATCTTTGAATAAAATCGAATCAGAGAAATCAGAAGATGAAAAAGGAAATTCTGACAAAAGCTTAAATAATGAGATGCTTGAGGAAATCTTGGAATTATCAAGAACAAATCAAAAAATATTGCGTTCACCAGAAATACTTTTCCCTCAAGATTATATGGAATTTATTATGAGGGAAAAAGCAAATCGTGATTTAACAGAAAGAGAACGTGATATTTTGGAAGAGCAACGACACTATTTGATGGAATCTCAGCATCGAGTTATGCAAATGAGAGAAATGATAGAAGCCTATAGAGCAGAAAACAGGATTGTTGATGATGATTTGTACAATTTGTTTATAAGATTTTTTGATACGATGCACAGACAACAGATGTTGATAGAACAAACGAATAGAATTATTAAACGGAAAATTGGATAGATTATTGAGAATATGTTGTATCTTTGCACCAAGTTTAACGAAATACTGTAAGCCAAGGGACAGATAAAAGATATTTGAGCGTTCCCGTTCATCGGGAAGCGGCGTAAGCGTAAGGGCAATCTGTCCTTACCACTTCCTAAATCCTGACATCTTGCTTGTAAACTCCGTTTTGTACTCGTTGAAATAGAGATGAGTTCCATTGCATTACACATAGTCTTTGTTCACCATTCCCTTTATAAGGTTCAGCGAAAAACCCCATGAAGAATAATAGTTGTTCTTGTTATCTACTAATATATTCTTTACTTCTTCATATTCTGCTGATTGCGTGCCACACTTCGACCTTTAGGTTGAAGAATCCTGTATCTTGTGGAGCGGATGGCCTCTTGGGTGATGCCCATGATGCGGCGGACGTCGCCGTCTTCAAGGCCCATCTCGTAAGAGGATGAGGAAGAAGGTGTTGTGGGCGGTCTTTGGAGCGTATTTCTTCTGGATGCGGCAGAAAGAGGGGAAGTCGATGGCCTTATAGTAGTCGATGAAGCATTTGTAGTCGTCGTTCGACCAACCCGAGATGGTGCCGTCTTTTTTGATTTCATCGTATAGCATCTTGCCCCTGACAAGGCGCAGAGAATTCTATTTCACAGAGTATAATTTTATACATTTCATTTCTTATTTATTTGACAGCAAACGTCTTAGGAGAATATTTCAGATACTTGTAAAAATAGATGGAGCCGAAGCCTGTCACTAAAGTTTTCTTAATCGTCTATACTTACAGTATCTGTCTACGCTCTTGATCTAGTAATTGCTCAAGTTTCTTTGTTAAAACATCATATTTTTCATATTGGTCTGCAAAGTCTGCATATGCACAATGGTCGTCTTTCTTATAAAAGGCATCCATCATTTCCCTCACGTTAGAGTAATTATACAGATACACCTCATCCATATCATTAAAATCCATACTTGCAATAGTCATTGTTAACATGTCTAGACTATCCATTATATTGTTAGCCTCTTCATAAAAAGTCGATAATACATCATACAACATGTCACTATAGAAGAACTTATTGTTCTCTACGGTAGAATGAAAGGTGTCTACTTTTTCGTGCATCCCCTGAATAGCTTCGGTTGTGCGCCAAGAATAAGTGATATGTCGGTTAAAAAGCCTATCTATGTTCTCACGTATTCCATTGTTCGCATCATTGAATATGTCATATGCTTGTTTGAGAGCCTTAATCTTGCTCTCACTTTGGACAATGGTAATCGCTGAATCCTTAACATTATTCACCACAATGTTATTATGGCCATCTATAGAGATACTCTTATCTAACATATTGTCTTTGCTTTACTATATCCTTAATATAATATGGTTCCGACTTATATAGTTCACCAAGCGTTGTTGTCACGTATGCAGTTAATGTGGCTTCAGAATCCTTTGATAACAATACTTGGAACATTTCAATATTACCTTGTACAAGTTGATAGTTTTCGGAAAGCACTTCTCCGTATTCCATTCTCCGAGGAAATTCTATAGGGCCCCCAACAACATTTGTCATAACAAACGTATTCAAGTTCTTTTCTATCGGTGTTGAGACTTTAAAAAAAGGCCTATTGTAAAAACGAATTTCTTTTGTTAAATTTGTTATTTGTACAGAGATAGATATTCCTGCAATCCCATACGTTCCTGCCATTAGATTTAACCCTAAATAAATATTAGCACCTATTACTGGCGGTTCTTTTGCATTATTATCCATAAGAATCTGTAATATCTTATTTGGCAATTCAGCTATTAGTGATTGATGGTCAATCAATGCTTTTCTCACTTCGTCTGGTATAGAAGGATTAATCGTTATGGTTGATCCCTCAACTCTTTGTATTACAATGTTTCCATTGCCATCAATTTTCGCTTCTGTCCCCATTTCAATTCAATTAAATAGTTGAGATATAGAATCCCAATACTTGATGCACGTAACGATAAAGCCAAGTATAGCCACTATTAGTGAAGTGACAGCAATCCACTTCTTTGTGGTATTACTATTTGTAATAGTATCATCACTATTAATCCGGCTATTCTTCACTTTGTTATAGACCTGATTATTGTCTCCATTAATCTTTATACCTCCCATATTCTACTAATTTTATATCGAATGATTATCTAATTCTAAATTGCAAAGATATAAAACTTTCTTCAATTTGATTCGGAAGAAACGCCAATTTTATGTCTTTTTTACAATTTCGGATAATTTGTGGTTTATCTTTGTTGCTCATTCTTGCATCCCTTTGGTGGCAAGCGTCCTTTAGCCGTGCGAATTCTTGACTTCCTCCTGTAACATTTTTGCTTTCTATCTACTATATAAATAGGAAGAAATGACTATCTTTGTACCGTGAAATCGTGTTTAGACAAAGAAAATTGAAAGAAAAATGAAAAAAGTTGGTGTTTCCGTAAAAAACGATGGGTTTGAAGTGTCTAATATATAGAAGTGCCCTAAAACGGGGTGCAATGATTTGAAAGACTGATATGCTTGATAAGAGAATACTTGAACAGCTTTTCCGCCGGAACTACAGCGAGATGATTCATCTGGCCAGAGTCTTGTTGGGTGATGATGGTGAGGCTGAGGATGTGGTAGAGGACATCTTTCTGCGAATTGCCGACAGCGACATTCCGCCCAAGAACGATTCCTATCTCCTTATTGCCGTACGCAATGCTTGTCTGAACAGAATACGGCAAATGCAACTGCACGAACAGGTGAAGAACCTGTTGCCCATTGAAACCGAAATTGATCAACAACCCATTGACAAACAATTGAAGCAACTTGAAGATATTTCGGCTTTCGTGGACGAGCAACTAGAAGAACCACATCGCAGCATCTTTCATCTCCGTTTCGATGAAGATCTGACTATCGCAGAGATTGCCCGTCGTCTCGGTCTGAATCCGAATACCGCTTACAAGTATCTCGCCCTAAGCATTCAGAAAATCAGAAATCACTTCAAACATTAAAAGATTATTGCAATGGAAACGACAAGTGAAAACATCCGCCAGCTACTTGAAATGCTCGACAATCCCGAAGCATACACCGAGCAGGGAATCCAGGACATCATTAATCGTGATGAAGATACACGTGAGACTTACCGCATGATAGTAGAAGCCAAACGCAGCAGTCGCCAGCGTCAGGCAAACAAACCCGTCGATGTGGATGCTGCATGGCAAAAGCTCAATCAAAAAAGTCAGCCCCAACAGCAGAGTTTTGGCAGGATAAAGATAGCGGCCTCTTTCATCGGAATATTGCTTGTATCAGGTATTGCCTTTGCTGCCATTCAGATTGTAAGATACGCTCAGCAGAATACGCCAAAGACAGAGGAGGTCATCAATACTCCAAAGCCCGCAAACGTTACTCCCACTGATACGCTGACTACTGACACCATCACAGTGCCACACCCCATCATCTACGACAACATCCCTCTGGAAAAGATGCTTCCAGAGATAGCCGCTCATTACGATGCCAACGTTATGTTTGTTAATGACGAAACCCGCCAACTCCGTTTCCGTTTCGTATGGAATCCACAGAAGGGCATTGATCAAGTGGTTAGCGACCTCAACCAGTTCGAGCGTCTGACCGTTACGCTGAAGGATAACCAAATCACTGTAGAATAGTCAGCCACCATGAACAGATATATTACTCTCATTCTTGCCCTGCTACTGACTGTCAGTACACAAGCACAGACGCGAATATCGCGTGAATACAATAACGTATCCCTCTCTGATGCGCTGAGACAACTCAGTGAGCAACAGACAGGCTACACCATTTATTTCCTCTATAACGAATTGGAGGACTTCCGTATCACCACTACTGTAAAGAACAAGCACTTGCCAGAAGCCATCCAGCAGATGATTGGTTTCTATCCCATTCGCGTCACTACAAGCAGTGACGAAGACGGAAAAAAGATATTTGTGGAGTGTACGCATAAAACCGACCTCCATCTGACGGGTACCATCATAGATGAACAAGGCCAGCCCGTTGCATACGCTAACATTGCGATTCTCAACCCAGTTGACAGCACACTCCTTTGTGGTGGTGTCTCTAACGAGAGCGGCATATTTGTTATTCCTATAGATCAAACCAATATCATCGTCCGTATCTCCTACGTCGGCTACAAGACGATTTACAAGCAATGCAACGGCACGGAACTTGGCACAATACGGATGCAGCCAGAGACACAAACGCTGAAAGGCGTGACGGTGAAAGGCCAACGGCTTTTATATACCGCAACAGACCATGGATTAAAGGTCACAGTGCAGGGAACGCCATTAGAACAATTCGGCTCTGTTTCGGAGATGCTTTCCCATCTGCCACTGATGATGAGCAATGGCGAGATAGCAGGGCATGGAAAACCCGAGATATACATCAACAACAAGAAGGTACGGGGTGAGGATGAATTGGAGCGTTTACAAGCCGATGAAGTCAAATCGGTGGAGATAATCACTCAGCCAGGAACTGAGTATGACGCCACGGTCTCGTCGGTTATCCGCATTAAGACGATCCGTCGTACAGGTGAAGGACTCAGCGGCAACTTCTCCGCTGCCTACCGACAGGGGCATGAGCATTATGAGAATGCCAACGTATCCCTCAACTATCGTTTGCAGAACGGCATGGATTTCTTCCTCCGAGGCTATCTAACGGACAATAATACACGGACAACGAGCACGACAGATGTGCAACTACAGGCATCGTCCATTTGGAACTATCTGAAAGACAAGGAATACAGCTATCATATGAAATACTACTTTGCTGACCTCGGTTGGAACTGGGAAATCAATGACCATCACTCCGTTGGCTTCACCTATACGGCCAACGACTATATCGGTAACCGAAAGTATATCAATAGTAGCGATGAACAAACTTGGCAGGATGGCATCATGGTGGACAGTGGCCATAGTACGACAACAACCCTGACAAAACCCAAACTGAAGCATAGTGCCAATGCCTATTATGTCGGTGAGATAGGGAAATGGAAGGTGGATTTCAGTGCCGACTACTACATTGCTCATTCACTTTCCGAAATGAACGGAGGTACCGACGGCGAGGCACCCGTCAGCAGCAACACGGCTACGAAGAACCAACTTGTTGCGGAGAAATTGGTCGTCACTGCCCCATTGTCCGTTGGCGATCTGACCTTTGGCGAAGAGGCCTCCGCAGTTGACCGTACCAGTGACTTCACTCAGAGCGGTTTCTCTGCCGACAACCACATACAGCAGCAGACCACCACGTGGAGCGTCTTTGCCAACTATGCATTGAAGTTGGGAAACTTTTCTGTCAATGCAGGTCTGCGTTGGCAGAATGAACACAACCGTTACGACCTCAACGGTGTACGCAACGACGAGATGAGTCCCGACTATCATGTGTTTATACCCCGTGCGTCCATCACCTATCAGAAGTCGCCTTGGACCCATTCGCTCTCCTATCAGTGTACGCGCCACAACCCTCCATATTCCATTTTGTCCTC
>Ga0256407_10013393_pt1 | contig 10971 bp, 7 predicted proteins | sample RumenRJG_04DNA_FD_193489 | JGI IMG/M metagenome (GOLD analysis project Ga0256407, IMG submission 193489) | Bovine rumen microbial communities from Lethbridge, Alberta, Canada - RJG_04 | ecosystem: Host-associated > Mammals > Digestive system > Stomach > Rumen | place: Canada: Alberta | collected... | reverse complement strand
TTTATATATAGCATAACTCTCGCCTGAAGAAAAAGGAAATTTCTAGTTTTTCAACATCTATATTGTAAACCCTTTTTAATTATATTGCAAGAGTTGGTTTCTATTTTTCTATCAAAATGATAGTATTACCATCAATATGATAGAGAAATCGGACATTAGTTTTGTTATTATCCGATTTATTATATAAGGAATTCCTTATTTTTTTCAATTCATCATCCTATAGAATTAACATTTTTTATGATTTCTCTCTACTATAAAATTCATTTTAGTATAATTAAATTGTCGAGAGACAATACGATGTAAAGATTAAAAAACGAAATAGGAACTGGGCTAACAGTTCCTTTTTCTCATTTTATTCTTCTATAACTGAAATATTTATGGTTAAATCTCCACTAACCTTTGTGATTCTATAAACAAAATCAGCACCTGTATCACTTGGATCTTTTATGTTTTTATATGAACCAGTAATATTAATAGAATCTAAATGATATCCATCATCTATAATAACTTTAAAGTTAACTTGGCCATCTCCTGATGTATCATCAAGTATAAATGAATCTTTAATTTCACCATCTACAGTATATACTTTATCAGGATATATCATAATGCTTACATGTTCATTATGAGTAAATACAATATTATATCCACTAACAATTGGGATAGAAGCATTTTCTTCTGTTTCAATGGCTACTTCAATATCTCCTTGAATACCATTGATTCTATATATATTCTTTTCTCTATCTAAGCACTCTATGCTAGTAATTAAAGTATCATCATTAACTCCTACTGATTTTAATTTATAGCCATCAACAATATTAATTTTTAATATTATTGCACCAGAACCATCCTTTACTAATGAACCTGTAGATAAATCTCTACTCCACGCATTATTAAGGACAATGGTAGGATTTAATATGTCTAAAGAATTAAATACTTGAACCTTATATGTATCGCCACTACTAATTCCTATAGAATAGGCATCATTAGATGCATTTACATAATAATTATATACATAATCTAAAGATTTATGTAACCAATCCATTAGCCACTCTACCTGCCCCATCCAAGTATGGATTTCAACAAGTTCCGTTGGATTTGGCCATACATATTTTTCTAAAATGTCCCATTTAATAAAATTTCTTTCAAATGAATTCTTAAAATCATCTGTTTCTTTCAAAATATTATTTAATAATTTACATATTTTTATATAATTATCCTTTAAATAATCGCAAAGAAGATTCCTAAATTCTTCAATTTCAAGTAGCTTATAATACCACGGATTGATTTTAGCCCATATTACAGAATAGCTAGTTGCAGGATCAGTAAAATTATAATTATAATTACCTGAACTTATATCGAAATCCCATAAAGGTCCAGATTTTAATTTTCCATCTTTATCTTTATATATGTAAAAACTAGAATAAGCTACATCCATCATATTCATTATTTCATGAACAATATATGTTTTTGCAAAAGAATCAACATCAATATAATTCTTAACATCTTCGTAGTTTTTACTTAATATAGAATTATATGAAGCATTTAAATACTCCATGATATAATTCGTAAATTCTACGGTATAAAGAGGATCATCAGGTTCTGGAGATTTTATTGCATAATATGTATTTAGTTTAAACCAATCTTTGCCCTCTTCTATTCCTTCATCTGGTGCTCTTCTATCTAATTCTAATAGATAACCTGTATTAACATCTGTATAGGATTCATCTATTTCAACTCTATTTTCGCCAACCTCATTTTGCTCACAAACTAAATAGACACCTAAATACTCACCATTTAAGAATAGCTCTATAAATTGAGTAGATGTTACATAATCCGATTCTAATAATTCACCCATGGAATATGCGATATAATTTCTTATCATAGATTTATCACAATAATTAGCAATCAATGTCCATGTTTTGGCTTTACCATTACCAAATAAATCTATTTTCTTATCAAATTTTAGTTTATATGGCTTTTTAGCCATATTCCAAGTTGAATTTCCTCTACCTTTTATTTTTCCACTTAAAGAATCAAAGCAGTATTTATATAAAGCATTAGAAACAGAAACATTACAATTAACATAATCATCCTTTGAAATAATTGGAGCATTATCTTGTGTATATATTTCCATTATAGGTAATTCATAAGCATCAATTTCAAAATTAGCAACTAATACTGTATCTTCTGTAGGAGTTATACGAATCGTTTCATCCTTTTCTCCATTCGACCATGATACAAATCTATATCCAAGATTTGGTATTGCAGTAATCTCTTCTGATTCTTCATTTTCAAGGAGGATTTGGTTAGTATTACCTTCGATATGACCATAATAGGAATTATTTGGTAATGCAGTAACATTGTAAGAAATTATCTTATCAATAACTTCTTGTTTAACGATTACCTCACCACAAACCTCACAATGGGAACCTTCTGTTAGACCGCATTCATAAATGGTTGGTTCAACTTGAGGGTCCTCTACGATTTTATGTCCAAGAGGTGCAATTTCCTCTTGTGCAATGAATACCTCATTGCATTCATCGCAGTGAATTCCTGAAGTTAAGCCTGGTTGAGTACAAGTTGGGGCAACAGCTAAATCTTCAACATAATGATGTCCATGTGGCTCTATTACTTCTTGGGCTTCAAGTACCTTACCACAAACCTCACAATGTGAACCATTCGTTAATCCATGATTCGTGCATGATTCCTTAACCCCTTCATCTATAACAGCCTTATGTCCTAATGGTTCTATTACCTCTTGCGACATTAAAATCTTGTTACACACCTTGCAATATACCTCTGGTGTTAATCCAGGCTCAGTACAGCTTGGAGCAATGCCAAAAGCTTCTTTTTCCTTGTGTCCTAAAGCATCAATTACCACCTGTGCTTCAAGAATTTCACCACAATCCTTGCAATGGGAGCCATCAGAAAGTCCACTATCCGTGCAAGTTGCTGCATATCCTTTATCGATAATAATATTTTGATGCTCACATTTCTTTTGGCAGCTAGATAGTATCAATAAAAGAAATATTCCAAATATAAAAACAACACTTTTTCTCATAATTGTACGAATACAAGCATTTAGATTATTCTAAATGGTGCTCCTTTCAAAATTATTCCATTGAATAAATATCAATTTATATAATTATAACACAAAATCGCCGTTTTTGTGTTGTTATTATTGATTTTATGCACCACAATTATTTAAAAGTACTAAAAAAGGAACTATCCAAGCAGTTCCTTTTCATTCTTCTTTCTTTATCTTTTTGGCATATTTATATTTTTTAATAGAATATTTTAGCTTTACTACTCCATAATAAAACCAGTGATGAATATATAAGAATGGTAACAAAATATATCCTATTTTATGTCTTAATATGGAATATCTATTCTTCATATAAGCAATATTAGGGAATACTTTTTTGAAGAACCATTTTATCGTTGAGTCATGCTCAAGTTCCCTTTCCATCATTTGATGCATTGAGCCATAGGTTTTATCATGCAATAGCTTATTAGTGAATTCATTATATTCTTCTTTTTCTGTGAATAAATCTTTTATATATTCTTCTAAATAGATACAATCATCATAAAAGCTAGTCATTTTATATATCTTATGAATATATTCATAATCTAATTCATTATTTTTTAAGAATAAATATAAATCTATAAAATTCCTAAAGCCAATACCATATTCTTCATAATGCTTTAAAAGATGACAAAAATAATATAAATATTCATCTTCTTTTCTTTTAAAGATATATTCATTTGAATTCTCCTTTTTCTTCATTAGAGAAAATGGATTCTTAAAATATGATCCACCATATTCCTTTTGTGAAATCAATTTATAATGAAGCTCTATATTAAATGGATTTTTAATATAGCCTTGATCATGATTTGTAAATTCTCCTTTAGAATAGCCTAAATCAATTAATATTTTACCTGCCTTAGAGAAATCCTTTTTATCTACTAATACATCAATATCACACATATATCTTAAATAAGATTTAGGATAATACTTTCTTAAATGAAATCCCTTTAATATGGAATATTTAATTCCATTATCATTCATTAATTTAATGAATTTATTATATTCTATATCGAGCATAGAATCATATAAAATATATGCATTAAATTTTGATTGTATTTGTTCTTTTATATCTAAGGATGTATTTTCATCCATAGATAGATATAAAAAGGGTAATAGATGAGATTCATTTGCAATCCTTAAGGATTCTTCATCAATTACATATTTCTTATTCTCATTTTCTATTACTGATTTTATACATTCAAATACAACCATAAGCTTAATCTCCATTACTGATATTATAAAATAATATATTTGATATTTTAAATAATAAAAACTTGTGTTTCCCCATTTTAAAATTCATAAGAAATTTTTTGATTCCACGTTAAATTTAATACAAATTATTCATATGTTCTTAAATAGTCACTTATATACCCCCAGAAATAATCCATCTTATAATCATTTGATGCTGACTTAGGTATATAGAAATAACAATCATTCAGTCCATCTAACACTGTAGATGAAACATGATATATAGACGGATCAGTTGTTGTTATATAAATAGCTTTTAGATTACTACATCCCATAAAAGCATATAGACCAACTTCAGATATATTTTTACCAAATGTTATTTTAGATAAATTTGTATTGCCATTGAATGCTTCTTTTCCTATTTTAGCAACAGCCACTCCAGCTAATTCATCTGGAATTATTATTTCATTTAGTGTTTTACCATAATCAGTAAGGCCAGTTATTTCCCATTTACCTTCCAATGTAGTTTTACCACTGTTTGTCTTAATAGTTACACCAGTCAAATTAAATATCTTTGCTGCTTCATCTAAATCCTCTATTTCACCTATTTCAGTAGATTCATTTTCTCTTTCCTTTGGCTTTTCTGGTAACTCAATATTCATAGGTGAAAAATCATCTATTTGAGCCTTAATTTCTTGAGCCATAATTGCAGTATAATATACTGATCCCAAATTATTTAGATGAAAATTACTATCATAAAACCATTCATAATCCAGAATATGAGTTTTAGGATTTCCAATAATAGAAAAATCTAAAACCTCATTTAAATAGTCATAATATTCTTCATATTCATCATCACTATAATTTTTATCCAAAGCTTTTTCATTCATTGGTGAGAATGAATAATAAACTTTAGCTCCTTTGTTTGATAATACATCATTATAATTATTTAAATATTTAATAAAATCCACATCTATAATATCTTTTTCAAATCCTATTAAAGTTGATTCATCAAACCCATTATTCATAGTATTATATAATCTTTCATAAGATATATCACCATACTCATTAAATGATTTGACATTATAAACTCCTTCAGGATCTGGTTTATTATTATCTTTCCAGTAATTAAATTTATTACTAGTAAATTTTAAAAATGACGATGCTAATTCAGAATAATTATCTTTTTTTACATGCTTTAAGATATCAAAATTACCATCCATTGAGTACCAAGTAGCTTCTCCATTAAAATACATTGATAATGCCTGATTATTTTGTTCAGGAGCAATTATTATAATATCTCCTTCTTTAATAAAATCTTCTGCAACATCAAGCATATATTTAGTGCCTAAATTAGCATATAATCCAAAATTGATTACAGGCATTCCAAGTTCTTCTTCTAGCAAATCAGATCTTAATCCAAAAGCAACACTAGATCCACCTACTATTACTACTTTGTTTTCATTTTCTTCTTTTAATCTATTATATTTAATCTTCATTCCGCCATAAAAACTTTTATCATATTGTGATTCTAGTCCAAAAGAAAATGAAACTATTACTATAAAACTAACTAATAACATAAAAATGAAAGAAGACATTATGATTATTGTTTTTTTCATATATATCATCCCCTTTAAAACTGGAAGTAAATAAATGAACTACCACTACCACCACTAATATATAAGCCTATCCATGCTAATATTACTGCAACTAATAAAAACATATAAGCAAGCTTATTCATCATAAAGGTTTGAGTGATTTCACCATTTTTAACACAAGGTTCATATTCTAATACTTTATGAAGCATAGGAAGCATTAAAATCATTAAACCAATTTCTATAGCAAGTGTAATTGTTAATCCTGAATTATTAAATGCTTGATTAGTATTATGCCAATCAGTAAATAATTTCCCTAAGATAATTCCACAATCTGATATAGAATTTGCTCTAAAGAAAATCCAAGCAAAACAAACAAGAGTAAATGTTATAACTCTTCTTATTCCTATTACAAAAGGATTATCATCAATATTGATTTGCTTTTTATCTGTAATTCTTTTTACAAGTTTAGCTTTTAATTTTCCTATTATTTGATAAACACCATGTATTAATCCCCATATAACAAATGTCCATGCAGCACCATGCCATAAACCACTTAATAAGAAAACAATCATTACATTTATTGCCCACCTATAAAACTTACACCGACTTCCTCCAAGTGGAATATATACATAATCTGTAAACCAGCTTGTTAAAGATATATGCCATCTTTTCCAAAAATCTCTAATACTTGTAGCTAAATATGGCTGATTGAAATTATCATTTAATTTTATCCCCATCATTCTAGCCACTCCAATAGCTATATCTGTGTAACCAGAAAAATCGCAATAAATTTGTATCGCAAATAATACAGTTGCAATAATTATAGTAATACCATTAGCGTATCCTAAATTGTTATAAACACTATTTACAACAATGGCTACAGTATCTGCAATTACTACTTTTTTAAAAAATCCTACTATAGATATTCTTAGACCAGTAAATAAATCATTTGAATCAAAAGTACGTTCTTGTCTTAATTGTGGCAAAAGATTTTCTGGTCTTTCAATAGGACCGGCAACAAGTTGTGGGAAATACACAACATATAGTGCATAATATCCTAAATGATATTCCGGATTAATCTTTCCTCTATATACATCTATAACGTATGATAGAGTTTGGAATGTATAAAAGGATATTCCAACTGGCAATAATAAGCTAAATGTTAATTGTGGTATATTATTTGATCCTAAATTTATTAAATCTATAATACTATTTGCTATAAAAGTAAAATATTTAAAGAAGAATAATACTCCTAAACACGAGATAAGCGTTATGATAAGCCATAATTTCTTAATTTGATCATTTTTACTTTTATTTATTAATATTGCAGAAATATATGAGATTCCTGTTGTAAATAGAATTAAGAATATTAACTTTACATTCCAAAATAAATAAAAGATATAACTAGCTATTAATAATAATATCCATCTAAATTTATTAGGAACAAGCCAATATAAAAGAACTACTACTGGAAGAAATATAAGAAATTGCCATGAATTAAATGTCATTTTTCTATTTCCTCCTTTTCGTTATCTTTTACACTATTTTCTGGATAAAATGAAAATAAGGAAATAAATGCATATATTAATACAATTATTAATAATTCATCAAGCTTTGGACTTAGCAACAATCCATAAGTTATTAAACCAATCAAGCATAAAAAACTTAAAGCATAGAGAACTAATCCAAGTTTTCTATATTTTATTATTTTAGGTAATAATAGTAAAACTATACCCACAATAAAAAGTATTACAATAATATAATTTGATAATAAAACAAATGTCATGTTTAAATCCTTCCCTCTAAATAGTCTATTAAACATTTGATAATATTAGATGTATGAGTATTTCTAAATGGTGAGCCAAGATGATAACAAGTATCAGAAAAATGTTCTCCATCATATATGGTTGAATATTGATTGGATATCACACCACAATCAATATCTTGTAGAATTGATTTTATTTGATTAGTATAATTAGTAGCTGCTTCTTGTAATTCTTCTTCCGAATCGTAATGATGAAGCAATGATACTCTATCTACTGGAGGGAATGTAACACAAACACATACATTTTTTTCAATTAAATGCTTATACATGTTTTCTTTGGCTAGTTGAATAGAAGCTGAAATATCATTAAATTGCATAGAATAACCAAAATCTGGTTGTTCCCCATTTTCACCTAAACCTCTTTCTTGGCCAATGAATTCAACACTCAAGCTTGGCTTTCCATCAGCTTCATAGGCAAAATAATCTATATACTCACAACTAGATACATCTAATCTACTATTATTCCATTCCTTAAACATATCAAAAAAGTTACAATACATATTTATTGTTAATGAGCTTAGAAATTGTAAATTAGATTCTATAAGTACATAGAATTGATAATCCAAACGTACACCTTTATCATTATTTATACAGCTATCCTTCATTTTACCAAACCATGGAGTATCCCCAAGTTCTGGGGCATGTAAAAATATATCATTTTCTGTTAAATAATCTTTAATTATTTCAAATTGAGCAAAGCCACTAACTTCTGCGTAAAATCCTATATTATGTACTTCATCTAATTGAATGTTTGCCTCATCAAATTGACTATATGCCTGAGTAGCACTATATCCATGTAAAACACTGGATCCACCAAGGATTATCAATCTTTTTTTATCTCTATTTGCTTTTAGAGCTAATGAATCATAAGATTCCATTTTTCCTCCCCAAAAAGAGTTTGTATATCTTGGTGCAAATACTGCATTTAGATATACAGTTTTAAGATTAACACATCCGGCAAATGAAGTATCTGTTATATTTAAAATATTATCAGACATATAAATTGTATTTAAACTCTTACAATCTAAAAAAGAGTATTCATCAATTTCAACTACACTATCTGGTATATATACAGTTTTAATTGTAGAATTTTTGAATGCATTAGTTGCTATTTTTTCAATCTTTTGATCATTGATATAATTTGGAATAATTACTTCTTCATCGCTACCAGTATATGATGTTATTGTATTATTCAAAATAGTGAAGTTAGAAGCATCCGTATAATCCTTCCAAACGGGGAATAGTTTTGTACAACTATCTTTCTCTACTTCTACCCTACTTCCAAGACAAACAAATTCACCATCTATTGTCTTCCATCCTACTAGCATTTTACTATCACAATCTATTCCATACTCTCTTATGTCATTTGCTGTAAATGTATTTGCTCTAAAATGATGGGCTAAGAGTTTAGTACAATCTTGTATAATTTCATTATCATCAAAACTATATACAATACTATTTTCCAAATTATTTGCTAATTTAAAATTCGCATAAATTGAATGTATATTTTTAAAGTCTAAATCTTCAATTATGCTATCTGATGAATAATAGCTTCCACCATTATTCATATAATTTCCAATACTCCAGCACCAAAATTTGTAAGAAGTACTAGGAATAGCTTTAAGAGAAATAACATCTGTATCAAAATAGTATCCTTCTTTTGTATTTCCCAAGACTGATTCTAGAGTTGTTGTCCCATGTTCAGGGTCATCAGCACCAACTATCAATTGATATTCTTCAAGTTTTTCTGTTAATAACGATATTGTTGAATTAAATCTCACATTATCTATACTTACAGTCTGACTAAAGCCTATATTATTTGAGATTGTACAATCATCTCCTCTATAGCCAATTATCTTATAACCCCTGTCTAATTCAACTTCAAAAGAAACATCAGTTCCTTTTTCAACATTTTTTTTATTATCTCCAACAACATGATAATTATTACCATCAAGTATTGTTACAGATAAACCATGTTGATTTGTTTTTTGTGGTATTGAATTACACGATACAAGAAAAAATAAAATAATTATCGTATAAAATAATTTAATTATAAGTGATTTGTGACTTCTCATATAATTAGTTTCCTTCCTTAACTGACAATTGAATTCAAAAACTTTATAATTTATATTTCTCTTTTATCTAAAATATTCGTCATCTTTTTAAAGACTTAAGCTTATTATTCATATATGTAAAATTTGATATCTACCATTCATAAAAACAAGAGAATCAGAAGAAAGCAATATGTTTTTCATCTTTACTTTCAATGGTAACTGTGTAATTCTCAAATTTACATCAATTATAGTACTTTTTGCCACCTTTGTCCATTAAATATATCTGATGCAAAATGAGTATCTACCTTACCTAATTCTTTAGTAATATCTTTGATATAATTTACAGTTTCATCTTTTAAAATATCGTTTAAAGTGCTATAATTTTTCATGGAAAAAGTCCTCGAATCTATGATGTTTGGTCGCACTTATATTATACCATTTTGAGGCCTCTTTTTCCTTATATAAAGCACAAAATCCAGGTATTTTTCACCTGGATATTTTTTATCATTTTTACCCCTTATTTAAAAATGGGGAAACAAAAATTTAAATAACAAAAATGATTTAATAACAGTTCCTTTTCCTCATTCTTCTTTCTTTATTTTCTTTGCTAATTTTATTCTATTCATAGAATACTTAAACTTAACAATTCCAAAATAGAATATATGATGAATATATAAAAATGGTAATAGGATATATCCTATTTTTTTATTTAAGCATTTATAATAATTCTTCATTTGAGTAATGGTTGGAAACATTCTTCTTAATAACCACCTGAATGTAGATTTATTTTTAAGCTCGTTCTTGGTTAATTCCTGAGCTGAGCCAAATATTTTATTATTTAATATTTTAAATATTAGTTCCTCATGCTTAGGATCATCCATAAATAGATTATCGATAAATTCATCTAAATAATAACAATCCTCTACAAAGGATGTATATTTATATGCTTCCTCTATATATTTCATATCCAGAGTATTATTCTTCTTATATAGATATAAATCTATAAAATTTCTTAAGCCTATACCAGAGGTTTCATAATGCCTTAATAGGTGATATAGGAAATAAATATATTCATCCTCCTTCTTCTTGAATATATATTCATAAGAATCTTCTTTCTTTTCCATCATGGAAAAAGGATCTAAGAAATACTTACTTCCATATAGCTTTTCTGGAATTAGCTTAAAATGCATTTCTACATCAAATGGCTTCTTACCAAAT
>Ga0256407_10013392_pt1 | contig 10971 bp, 11 predicted proteins | sample RumenRJG_04DNA_FD_193489 | JGI IMG/M metagenome (GOLD analysis project Ga0256407, IMG submission 193489) | Bovine rumen microbial communities from Lethbridge, Alberta, Canada - RJG_04 | ecosystem: Host-associated > Mammals > Digestive system > Stomach > Rumen | place: Canada: Alberta... | reverse complement strand
CTATCGTATATTTCCAACTGTGTTTCCAAGCAGGGTGTTCAAAATGGCGTTCCCATGCTTTCCATCCTTTTTCTGCTCCGCTTATTGACTTATAAGGTATAAAGGAAGGAAGCCCTACCCATGTGTAGTTTGCACCAATATATAAGACTCGTTTAGCACCTGCAAAATTCGGATTATCGTTTGTTGCTTCTTCGTTTACACGAATGACATATCCAGCCATGTTTGTTCTCCTTTGTTATTTAGAAATCTTGTCTGCAATAGTCGAAGCTACAAAAGCGTCGGGCTTTACTTCGCAGTCATATCCGCATGCTTTAATCCACCCTACAAGACCAGGGATAAGGTCTCTCGTTTTACCATTTGGATTCCATCCTGCGTCTATATGAATGGATATCTGAAGGTTTTCCCGAAGCTCTTTATAATCTTCTTTCTCCATGATTTCTGTGAGTTTCAATGTGGTCTGTAGGCTTTCATTGGTCTCGGTAGTAAGTTTCTGCCTCACATCATTTGTCCTCGGAAACCTTGTGATCTCATAAAAGAAGATTCCTCCATGTCCTTCGCAGATTACAGCTATTACATTTACTACTTTAAGTGTATCGAAGTTTTGGCTGTCAGATCCTACTGTCATTTGAAACTGACTGCCGTAATGTTTCATCTTTTCGTAATAGTCTTTTATTTTTTCCGGTATCTGGTTAAGCTCCAGATTTCCGTATGTTGCGCTCTGGTACATTTTTTACCTCCTTTATCAGTGCGCTTTGAAGTTATATATAGGCTTGATCACATCCACTATTTCTACCGTGTCTTTGATATTCTCCATGTAAATATCCTTCCTGTTGCCATGCGCGGGTACTCCGCCTATAGTATCTATACTTAGGCGGCGAGGAGTGCTCTTAAATCATGCTGCCGTCTCCCACCCGCCAGTGTGTTTAATGATTTTTACGTCTTTTACTTTGACCGCCTTATGCCCTTCCAAAGTGGTGTATTCGCCATAATGCTGCAACCCCTTGGACTTATATCGTTTGCCTTGGTAAAGAACCATATCACCGGGACGTATGGCGTATCTTTTTGTTCTTATGTTCCTGTGTCCTTTGGACACTTTTATTCCCCGGTATATACGGAGATTGTTTTCGTTATTCCTTGAAATACTTCGGTTTGTGCGGTTACAGGATAATTCCGCACCTTTATGTGCTGTACCATCCCTTACATCTATAACCTTTGCGTCATAAAATTTTTCAAGGATGCGGTTGTTCCGGCGGAGTTTTTTATAATGCTTTATATCCGTCCTGTGCGCCGATCTGAAACAACCTATGCAATAAGCGTCATTGGCGTGGGATTTACTGATTCGACGCGACAATCTTTCGCGTTTTGTATATGCCCCGTAGCATATGTGTACCTCTGTGTTTGGAAGCAAAACTTTGGCGTCTTTTATGAGCTGGAACCTCATCGATGTCATAAAACTCGCAGCTTTGAAAGGTTTGAGTTTCGGCTCAAGTTCATAAAGTTTTCCGCCAGGTTTATGTGCTGCCGGTGTGTGGCATTTTGTGCATACAGTCGCAAGCCCCGACATGCGGTTGGTGTGGTCGCCTGTCTTATAACCTAAATGGTGGAGGCGGAGTACCGCACCGTCCTCTATACCTTTACCGCAACATATACACCTGTATCCGTCACGGGCGAATACTGCTTCCCTTAAAGTATCGTAACCATATCTTGAACCTCTTTGAAAATCTTTACCTTTAGGAGCAGGAAGCCCTGCCTCTACCGCCTGTAAGGTCTGTGTGTCAAAGGAGCCGCATTCAAGGTAAATATCCTTTATGGGGCAGGCTTTATGATACTTTTGCAGTATGGATAAATGGTTGTTGATCTTATTCCTTATGGATGGAGCAAACCATTTATCGCCTTCCGGCATGAGGTGTCTCCTGTTATCAAACCTCGGTTTGCGGTAGCGCTTATGATTTCGCCTGCTCCTGCGGAGTTTACGGGCATCATCGTGGCGCAGTTTCTCATCCGTCAAGTGGTCATACTGCCCTGAAACATATTCATGTTTCTTAGATTTTAGTGAAAATCCTACATAATGGTCACCTGTGTCCTCACAGGCTTCAATTTCTTGCGTATGAGTCGTGCTCTCATACTGTAACTGTATTGTGAACGGGCTATACCCGTAGATTTTGGCACGACCGTCTTTTAACATACGCCGTACCTTTTTGATATTGAAAGTCGGCATAAGGGGTGTACCGTCTTTTGCTGCCACGAATACTGTCATAAATTATTCTTATGCCTCCTTTCTTAAAACAAGTTGCCTTACGGCTTCCCGGGATATAAAGCATCCCGGGGTTCTGCCCAAAAGGGCGGGTCCACATCGCCAATGTTATCCGGTGGTTTTATTGTCTGTATCACTTACCCTACCCTCAGGCATATCCGCTGTTACACGGATGTTTAAATACAGACCGCAGTGTCGTGTATTGTATTTCATTCCCCGGCCACCTAAGTGGTCGGCGGGGCTTGTGGAGTACCCCGGAGTGCCTGTTTACCTGGTACAAACGGTCGCCCTCCCAGGAATTCACCGGTAACGTAGTCCGTAGTTTCCGAAGACTTACGGACTTAGGCTAATCAATCAGGCTTGAAAAGTCAGGCGCGAAGCCTTTTCTTTTACAAGCCTCATCTATAATGCAATGCATTTAGATGGGGTTATTGACGGCGTTCATGGACTTTGAGAGTGATCTGTGTTCGTTGCTTAGAATTTCTCCCTGCGCCCTGCCTGATTTGTTAATAAGGCGATTTAACTGAGACAAAGCGTATTGTCCAAATGTGTATATGGCTCTCTTTGAAAGGAATATTTCTTTTTGGTCTAAAAGAAGTCTCCCTTCATCTGTAAGTAGTAGATACTGCTCGTCTTTTAACCCGAGGATTTCGATGGTGTTTGGATTGCAGTTTGCGAGCAGCTGGATCATTTTCTTAAAACTGTATATAACAGTGTCACTGTTTGGATCAGTAATCTGTTCGCTGTCTTTCTTTATTCCGATAAGCTCGTCCAGAGGATTTCTGTAAATCCCTCTTATGTCCAGATCCGAGGTATCTGTATTTGTGCCATATGCAAAACTGCCACCAAGTCCTATGAGGATTGGATCGGGTATATTCTTTATGAAATTTGTCGGATAATCTTTTCTCTGCTTTAATTCTTTCAGTGTCATGTATTCTCCCTTTCTTGATATAAACAATTCTATCATATATCTAGTTATATGTCAAGATTGTAATGGAAAGGAAGTTTCCGGATATTTCAAATATTGTTTTTCTCTTTCGAATATTTGCGCTTTGCTGTTACCTTCCCCGCGATATTGTGATTCCTGACATCTTCGAGAAAAGTTTTGTTCTCATATGGCACAGAATATGCGTAGAATCCGTCAAAATATACCTGACAAGGTTCGTCTACGATGTGTGGCTGAGGTAATAACACATACGTCGTTCCTGTAGTCATTGCTGAGCCGCCAAAACCTTCAAAACCACCACTTGTATTTCCCCAAACCTGTTCAAATATTTCAATATCAAAATCACTTGAATAATACTTTCCACAATTCTTACATCTGTTTGGTATTTCCTGATATATAGCAATAAGACTTTGTGCCATTGATAGTAAATTTGCCATTTAAGTTTCCTTTCTGTATGAATTATTCGTGTTTACTGCCGGACCAGAGACTCGAACTCTGAACCCTCTGATTACAAATCAGATGCACTACCATTGTGCTAATCCGGCTCAAAGGAGTATTAAGACTCTCTGTTATGTTCTACGATCATCCGTGTATTGCTAATCATATGAGAAAATTCCGATGCATCGACTGCGTTCGTAAAACCCATTCTGTACTTCAAAAAGATCCTGTCGATTTCTGCATCGCTCTTGCATTTGCTGAGATCGTTATTTATAGCCATTTTAAGCATTGCGCTCATGTTTAATTCCCTCCTTTCTTTTTTGAGAGGCTTAAGGTAAACCTCCAGACCGCACATCCCGCGAAATTGGCCTGCTTTCCCTTTGCCTTTGTCATAGACCGCCTGCGAGCAGACAGCGTAACTACAGTAAAGATACTAGCACTGAGCCTGCGGATACTTTGCTCTCAGCTCTGCGGGTGACTAACAGGACTTGAACCTGCGATCTTCTGGTTCACAGCCAGACGCTTTTGACCGAAACTAAGCTATAGCCACCATGATGTGTTAATGTTCAAATGTTTATTTGGTATTAGAGGCTATTTTCAGCCCATTTTGCGCTTAAAATATACAAATGTATTTTTGGTATTTGCTAAATTTGTATATTCTTTGCTATATAATCTGTTTCTTTGATGCAAATGTATTTTGAATACTTTAAGCAAGAAGTCGCATATTTACTAAGTTTAGGCTTGTATAACAACTTACATAAGGCTCAATCTTGGCAAATGTTCAAAAAACATTTGTGATATTCAAAATACATTTGTACTTTTACATGATGCCCAATAAAGGAATCGAACCTTTATCTCCCGGGTCGTAACCGGGTATTCTATCCGTTAGACTAATCGGGCTAGAATATACTCATATCAAATTCGATTTTCTTTTCTTTTTCTCTGCGGAGAATTCCTTCGGCAACCCGTTTGCATTCTTTGAGCGAATCTTCGCAATACATCCCGTAATTAGGATTATCAGGGCTGGTATCTTCCCTGTCGTATAGTTCCCAATGGTTACCATATATTCGGTCCCAGGTCTTGATGATATGGAACCGGTCGTCCGTGGAGTCGTATTCGCCTGCGTCAAGTTTCTTCCAAGTAATCATGTTGTTCTCCTTAACAGAAATCCCACCAGAAATCTCCTGAAGCTCTCTTATAATCACATCCGGTAAAGAGGGTCATCTTATTCTTTCCTCTCCTTAACTGTCTTGCATAGAGCTTCTTAAGTGCACTGCTTAATTTCCCTCTATAAAGACGTTTTACATAAGTGAAACCATCAAGGTTATCACTTCTTTCTGCCCGTATAAAACTTTTATTATTTCCTACATACTCGTGTTTCCCATTCTCAAGGACTCTCATTTTATATGCAGGAGAAGGATATCCACTGAAATCTGCAATGCGGGCAAGTTTCTTATCTTTAATTTTCTTACATTTCCTGCGGTATTCTCTGTATCTCATGTATTCTCCTTTGTGGTTAATGGGGATTGAGAGGCTCGAACTCCCGACTTCCTGCTTGTAAGGCAAGCGCTCTCCCAGCTGAGCTAAATCCCCGAAGGGTTTAGGTCTGCTTTCTCCCAGTGCGGAGTCGAACCGCTTTCACCGTTTCCAGTGCGTCCCACCGCAGAACCAACCGGGATACTCACAAACCATGCCCTAAGCGACTTCGACCGGACTCGAACCGGCAACCTCCGCCGTGACAAGGCGGCGCTCTACTCTTTTGAACTACGAAGCCATGGATCTGGAAATTAAGGTCGTCCCAGAGCGCCACACATTTTGCGTATCTGTCGAATTTCTCGACAGAAGGCTACATTTGTTCTCAGCCTATATGCCAACGGAGGGACTCGAACCCCCAACCTACTGATTACAAATCAGTTGCACTACCAATTGTGCTACGTGGGCAGAGCCAAGTAGTATTAAGGTCGCTACAGGTCGCCGCACATCGACGTGATTTGGGTCGTCACGCCTCGCCACACATTTTAGGTATCCGCCGTAGATCACACGGCAGAAGGTTACATTTGTTCTAAACCTATGATTAGCGCAAGCCGGAATCCTTAATATTCCCCGTTTAAGCTACTTTCTGGAAGAGTCCACGAGTTTCTTCCCGGTTTCTGCACTTAACGCTATGGCGTTTCCTTTATAGGGGAACTTCCCCTATATCCAGTACTCCGTCGAAAGGATACTTTCTCTTACGTGCTCGATACTTATATCCTTAGTCGGAACGACACGACTCGAACGTGCATAATGTCCTGCTCCCGAAGCAGGCGGGATACCTATTTCCCTACGTCCCGATAAATTCTCTGCCTAAACGACTCTATCGGGAATCGAACCCGAATTTCCGGATAGACAGTCCGGCGCAATAGCCTTTATACCATAGAGCCAAAGTGCGTGTATTAAAGTCGGCACGCTTCGCTACACATTTCCTTTTCAGACATGTCTTACTCAGAGGCTACATTTTGTTCTAAGCCTATGTTGGCGGAGGGACTCCTTTGGGTCCTACCATGGTTTTTTGAACTTTTGCCACATATACTGTCTATGACAGCATATGCACCACGGACAACAACTTGCCCTTAATCGAAAACGCCGGATTCGAACCGTGCCTCTTGGTCCCAAGCCAAGTATGCTCCCATTACACCACGTTCTCGTTAATAATTACATCCACACATCCACGTCCACGTCTGCCTACTCCGTCACTTTATCATAAATGAGCATCTACGGAATTGAACCGTCTGCCAACCGCTGGCTTTCACATATGTTACGAACACATGCTTTCTAATGGAATCGAACCACTTTCAACCTGTTCCCCGTCGGTACTTAGGTAGAGCTCCATTACTCAGATACTCATCATTGGATGTGTAGCACTCTACTATTTAGACTATAGTATTTGCTCTGTATACGAATATACAGGTTGGCTCTTTCAGTGCTGCGTCTCTTGTAGCACATCCAACTACGCAAGTGTTCTTACCGACTCGCCTCAGCCCCTACGGATAGACATCAACCTTTCAGCCTTTGCCATTCTCAAGACTCCGTATTAGGTTCGACTGTAGGCAGGATTTGAACCTGCAATCGCATTGTGGGTGCGTAAGCCGTTTCAAACCTCTTCCCGAGGAACCGTCGCTACCGGTATTACATCCACAGCCATGTCTGCCAAGTGTTCCATCACCACAGCTTCCAGTGGACCAGACAGGTATCGAACCTGTTTCTCCCGGGCTTCAACCGGGCGCACCTCCATACGTGCTGCCAGTCCTTGATTAGCCTACCACAGGAGGCGGATTCGTCTTTGTTCCTGTTTCTGTTTCGTGAATACGTGCCAAGCACGACTTACTTCACTTCCGCCCATTTCAGCCAAAGGGAATAATGGGATTCGAACCCATAACCGGCTTTCTTTGTTTGATGTGTACACGCCACTTTGCCAATTAAGCTATATTCCCGTGTTTTTTGTTGTTAAGGCTTTATCTTTAACTGTAACTGTAGTATATCATATATCTAGTTATATGTCAAGTAGGCTATCCCTTTGTAGTTCAAGGAGAGTATCCGACGGGCTACGATCCCGCAATCTCCGGCTTGGCAAGCCGGTATGTTGCCTCTTACACTACGGATACATAGAATTATTAAGTTTTCAAGGAGCAATATTGAAATTTGTGGCGTACCGGTGTGCCTGTTTACCGGCACGCCTTTAGTTTTCAGTTTTAATTTGGCTTTCGCCAAGTGGACCACACGGGGATCGAACCCGCCATCTCCGGATTGCAAAACCGGTGTCACCCCATTGCGACTTCTGGCCCATACGCCTACTGGGAATTACGATATCCCGACCCTGCGCTTAACAGGCGCATGCTCTGCCTCTGAGCTAAGTAGGCTTAAATACGGGCGAGGAGAGTCGAACTCCTAAACTTTACGTCACTTGATCCTAAGTCAAGCCTCTGTTCCATTCGAGTACGCCCGCTTAATGCATCCGAGAAGATTCGAACTTCCATAGGATCTTACTCCTACAGCCACCTCAAGGCTGCGTGTATACCAGTTCCACCACGAATGCATCTGTTGTCAAAGTTCTGTTCAGAAAGTGAAGTGCCTGCTTTATACTTCCTGAGTGCGGCTTATAGGATTCGAACCTATAATCCCCTGGTTATGAGCCAGATGCCTTCACCGTTAGGCTAAAGCCGCTTGAGTTGGGACTCCCGGGATTGAACCGGGGACCTTCCGCGTATCAGACGGATGCTCTACCAACTGAGCTAAATCCCAAAAAGAAAACCGCCTATGGCTTGATATTCCCATAGACGGCTTGCGTATTTTCTTTCATTTCTATCTGTATCCTTTATGTTTGGATACATCGCATTCGTCTATGGTGTTGTTGCTTTGTAATGGCATGATCGGGTGTGAGATCGGCAAGATTCAATGCATCTTCTGTCCCTATAAATCCGCGTACTGAATTAAAGCCTATGAACGAGGTGGCGTTCAGGCTTGCGGGCGCGGTTTTTAATTCTCCGGACATTTGCTGTAACATTGAAAATTTTTCCTTTCTTTTTCTTTTAATACTATTATCGGATCAAAAGAGTTAAGTGTCAATATGTGTATTCTGCTATAAGAAAATGCCTGATCTACCTTTTGCAGGTAACGCAAAAAGCAGGACAGGCACTTCCTACGTACATAATGTACCATATGCTTGAGTAACTGTCAAGCCGTATTTGGAAACTTTTAACTAAAGTTTGATTGTTTTTCTTTTAAGAAAAGGGTGTTTTTGCACCCTCTTCTTAAAAGAATAATTTGTTTTTACGCAAAAGAAGCAGCAAGTATGGATACTTCTGGAGCTTTGTATTCCTTCTTGTATTTTTTGTATTTTTCGATACTTTCGAAAAATGTTGCGTAATATTCCTCGTTGCTTAGGATTTTGTTATGTCTTTCAACATACTTGTCAGGGTTTTCAAACAGATCATCTATTAGTTCTTCTACGAGATGAACTTGATCGTACCTGATCCTGAGCAGAGGAATTTTGTTTCTTTCGCAATAGGCATTTTTCATCATATCGTGCCTGTGCGTTTTTTTAAGCTTTTCCAAAGCTTCTTGCCTTTTTGTCAGAATATCTTTCACTTTTCCCCAAAAAGACGGCTTGAAATGTTGTATTCCATCAAATTCAATGATGGAATTTCTTTCTCCTATAAAGAAGTCGTATCGAAGGCTTCCTATCGCACGAAGGTCGTCATATGTCTTTTCTATTGTAAAAGCGACTCCCTTGTCGTTAAGAACCGTACTGATTTTCCGTACTCCGCGACTTACAGTCGGAGTATTATGCATTGAGCACAGAGGGTTTTTACAGGATGAGGTTCCGATTAGTAGAGCCCCATAGTTTCCTTCTGATTGTTTCTTGCATACTGTGCATTCAAACGAACAGTTTTCCCCATATCCTTTGTAATCAAGCAGGATATAAACATTGTTCGTTTTTTCTGCCAACCGAGCTTTGGCATCCTCGAAAGAGAGTTTATGCTCCTCTCCCCTGTAGTAGCTGTTCAACGCATCTTGAATTGATGCACCCCTTAGCACTCTGTCCTTAAAAGTTTGGACGGGGAGATTTGGTGCGTATTTACCGCATAGCTCTTCGGCCGTATAGATACCGTCTTGGTAATTGTATTTCTTTTCCCCTGCCTTATTGCGGGCAACGGTATCTGCCTTTTGACATGCATAGCACATCGTTTGTGGAGTGCGTCTGTGATTCTCTTTGCTGTATAAAGCTATTGCCAAAGGGTACATTGTTTTATTGCAAATACTACAACGGCACTCTATACGGTTGTTGACAGTTGTGAATGTGCTGTAATTAATCCGATCCAGCATTACCGGGTTTCTTTTTGCTATCTTCTCCTTAAACTCTTCTGCTGTTGTCCTAGGAGTTGTTTGATAGTATTTTTGTATTGCACATTTTTTGCAATACATCATTTTCCCCTTTTTGACAAGCACATACGCTTTGTTATATGAGAGTTCTTTCCCACATTGAGGGCAGTGGTATTTTATTGGGAATGTCATACCTGTAAAACTTTCCCAGATGATATAATTATTCATTCCGGGATTTTTTTTCAGTATCTCTTTCTTAAAAAATTCCACTCCTTTTATGTGGCTTTTAAGCATGCAAGGCTTACAACTATTCCATCCATTTTTACAACGAAGGGCTGTTTTAAATACGGTTTTTTTCTCTTCGCATAAAGGACATACCACCTGCACCTTCCCCTCTTTCATAAATTCAGGGTTGTAGTACGATTCTCTTTGAATTTTGCCCTTTAAGTGAGGGTTGGTATTGTAAACCTCTTTTTCAAATATTTCAAAAGGTTTCATCCTTTTGATTTTTTCTTCAATTGTCATTGTTTCCTTTCCGGCCGAGATCCCGGCTCACAGCACATCACTGATACTGTCACCGGTATTCTCTCCGGATAATGTCTGTCTTTTGACAGTGAACGGCGAAACGCCGACCACCGGAGGTTGCCCATCCGTATTTATTAGAGTTAATGTGCTAATTCGTATTAGCGCCTGATTTCTGTCTGCATCCTTAACCTTCTGATGTTTACTGTTAGATCTATAATCCCAAGAGTAAGGACGATCAGGCAGGTGATTATTTTTGTGTTTTTTGACACCCGGTTTTTCCCATGTTATTATTGGTTTAGAGGACAGACGGCAAGTGTCGGCTTGTCGCCTGCCGCCAAAACTTACCTAATGATGGTATAAATCGTTCCGAATATCACGACAATATCCTTAACGATCGCCACGATAATGGCTGCCATCTTCAGTTTGTTCCGGCGTTCCTCGTCACCAATAATTTGCATGGTACTCACCTCCTTTCTGTGAAGGTTGTCCAAACAGTTACCGCGCAAGCGGTCTCTCCTTTATGGCGGTTGAGCTGCCAAGCGGATTGGTTTTTGCACAAGAAAAGGGCGCATATTGTATGCGTCCTTCTTTTTGCATAAAACCTGTTCATTTATTTAGTTTTTCACATATTATACTTTTTGTATAAGGAAAATGCAAGCTTCCTTATTCTGTGTCTCCTTGCGTCAACCTTTTCTTTGCGTATTCTCCAATATTCCCATCTAAAAAGTGCTTTCTGCAAAGGGAAATGTACCGATCGTTTCCGCCCAGTTCTATCTGGGAGCCGCTTCGGAGGATGTTTCCGTATTTGTCGATAATTTACGGCGTTTATGCGTACTTCATCTATAGTCAAAAGCTTAGGTGGTGGCAATGCCGTTTAATTATTGCCCTGGTTCGTTATGTAGTGATTTACAATTTCTTCTGTTACGTCGCTGACGCAGCCTATAACATA
>Ga0256407_10013391_pt1 | contig 10971 bp, 5 predicted proteins | sample RumenRJG_04DNA_FD_193489 | JGI IMG/M metagenome (GOLD analysis project Ga0256407, IMG submission 193489) | Bovine rumen microbial communities from Lethbridge, Alberta, Canada - RJG_04 | ecosystem: Host-associated > Mammals > Digestive system > Stomach > Rumen | place: Canada: Alberta | collected... | reverse complement strand
AAGATTTTTTTAATGTTTTTTTTATATTTAATTTTTAATTTTTAATTTTTTGTTAAAGGATTTTTTTATTTTTAAATATATTTATTAATGTAAATTGTTATTTATAATAGATAAATATTAATTTAGTTTATATATTGTAGTACATTAATATTATATGTTATATTTTTATCACAAAATAATTTTATAGGTTTTTGTAAATTTAATTGAAGATAATATTTATTCATTTTTTCTTTAATTTGAAAAGGAAAAAAAAAATTTAATTTCTTAATGAAAATTCCTTTTGAAAAATTTGTACAATACCTTAACTCATTAAATATAATTTTTATATGCATATTCATATAATCAAACAAAGACTCAATTTTATAAAACAGAAATTTTTTCATAGTAAACTTAACTGAATATTTATTATTATAATCATCAATATCAGGGATAAAACCAATAGATTTATAAAAATAACCAAATAAATGTTTAAAAGCAATAATCAAACTAAAATTATTATCAAGTTGTTTAGAATTTAAAACATTACTAATATCATCATTAATAAAAATGCTTTTTCCACCTCTTAAAAAAACTTCAGGATGAACATTAAATAGAGTTTCAACTTTATTAAATCCATTTTTTTTAACATATTCATAATTTCTTAAATTAAACCAATTTTCTCCTTTTGGAAAATATCCAATAATAAAATCACTATCATAATAATTAAAATTAGGAACACATAATAAATCTTTTCCAATCATAAATTGACTATTAACAATATTTTCTTCAATTAAATGTTCATCATTTCCAAATTCAAAAAATAAAGGTTTAAAAATAGTTCCAATTTTTTTTTTTCTAATAAAAATTGAATAATAATATTTTAAAATTTTATATCTAAATAAAATAGAATTTTTCGAAGTTTCATATAAAATTTCCCCCATGGAAAAAATATCAGTATCATCATAATTTAAATGTCTATGAGTTCTAAAAAAAGGAAATAAAGATCCAATTTGATACCATTTAGAACATAATTTTTCATTAGTTTTACCCATAAATCCACAAACATCAGTTCCACTCATAGGAATACCAAATAAATTAAAATTAAAAATTTCACTTAATGAATATTTATAAAATGTATAATTTGAACCATTATCACCAGACCAAATAAAAGAATATTTTCCTATTTTAGGCGCATTTGCTCTTGTTAAAATAAATGGAAATTCATTTGGGAACTTTTTTTTTAAATATGATTTAACTTGTTCTGATTCTTTAAGTGATATAACATTATGAATTTGTTTATGATATAAATTATTATAATGTAATGCATTTGGACAAAATGTTTTATGTTCTAATTTATATCCTCCAGGATAATAAAAATAATCTATTTCATTACATGGAATTTCATTTTCATTTTTATCAATTTTTCCTGTTGAAAAAGTTGATATTTCATTCATATCAATCCAAATTCCAGAAAAATTAGATTTATTAAATAAAAAATCATGACAAATTTCTTGAAAATAAGATGAATTAGGATGAAAAAAATCTAAACAATGACATTTCCCAGGCCACATTTTATTAATAATAGGTTGATTATTTTCTGATATAAAAGTATTAAGTTTAATCCCAGTATTAATAACTTTCTTACTTTGAATACCAACACAAGGTTCACTAATTAAAACATATCTTTTATTATATTTAATTAATAAATTTTTAAAATCATTAGAAGGGAATCTTTTCTCATCCCAAGTACAAGGTTGATTATCATTCATATAATCTAAATCAAGCCAAACTGAATCTAAAGGAATTTTTTCAGTTTGATATTTATTTAAAATATATTCAATATGATTAATATCATTATATCCCCATCTTGATTGATGTAGACCTAAAGACCAAAAAGGAGGAATCATCCATCCTCCTAAAAATTTATGATACATTTTAATAACATTTTCAGGTTTTTTATTTCCTAAAAATAAAGTAAAATCTAATACTCCTCCTAAAATTAAATATTTTAATTTATTATTTTGTAAATCTAATTCAATATCCATTGCAAAGGAATTTCTTAAATAATTTATATGATAATATCCTGATTTTTCTCTCATTAAATATATTGGATGTGAACCATATCGATTATTATTTTTACCTATTCCATAATCAATTTTATTTGGATTATCTTTATTATATAATGTATATGTTCCTGAATGTAAATTAAATGTTGTTGTTCTTTGTCCTATTCCATATATGTTTTTTGATGGGATTTGTATTTTGAGTTCTGTATAATCTATCATAAATCTAAATGGATTTTTTTCTTCTGTTTTAAATATTGTTTCGTTTGTTTTTTGTCTTTTTATTGAAAATGAAAATGGATTTTTTTGAATTGATATTTTATATTTTAATTTTGAAATTATTAATTCTCTTGTTATATTTTCATTGTATACAAAAGGTTTTTCTTTTGGAAGTTCAAATAATTTTACACTATTTGGTGTTAGTTTAAATTGAATTATTTCATCTGTTAAACAATTTATTTGTAATGTATATGTTTTATTTTCACCATTTAAAGCTAATTGGATATTTAAATGATTTTTATCTTGGGTGTAATTTACTAATTTGTATGAATAATCCATTATTGAAGAAGTGAAGATATTCTCAAGAATTGATTGAATATTTTTTAAAAAAGATATGGATAATTTAAATAAAAATAAAACTAAAATTATTTTCATTATAAATATATATTTTTTAAAAATTAAATAATTATAGTAATCAAGGAAATGAGTGATAAAATTTGTAGAAACGAACCTAAATTTAAATTAATTAAATATGATGATATCGAAAGGATTTTTATTAACTATTTAAATGATGAAGAAATAGAATTTAAAGAAAATATAAATAAAAATATAGAAGTAAAAATACCTATTTTTTATTATAATTCTTCGTCAAATAAGAGATTAAAAGAAAAATTAAAAAAAACAATTTAGCTTTAATTATATATAGACAATTAGTAAATTTAACATTGTTAGAGTAAACAAAAAAATTATATATAATTAATTTTAGTTAGAATAAAATTTTTTTTTCATAAAAAAGGATTTCAAAAAATTAATTTTTTTTATTAAATTGCATCTTCAGAACTAATTTCAGTTAAATTATTTTTTTTTAAACTTAAATCTTCATTAACAAAATTTCTAATATCATCTGCAGATTGATTAAAATTTTCTTCTGTATTTTTAATTCTCATTCCAAAATTATTAATATCTAAACTTCTTTTTCTTTCTTTTATATCATCAACATTTCCAATATATGAAACATCAGTATTTAAATATGAATCTCCAATATTTATTTTTCTATCTCTTTGTGTAAAATATTTATTAAAATTTGATTTTGTTTTTAATTCTAATATTGTTTTATATAATATTAAATTTTCATTTGTTATTTTTATTATTGTTTCTTTCATTTCTGAATTATCTTGAGTTAATTTATCTATTTTTAATTTATAACCTTTTAATGTAATATTTATTTCAAATAATAATTTTTGAATGATATTATTTTCATTTTGAATTAAAAAATTAATTTCATATTCAGGTATTTTTGTTATTTTTAATATTTCATCTATTTCAAAATCTCTTTTTGGAGATTTTTTTTTCTGATTATTTATTGGAATATAATTATTTTTAAAACTATTTCTATGAATTACGTTTTGTCCAGAAATAGAATTTTCATATTTATAAATATGGGAATTTAATTCACTAATTTTTATCTCATATTTATTAATTAAAGTTTTAAATTCTTTAATTTTATTTAAAGCATTTTCATAAGCTTTCTTATATAAAATTAAATCTTCTTGCATTATATTTACACTTTCAGTTGGATCAATAACATAAATTTCTTTAGGAATTTTTTCTTGCATTACTATAGTATCATTTCTTTTTTCTGATTCATCTTCATTTTCTTCATCATCATCATAATCATTCCCTGAATTATTACTTAATTTATCCATTAATTCTTTTTCTCTTAAATTTTTTAATTGTTGATTTAATGAAATTATAATATTTTCCTTTTTTTTATTTTCATTTTCTAATATAAAAATTTTATCTTTTAAATCTTTTATATTTTCTTTGTTAATTTCAATTTCTCCATTTATTATATTTTCGTAATATGCTATTTTTTTTCTTAAGTTTTTATTTTCAATTTCTAATTGGTTTTTTCTATCAATTATTATATTTTTTTCTTTTTCTATACATTCTAATATTATTTTTGATTTTGAATCTATTGTTAATGATGGATTTAATAATTTATCTATTATTTCTTTATTTACATTTATATTTGCTTTTAAGTCTTTTATTTCAAATTCAAGACTTTTTTTTTCTTCATTAATTCTATTACATTCATCTGCGTATTTATTTATTAATTTTAAAGCAGATTTTCTATCAAATCTTTTCATTGAATACTTAATTTCAATTTAAAAAAATTATATTTTCCTTTTATTATTAAATAAATAATATAAATTGAGTAATTTATTTTTCTTGACTCAAAATAAATATATGAAATATTTAATTGTAATAAATGGAGAAAATCAACAAAAAAAAAAGATCATTTTTTTCAAAAATGATATCACGAATTTATGTAAGTATAAAAGAAAATTCTTTGAATACTAATATATTATTTTATATTTCAAGTATATTTGAATTTACAAATATGATAATAGTAATTGATATTATTTTCAATTATAAAAGAGAGTTCAAAAATATATATTATTTTATATATTATATTAGTCCAATATTTTACTTTGAAATATTTAATTGCAAGATTACTCCAAAAGATAATCCTGAAGAAGTAAATTCAGATAGATATAAATATGATCAAATTTATAAATTAGGAGTTGATGAGTTTAAAATTACCCCTATTGAACAAAAAGATTTTTATAATTACAAATTAATTGAAATTATTATTATTTTTTATATAATTTTTGCATTTAGTGTTCATTTACTTAGCTCTGAAAAATGTATAAATAAAGTTTTAAAAAAAATTTGTTTTTATTCAATTTATTATATATATATTACTTTTTATCATGTCTTTATTTTAATTTTTAATAGACCTATTTATTTACAGTTTTCAGATAATTATTATGATATTGATACAAGTTTTATTTCTTTGGTTTTTCTTTCAATAATTTATAATATTACTGTATTTTATTTTTATACTATTTTCATATATTGTTTTGGTAGAAATGAAACTTATTATTTTTTAGAATCTAAATTATTTTTATGTGAATTTGCATTAGGAGAAATTGGTTGTTTTTTATTAGTTATAAGATTAAAAATCCAATTTTCTATTTTATTTCAATTAATGTGGTCAATTATTTTTATTTATGATTTTAAAATTAGAGCGGAATATTTTAAAAATGAACTTCATAAATCAACTCATCAAAGAATATTATTCTTTATGAAAGTTTTATCTTTTTCAATTTTTATTGTAAGATTCATTTCAGTATGCTTAATTAAATATTTAATTGAAAATGAAAAAATATTTAAAATTTTAGAAGGAGTATTATATCTTTTATTTGTAATAATTTTATATTTTTATTTAAATAAAAATATAAAAAGCCAAAATCTCTCATCCATTAAAAATTATTTACAAAAAGGAGATTGTAAATTTTTTATAGGAGCAAATCAATTATTTTCTCCATTAATGAAATTTTTTTCAATGAGAACAAATACAAATAGAATTTTAGAAAAATATAAAGAACAATTTTTTGAAAATTATAAAGATGATTTAAAAAACTATTTTTGTTTAAGTAATGAAGATTATAAAGTTTTATCTAATGGAAATGATTCATTAATATCTTCTTTTATATCAGTTGATTTAAAACAAAATGGAAGAAATACAACTACAACTAATACAACAACAATTAATTATGAAAAAAAAGAATATAATATTATTTTAAATATTCTAATTGATTTATTTAATCATTTTTATTCTATTTCAAAAGAAAAAAATGATACTTTTGGAAAAATGACAAGAGAAATTTTAATATATAATAAAGTTTTATTATTTTTTATTTCTGATGACAAAACTTTTAGAGCTGTATATTATTTAAAAAAATTTATTTATTCTAAAAAATATGATAATTCAGATTTATTAATTAATTCCATTTTTAAATATTTATCATATCTTTTTAAAAAAATAGAAAAGAAGAATGATGAAAATTCACTTGAATATTTAATATATTTTAATACATTAAATATTGAATATTTAAAAATAGTAAAATGTTTTAAACAAATATTAAAAAGTTTCAATAAATCAAGAAAAGAAATAATTAGAATAATTGATACACAAAGTAAATTAATAGGAATTGCATTAGATAAAATAATAGCATTAATGGAAAAATCATCTGACTCAATAAAAATAAGAGAACAACCAGAAAATGATAAATTTAAATTAATAGAAGATATAATGTTTAATGCAAACTTTGATAAATCTTTTGAATTTTTTGATTTAAATTCATTAGATACAATAGTTGACAAAAATAATTATTTTTTAATTAAATTTCAAAAAGGTAATTTTATAGTAAAAAAAGCTCCATTAACTTATTCTGAGTTAACATCAATAAAAACATCAAAATTAATAGATAACCCATCAATAAATATTTTTCCTTATTTAATGAGAAAATCAGAAGGAAAATATATAAAATCAAATTTATTAAATAATAAAACAATAAAAGAAGAAACAGTTTTAGAAACATCTGAACATTATTTAGCAACAGTTAAATTAAATTATAATTTATTACCTTCATTTAATGGAAAATTATATGTTGTTTGTATTGTTGAAACTTTAAATTTTCCTAATGATTCAAATTATATTTTAATGCAATCAAATGGTGTTTGTATTCAATATGGAATTTTCTTTAGAAATTATTTAGGTTTTAATAGTCAATTAAAAAGATTAAATATTTTAATTATTTTTGGTATTAAAGATTTTGATGTTAAAAAAGCTTATAATCAATCTTTTTCAATTAATATGAGTGAAATGTTATTAAATGTTAAAGCACATTTAGTTAAAGATAGTGGATGTCAACATAATGAAATTACATCTATTTTAAAGAAAATAAAGGAAAATTTTAAAAATTCAAAAATTATAAAAGTAGAATTTGTTCTTAAAAAAATTTATAAAATTAAAAATGATGAAATTTACCTTATGCAAATATTATTTACAGATCTTAAATTATCAATAATTCAACATAAAAAATTAGAAATAGATTCACTTGGATCAGCATATATACAAAATCCAATTAATGGAACTTCTATTACTGCATCTCATTCAGGACCTTCAATTTTATCATATAAAATATTAAGAGAAAGTGCTTGGAATATAACAAATAAAAAAAAAGAAAATATGTCAATTGCAAAAACTGCAATTGATAGAATTAGTTTTGTTTATAATTTATTTCTTATTATTTTAGCTATTTTAATTTGTTTTCTTATTAAAATCTATTCTACTATTTTTTATAATGAATATATTAAAATGTTAGTTATTAGAGAAATGAATATTTCTTATTTTAATAATTTATTTTTTGCTATAAATATGATAAAATTACCTAATTCAGATGAAATTTATGATATATTAAATCAATATTATGAAAGTGAAATTGAAGGTTATAATATTTCATTAGGTGATTATTACAAATATCTTTTAGAAACAAATGCAGTTTTATTAAGTACAAAAAATAAATATTTTAAAAATAATTATACTAGTATTAAAAAAAATTCTAAAACATATAAATCACTTTATGAGAATAATTTTTTTATTATATTACATGATGGTAATATACAAAATGTTAATTATTATGAAGCTTTTGATTTACCAAAAAATTATTTTTATATTTTAAGTCAAATTGATGGATTTTATATGGAAATGCCAATTATTAATTATAATGATGTTCCAAGTTCAATAAACAAATTAAATGAAAATCAACAATTTTTATTATGTACAGCATTTAATTTTTTTATTTTAATTACACAATTAAATTCAGTTTTAGTTGTTAGTAAAAAAAGATTCAAAGATGCTTATAATAATTATAGAATTCTGATGTATGTTTTTTTTTTAGGATTTTTAATTTTTAATTTTTTTTTAATTTTTTTGCTTTATTTATCTATTGAAATTACAAATAGAAAATTATATAATATAGCAAATGGAATAATAAAACTTACAAAAAGAGGTAAAAATTATTTAGAAGAAAAATTAAAATATATAAAATTAATTATATTTAATGAAATAAAATGTTCACATGCTTTAGACAAATTAAAAGAAATAAATCCAAATAATAAAGTAAAACAATCATCATTAAAAAATCAAGTTTTATTAAATTCAACTGATCAAGAACATGAAATAAACTCAACAAGAGAAGATAATGATGAAGAAGATATGTATTTAGTAAGATTTAATACAAATAATAAAAAATCAAATTATATTTTTAAAGCATATTTTGAAACAATAAGAACATTAATTTTACTTGGAATGATTTATATAATTTTTTTATTAATAGGTTTCCCAATAATATCAAATTTCTATAAGAAAATAAATATCAAAAGAAAAGAAACAGAAACAGTTCAAGATTTACAAGAAATAATTTTAGGATATTATTTAGAATCGAGATTATCAATTTATTTAAATGATACTGATTTAGTGAATGATATTGATGTTTTTGGTTTTGCATTAAATTCATTATTTAATAATTATACAGAAACAAAAAAATTATTAACAAAAGAAAATATTCAAAGTACAATTGATTATATGAATATGGTTAATAATGATGGATATGAAGGATGTGAAAAAATTTTACCTTATGATAAATATCATTTTAGTTTAGTTTCTATTTGTAAAATTGAACCTTTATTACAAACAAAAGTTGAAACTATGATTAGTGGTTTTGTTAATCAAATTAGAAGTGAATTTTTAAGTTTTAATACTAGTGATAGAAGTTCAGAAGACTCAATGTATTATTTTCATAGTGAAACTTTTCAATTTAATAATTTATTATTAATAATTTATTTTAAAAATTATCTTCAAGATTTAGAATATAGTTATATATTACCTCAATTACAAAATAATATTAATGGATTATTAAATTTTTTAATTATTATTTTTATTATCATGGTTATTACTGAAATAATGTATTATATTGGAAGTAATATTTTTATTCTTAGAAAAATTTCATATGCATTAAATGATTTTAAAGTATTAGAAAAATTTTTTAAATATGAAGATACAAAAAAATAAAGGAAATATAAATATATATATAGATAATATATTTTAAATATTTAATTATTTATTTAAATTTTTATTAATTAATGTCTGTAAAATTAATAAAAAACGGAGGGACTTTATCAAATAATTTAAGATTTAATAATAAATTTTGTTTAGATAAAATAGATTCAATTAGTAAAGAAATATCAATTAAATCTATTTTTAAACCATTTTTATCAGATGAAGATATTGAAAAAAGGAAAAATAATAATAAATATTATAAAAAACATATAAATGAATTTTTACATAAATTTAAAGATAAACAAAAAGAAATTAAAAAATTGTATAATATAAATAATACAGTGTTTAATCAAATAATAAAATATAAACCAACTCAAGCTTTCTTTCAATTTAAAAAAGAAATGAAGGAAATTTTTTTTGGAAGAGATAGTCTCATCTCAAAACAATTTGGTTTTTTTGACAAAATTTTAAAAAAAAAAAATATAAGTGATTTTGATTTAAATAAAAAAATCTTTACAGGTAATCTTGATTTTTTAGATATTGAAGATGATTTAAATTTAAAAAAATTAAATAATATAAAAAAAAATTATTTAATGCACAGTACAAATTTTATAATAGGTAAAAAACCAAGTATGATAAGTTTACATAAGCAAAGTTTAACATCTCCTAAAATAATAAAATTTCAAAGTAAAATAAAAAAATCAAATTCAAATAAGGAAATTTTATCTGAAAATAATAGAAATAGTAATTATAATATAAATAGTTATAAAGAGGATAAATCAATTCTTAATCCTTCAAAAACTATTTCTTCTTTTTTTAATAAATATATGTCATCTACTATTCAAAAAAGCTCAAATAGAAAATATATTAAAATTAAAAAAATTAATAGTTTAAATAAATTAAATAAAAGGGAAATTAGTAGGAATAATAATATAAATTATAAAAGTAAAACTACAAATTTTACTTCATTAGATCATAATATTTATTCAAATATTATTTCAAAATCAAATGATTCTTTTTTATCAAAAAGAGAAATAAAACTAAAGAAAAAAGAAATTGTATCACAAATTCAAGAAACTGAAAGACCTATTAAAAAGATTAAAAATCAATTATATAAAATAATAGATAGAGCAAATAGAATAAATAATAAAGATTTAAGAGATAAAAATGTTGAAAAAGTAAGAAAAGATATTGAAATAATTACAGGAAATAAAGTTAAATTTATAAATAAACCAAAAACAAAAACATTTTTATTAGAATCTTTAAAAGATGAATTAAATATTAAAAAAATAAAAGATATAACAAAAGTTTCTGATAAATTAACAAAAATGACTGATGAAGATGCTTTAAAATATGCAGAAGGTATTAAAACTAATAATAATGGTCTTAAAAAATTTTTATTACCAAAACCAAAAGAATATACTAAATATAATTATAATATGATTATAAGAGATAATTGTTTATTAAATTATGAAAAAATCGGGAAAATGGCAATATCTTTAGAAAAATTAAAAAATAAAATTGATTTAACTAATAATTAAGAAATAATATGTTGTACAATTTTTTAATTATTTTTTATTTTTTATTAATCTTGTGAATAAGTAAAATTTTTTTATTTTATTATATATATTAATGACAAATGAATTTAATATATTATATTAAAAAAATTTTTTTGAAAAATAAGAAATTAAAATTTAAAAAGAATAAGAAAAAATAATAAAAAAATAAAAAAATTGG
>Ga0256407_10013388_pt1 | contig 10973 bp, 8 predicted proteins | sample RumenRJG_04DNA_FD_193489 | JGI IMG/M metagenome (GOLD analysis project Ga0256407, IMG submission 193489) | Bovine rumen microbial communities from Lethbridge, Alberta, Canada - RJG_04 | ecosystem: Host-associated > Mammals > Digestive system > Stomach > Rumen | place: Canada: Alberta | collected... | reverse complement strand
CGGGGTGTTCTATATACCTTTCATAATCTTCGTCGAAGTTGCGATGGCCAATTCAGTTAATCTGACAGACGGTCTTGACGGACTTGCATCAAGTACATCTGCGATCGTTGCCGCATGCTTCGCAGTTGTCGGCATGTTCATCATCCCGGGCGGGAATGAACCTATGGCTGCTGCAGCGCAGGCAGTCTTCGGAGCGGCACTCGGATTCCTGGTATACAACCATTATCCTGCAAGGATATTCATGGGAGACACCGGATCCATGGCTCTCGGCGGTGTTCTTTCGGCAACTGCTATCGTAGGGCATGTTGAGTGGCTTCTCCCTATAGCCGGCCTCATCTTCGTATGTGAGGCTCTGTCTGTTATCATTCAGGTCACATATTTCAAAAAGACCGGCGGGAAGAGAATATTCCGCATGGCACCTATACACCATCACTTTGAACTCGGCGGATGGCATGAGACCAAGGTCGTCAGGGTATTCTGCCTGTTCACTCTGGTCTGCTGCATCATCGCAGTAATATCAGTTATGTAAAAAAGAAGGGGATAATCAGAAAATGAAAGAATCTTTCAGAAACAGATTGAAGGATATGAATATACTGGTCGTCGGAATGGGACGGTCGGGCAAAGCCGCGCTCAGAGCGCTTTCAGGAACAGGAGCTGTGCTGTACGCACAGGACTCACAGGATGCGTCCAATATGGATGAAGATTTCCTGCAGTTCCTGGAGGAAGGGCATGTGAAGACATACTTCGGATCCCTTCCGGACGACATGTCTGTGTTTGACATGCTGGTACTCAGCCCGGGAGTTCCTCCTCAGCTTGAATTCGTTCAGAAAGCGGCTGCGGAAGGCGCTGAGATCATCGGAGAGCTGGAACTTGCATACAGAATGACGGACGCTCATTTTGCGGCCATAACCGGAACCAACGGCAAAACGACTACAACTACTCTTGTCGGCGAGATATTCAAGGCGGCCGGCAGGAAGACATCCGTAGTCGGAAATATAGGCAATCCTGTGGTAACGGAAGCAGTATCTGCAGACAGCGATTCGTGGATGGTAACGGAGGTGTCATCCTTCCAGCTGGAGACGACAAGGGACTTCAGACCGGAAGTATCTGCCATCCTGAACCTCACACCGGATCATCTCAACAGACACAAGACGATGAAGGCATACGGAGATGCCAAGGCAAGAGTGGCTGTGAACCAGTCTCCTGAAGAGTACCTCATCATCAACTGTGATGACGAGGCTGCAATGGAGCTGGCGCAGCAGAGCAGGGCGACCGTAGTTCCTTTCAGCAGAAAGAAGACTCTCGACGCAGGGGCATATCTCGATGGTGACGATATAGTCATAAGAGATTTTGACGGAAACATGCACCGCATCTGCAGCAAGGGGGATCTCAGGATAATCGGAGACCACAATGTAGAGAATGTACTCGCTGCAGCAGCTCTCAGCTATTATGCAGGCATCGATGAGGAAGTGATCGGCAGTGCTGTCAGAGCCTTCCCGGGCGTGGAGCACAGGATCGAATTCTGCGGGACCAGGGACGGTGTTGATTACTACAATGACTCCAAGGGAACCAATGTGGATGCTGCAGTAATAGCGCTCAAGGCTCTCAGGAACAACATCATCCTTATCGCAGGAGGCGACGGCAAGGCGCAGGACTTTACAGATCTCGCTGAGCACCTTAACGGTGCTGTAACAGCGCTGGTGCTGCTCGGAAGAGACGCACCTCTCATCGAGGAGGCAGCGCGCAAAGCCGGATTCACGGATATATATACATGCGGCAGCATGGAGGAATGCGTACGCAAATCCTCTGAACTGGCACGCAGCGGCGACAAGGTACTGCTGTCCCCGGCGTGTGCAAGCTGGGACATGTATCCTAATTTTGAGGTAAGAGGAAGACACTTCAAGCAGTGTGTCAGGGATATAACCGGTTAACGGCCGCAGGAGAACAGCACAGGGAGACTGATGGCAAAAAAATCATCAAGTAAAACAGAATCAAGAAAACTCAGTGCTGCAGAACGCAGGGAGCTCAAGGCAAAGCGCAAGGCGGACCGCAAGGCAACCAAAGCAGAGGCAAGGAAGCAGAGAAGGAAGAACCTGTGGGACAGAGTCAGAGGAGCTACAGGCGGGAGCGACATCGTCGTGATCGTCATGGTCCTTCTTTTCTCGTTCTTCGGAATTGCCATGGTATTCAGCGCCGGATATTATCAGACAATCAATACGGCCAGTCCGAATCCGTTCTATTACCTTATAAGACAGGGTATATTCGTAGCGACCGGTCTGTTGTGGATGATATTCTTTGCAAGCTTTGACTATCACAGATATGAGAAGCTGGGCAACGCGGCAGCTCTTGTAAGTATAGGCCTGCTCGTGCTGGTACTGCTCATAGGACAGAACGTCAACGGAGCCGTAAGATGGATCAATCTCGGTTTCTTCAGATTCACACCGAGTGAATTCTCGAAGATGTTCATGATCATCTTCACTTCGGCATTCCTTGTGAGAGATCCGAGCAATATCCGTACGGCCAAGGGGCTGGGGATACTCGTGCTTGTCATGGGAATGCATTTCGGACTCATCATCATGCAGCCTAACCTGTCGACGGCTATCGTAATCGTACTGATCATGATCGCCATCATGATAGTTGCGGGACTCAATCTCGCTTTCCTGCTGGCACCTATGGCTGCGGCTGTCGCCGGATACTTCTACATCATCACATTCAAGAATCCGTATCACTGGTACCAGAGGCTTACAAGCTTTATGGATCCTTTTGCGGACAGGCAGGGCGACGGTTATCAGGTAACACAGGGCCTTATAGCTCTCGGAAACGGAGGCCTCAAGGGCCTCGGATTCGGCCAGAGCATAGCCAAGAACATGTATCTGCCTGAACCTCAGAACGACTTTATTCTGGCCATACTCGGAGAAGAACTCGGATTTATCGGATTCCTCATCCTGATGGCCGCATACATAATACTTATCACAAGGCTGATGATGATAGCCCTCAAGGCGAGAGACAGGCTCGGCTTCTACCTGGCCACAGGCGTGGCGGTAATGCTCGGTCTGCAGGTGATCATCAACGTAGCCGTAGTAACATCATCGATGCCTGCGACAGGCATCACGCTTCCGTTCATCAGCTACGGAGGTACATCCATCTGGTCATTCATGATGGTCATGGGCATAGCGCTCAATGTATCCAAACGGCAGGAACCGGGAAGCAGACTTAACAGAAAGGCAGTAAGACAATGAGAATAGTCCTCACGGGAGGGGCTACAGGAGGCCACATATATCCGGCACTTGCCATCGGAGATGCGTTTAAGGCAAGAGACCCGGAGACAGAAATCATATATATAGCAAGCGGAAAATCTCTTGAGAGATCGATCATACCTGACCACGGGTACAAGCTGTATGAAGTTGAGACTGCTCCTCTCGACAGAAGGAGCATCAGCAAGGCAGCTGTCACAGCGGCCAGGACCCTGAGAGGAAGGCAGCAGGCAAGAAAGATAATGAAGTCTTTCAGGCCTGATGTTGTTGTGAGCACAGGCAGCTACGTAAGCGTGCCTGTTGTTCTTGCGGGCAAAAGTCTCGGAGCTTCAATATATCTGCACGAGCAGAACGGATATCCGGGAGTGTCGAACAGATTCCTCGCGAGATTCGCGACGAAGGTGTTCCTCGGATTCGAGGCAGCGAGAGAGCATTTTGCCGATCAGAGCAAGATCATCTACTCAGGCAATCCTGTAAGAAGCGACTTCAGAGAGAGAAACAGACAGGACGACCGCAGAACTCTCGGAATACCGGAAGACGATTTTGTCATCATGGTATTCGGCGGCAGCCTCGGATCTGAAACCACCAATACGGTCGGTGAGGAAATAGCAAGAGAATATGCAGGCAGGAAGGGCTATACCGTGATATGGGGCACCGGCAGCATGTACTACGATGAGATAACGGAGAGATTCGCCCGTGAAGGATTCAGTCCTGACAACGTAAGGATATCCGCATTCATCAAAAATATGCCGGAAGTACTGTCGGCAGCAGACATGACCATAAGCAGGAGCGGAGCTCTTTCAACTGCAGAGACGACTATGGAGGGGCGTGCTGCTATATTCATCCCTTCACCTAATGTCACCGCAGATCATCAGTACTACAATGCAAAGGCGGTTGCCGATGCAGGCGGGGCATTCATAGTCAGGGAAAACGAGAATACAGTCCGCGATGTCATGAGGATAATACGTTCACTTGACAGCGACAGGGAACAGATAAGACAGATGGAAGCAGCCAGCAGGAGCGTTGCACCGGTACACGCTACTGACATTATCTGCGATACCATCATGGAGACATACAGGAAGTGAGCACTGAAAAGACTGATGCTATAGAGAATACAGAAGACATCAGCACAGCTGCGGACGGGGAAGTTTCTGAACCGGAAAACGACGCTGCAGCTGAAACAGCAGCTGAGGAGAAGCAGACTCCTGCGGAGACCGTCCGCAAGGAAACTGCCTCCTTTGACGTTGCGGAAAATAATGAAAGTGAAGCTGCTCCGCAGGATACAGACGCTTCTGATGAAGCACCGGAGCAGACGATCAAAAGAGAACTGGAAACAGACGGGGAAGCCGGAACAGATACGCAGAACGGTCAGGAAGAAGCCGCTGCGGAAGAACCTGAGACGGAGTCTGAAACCGACCCTGAAACTGAAGAGATAAAAGAGATAAAGAAGAGAATAAGGGAGCGCAAGAAGGAGAAAAAGAGAAAGGCCAGAAGACGCAAGACCGTATTCTGGACAGCACTTTCGATCATTGCTCTGACGGTTGCGGGATTCATCTTCTCTCTTTCGGGCTTCTTCACTGTCGATTCCATCGAGGTGCAGGGCAATTCCCATTTCACCTCAGAGGAAATCATAAACATCGCTCATGCGGTTCCGGGACACAACCTGCTGTACAATCCGGGCTCCAAGACGATCACGGATTATCTTGAACAGAATCCGTACATCAAGTCCGCATCTGTTCTGAGAAAACTTCCGTCGACTCTGGTGATAGTGGTCGAGGAAAGGGAGGAAGCGATCTCGTTCAATTACGATGATGACTATCTCATCATGGATGATGAAGGCATCCTTCTCAAGAAGACGCGTACAGAGCCTAAGGTCACCAGCGTAAGCGGGCTTGTCGTTACAAAGCTCAGACTGGGCGACACTGTAGGAACCGAGAACCAGCAGATGTTCAGCAGACTGCTGAGGCTTGTAAGAGCTATGAAGGCCGCGGACATGTACTTTGTATCGATAGATATGACAGGCTATGAGGAAGACATGTCTGTAAAGGCGTATATCTATGACAAGCTTGTAGTAAAGACAGACTATGAGTCTCTTGTGACCAATCTCAAGAACGGAAGACTTCACAAAATCGTGGAGAAACTGTTCGAAGATGATATCAGGAGAGGAACTATCACATTCGGAGAAGACGGATCGGCATCATTTGAGCCGGGAATATGATTGACCGTAAACCCGGAAACGATTATCCGGGCCGGGCGCAGATTTACAAGTAATTGTGTTACGTAAACCTAAAAACCCCTAAATATTGTGGTTTTTTGCCAAAAATGTAATGCATTTGCACAACATATGTGTTAAGATAACTATATCTATTTATGAGTTCAATGAGGAGGACACACTATGGAATTCGTTTCTGATTTCGTATCCGAGACAGATAATGCCGCGATCATAAAAGTAATCGGCGTTGGCGGTGGCGGATGCAACGCTATCAACAGGATGGTCGACACCGGTCTTGGCGGCGTATCTTTCATCGCTGTAAATACAGACAGACAGGCACTCGCTAAGTGCAAGGCTGAGATCAAGATCCAGCTGGGCGAGAAAGTTGCCGGAGGCAGGGGAGCCGGCGCTAATCCTGAACTTGGACAGAAGGCTGCAGAGGAAACTATCGATGAGATCATTTCCCACATCCAGGATGCTGACATGGTATTCATCACAGCAGGAATGGGCGGCGGAACAGGTACAGGAGCTGCTCCTGTTATCGCAAAGGCTTCCATGGACTGCGGCGCACTTACAGTCGCTGTTGTTACCAAGCCTTTCACATTCGAGGGCAAGAAGCGCTGGAACAGAGCTGCAAAGGGCATTCAGTATCTGAGCAACTTTGTTGACTCTCTGGTCGTGATCCCTAATGACAGACTTATCGACACCAGCCAGAAGAACACATCGATGCTCGAGGCATTCGCTATGGCAGACGATGTACTGAGACAGGGTGTACAGGGCATTTCCGATCTGATCAGTGAATACGGTCTTGTAAACGTAGACTTCGCGGACGTAAGAACGATCATGGAGGGCAGAGGAATCGCTCACATGGGAGTCGGCGTAGGCGAAGGCGAGAACAGAATAGAAGAAGCTGTTCAGGCAGCACTCAACAGCCCGCTGCTCGAGACATCCATCAGCGGAGCAAAGTCTATCCTGCTGTACGTTTCCGGCGGATACGACATGGGTATGCTTGACATCAATACTATCGCTGAAAAGGTTCAGACAGAGGCTGACCCTGATGCCAACATCATCTTCGGAGCTGCTATCAGCGAAGAGATGAACGAGAAGATCTCTGTAACGATCATCGCTACAGACTTCGGCAATGTTAAGGCTGGCATGGGCGGCAGCACAATCGTTGATGCTCCGGCAGAGGCTCCTGCAAGAGGAACAAGCAGCCTTCCAAGAGTGACCATCGACGGTCTGGAAGGATTCGAAGCAGATCTCGACTCACTTCTCGGTGATAACGGACAGGCAGAAACATCCGGTACGGATTTTGACATTCCGGACTTCCTCAGATAATCAGCATACAGGGCAAGAAACAGCAAGATGCTTATCAGAGTAGAATCATCTGATAACAGCCGTATAAGGCTGGTCAGAAAGCTGGCAACCAGAAAGGGCAGGTCTGCAGAGGGGAGATTCGTAATAGAAGGACTCAACCTCTGCAGGGAAGCTGTTCAGAGGTCGCTCGACATTGAGTTCCTGATGATCCCGGATGACTGGAAGACTTCCGGAGGCAGTGACGACCTGAGCGGTCTCAGAGCCTTCACAGAGGAATGCATCTCCGATCCCGGACTTACAGTCTGCACGGTTCCGGCGAAGATCTTTGCCGGACTGACCGATGCCGGCAATGGTATCGGTATATGCGCTGTGCTGAAGATACCGGAGACTGACCTTACTGCCGTATCCCGTCTTCCATCCGGTGCGAATATTCTGGTCCTCGACAGGATACAGGATCCAGGCAACATGGGAACGATGATCAGGACTGCTGTTGCTGCAGGTTATGGAATGATAATCGCAGTCAAGGGAACGGTGGATGTGTATTCCGCAAAGGTTCTCAGAGCTACAGCCGGCATGATCTTCGAGATACCGATCGTATATGCTGACGGCACTGAAGAGCTTGCAGATGTTCTCAGGGCGTCAGGAAGGAAAATAGCTGTTACGGATCCTGCGGGAGGCAGGCCTTATTATGAGGAAGACCTCAGCAGAAATACCGCTCTCGTTATAGGCAACGAAGGCAACGGCGTCAGCGATGAAGTGATGGCGCTTGCTGATATCAGAGTAACTTTGCCCATGAAGGGCAGCATCGAATCTCTCAATGCTGCTGTATCGGCTGCAATACTGATGTATGAAGCCGTAAGAAGAGATGATTAATGATAAGGGGTTAAATATGGAAAAGAACAGAGCTGATGTTGTGATCTGCGGATCCAACTACGTACTTTCAAGTGAAAAGAGCGAAGAACGTATCAAAGAGATAGCTAAATATGTAGATGATGAGATCAGGACAGTAAGCAAAGCGCTCAACTTCAATCCTAATTTCAAGACTGCTGTTCTGGCTGCTCTTAATATCACTGAAAAGCTCATGGACAGCACTGACACGATCCTCAAGCTGCAGACTGAGAACCATCAGCTGGACAACGATGTCAAACACTACATCAACCAGTGGGAACAGGCCAAGAAGCAGGTAACTGATCTCAAGGAAAAGATGTCATCGGAAGTTGACAGACAGTCGCAGAGCACTGAGGATCAGAAAAAACTCCAGGAAAAGCTGGTCGAGATGGAAAACGCATATTTCGATCTGCAGATGGAGAACGTCAACCTCAAGAACGAGCTGAAATCAATCAAGAGAATGAACAGCGACGATGAACTCTAAGATACTCGGACTTCTTGAATTCAACAGAATACTGGACCTGCTTGCTGAGCAGGCCGGCTCCGCGGTAACCCGTGAGCGGATAGCGGAGCTGGTACCAATGTCCAACAGGCGCATGGTACAGGATGCATTAACGGAAACTACTGAGGCGGTTTCCGTTATTCTATATAAGGGAAATATTCCGGTCGGCGAGATCGGGGACATATCCGGCATCCTCGGAATGGCCAGAAAAGGCAGGATACTCAGCATGAGGGAGCTGCTGCAGGTCAGGACGACTCTCAGCATCACGAGGACGGCGAAGGCTTTCCTCTCTGATGACATGCCTTCAGGTCTTAAGCTGCTTCCTGAGATATGCAGTCTGCTTGAGCCTGTGCCAAAACTCGAGCATGACATAGAATCGGCCATACTGAGCGAAGATGAGATGTCTGACAGCGCTTCACCGGAGCTCAGAAGGATCAGGCGTGAGATAAGGAACAAGAACGACCTGATCAAGTCGAGGCTTCAGAAGATGGTCACCAGCGGATCGGCTAAGACACATCTGCAGGATGCAATAGTCACGATGCGCAACGGCAGATATGTCATCCCGGTCAAGAGGGAATACATAAGTCTGTTCCCGGGAATGGTACATGACCAGTCATCGACAGGAGCCACGCTCTTCGTTGAGCCGCAGTCAGTGGTCAACCTGAATAATGAGCTGAGGCAGCTCGACACCGAAGAGCAGGCTGAGATCACAAGGATACTTGAGGCCTTCTCAGGAAGGGTCGCGGAGCATTACCACGAACTGATGAATGATCAGAAGCTGCTCTCTGAGCTTGATTTTATCGGAGCCAAGGGCAAGCTCTCCTGCCTTATGGAAGGCAGGCAGCCGCGTCTCAATGACGAGGGCTATATAGATATAAGGCGCGGCAGGCATCCACTGATACCTGCTGACAAGGTCGTGCCTGTGGATGCAGAGCTTGGCCGCAGATGGTCGACTCTTCTCATCACCGGACCTAACACCGGAGGCAAGACCGTAACACTCAAGACAATAGGACTGCTTTGCCTTATGACGCAGAGCGGTCTTCACATACCTGCAGATGAGACAAGTGACATGCCTGTCCTGGAGGAGATCTTCGCGGACATCGGAGACGAGCAGAGCATCGAGCAGAGTCTCAGTACGTTCTCATCTCACATGAAGAACATGATCGGCATATTCGAGTCAGCCGGTGAGGGCTGCCTTGTCCTGCTGGACGAGCTCGGAGCCGGTACAGACCCGCTCGAAGGAGCGGCACTCGGCATAGCGGAGCTTGAGACTCTCAAGTCAAGGGGTGCTCTCGTGGCAGCAACAACTCACTACACCGAGCTGAAGAAGTACGCTCTGTCCACACCGGGAGTTGAGAATGCTTCGATGGAATTCAACGTTGAAACGCTTTCCCCGACATACGGGCTGAGAGTAGGACTTCCGGGCAAGTCCAATGCGTTTGAGATATCCAGGAAGCTCGGACTGAGCGAGGATATCATAGCGAGGGCGACTGAGCTCCTCGGAGAGGAACAGCTCGAATTTGAAGAGGCCGTATCAAGAGTTGAGGCAGACCAGGCGGAGGCTGAGGAAGCCTTGCGTGAAGCGGGAGAAGCGAAGGCCCAGGCTCAGTCGAGCAGGGATGAAGCGGCACGTGAGCTGGACAAGGCTCATGCCGAAGCGGAAAAGATCCTTGAAGATGCAAGAAAGCAGGCGCGTGAGATGCTCCGTGATGCCCAGGGAACGATCGACGATATTTCCGAAGAACTAAGGAGCATCAGCAAACGGAGAAGGAACGCGGGGTTCAATGAAGGACATATAGCAGGCGGCGCTGCAAACAGCAGAAGGGCTCTCAAACAGGCCGAGGCTGCATACAGGTCACAGGAAACCCGCAAGCCTGATACTCTGCAGACAGGAAAGGCACCTGAGCCTGAGCAGATAAAGCTGGGCATGAGGGTGAAATATACCAAGCTCGATCAGACGGGCGAGGTAGAGTCGCTGCCTGATTCCAAGGGAAATCTCGCCATCAGGCTCGGCGCTATCAAGATGACGGTCAACATCCGCGATCTTATCATCGCAGAGTCGGAGAGCGCGGGGCACAAGGAGAAGAACAGAGCAAAGTACGGCAGCATGTCGTTCGGCAAGACCAAGACCATCAAGACTGAGATCAATCTGATCGGCAAGAATCTCGATGAAGCGACTGACCTGATGCTCAAGTACATAGACGATGCATATCTTGCCGGCCTGAAGACAGTACATGTCATACACGGACGGGGCGAGGGCATCCTGAGAAACGGACTCAGGGCGGAACTCAAAAAGAACAAGCACGTGAAGTCATTTAAATCCGCCCCTTACAACGACGGCGGAGAGGGATGCACTATCGTGGAGCTCAAAGACCGCAAGTAAGGTTTCCTTATCATATTTCGAAAAAAGCAAACCCGGCACTGTAGTAAATCGCCGGTTTGTTTGCTATAATATTTATTTGGAAAAAGCCGCGTCTTTTCGCGTGGCGACAATAAGGAGCTTTTAAACGTAATGTACATAATCAGCAGATGCCTCCTCGGATTCAACTGCAAGTATGACGGGGGCAATAACAAAAACGACGATATCGTTGAATTCTTCAGGACTCATGACTGCGTGGCAGTCTGCCCTGAGACAGCTGCGGGACTTGAATCCCCGCGCGTTCCTTCCGAAATCAAGGATGTGAGAGTGACTGAGGACGGCAAGGACGTATTCACCGTCGTGAGCAAAACAGGCGACGACATGAGTGAGGCCTTTGATTACGGTGCAAGGCTTTCACTGGCATCGGTACTTGTTGAAGCA